>Ga0181528_10001893_pt1 | contig 12907 bp, 15 predicted proteins | sample PEATcosm2014_Bin_47_FD_119742 | JGI IMG/M metagenome (GOLD analysis project Ga0181528, IMG submission 119742) | Peatland microbial communities from MTU Mesocosm Facility, Houghton, MI, USA - PEATcosm2014_Bin10_10_metaG | ecosystem: Environmental > Terrestrial > Soil > Wetlands > Peat | place... | reverse complement strand
GCGAGTACAAAGGGGAATTAACTGATGAGAACTGTGATCTTAGGAGACAGTAATCCAAACTACATGTACGTCGGACAGACTGAAATGAATGATCAAGAGCTTCTAAACTACATGCAGCACGGTATACCAATCAAACTGACAAACACTAGAATCTTCCAACATCAGATCATGACTGTAATGACTCCACAGGGACCAAATACCATGGCGTCCACCAAGGTATACCCATTTCCGATGTCCAACTCAGGAGCAGAGATTCGAATCAGAGCAACTAGCTACATTGACGTGGAGACTTCTCACGAACTGTCGGCAAATTTGAAGCAGCTGATGGCAGGTTGTCTAGACCTAGAACAGAAGCTCAGAGTCCAGCAATCTGGCCTAGTGATAGCTCACGATATACCAAAAAGCTAGATCATTGATAACGCAGTTGGTAATACTCGGCACGGTGCCGAGTATTACCGTATGTGTCAAAGAAAAGGAGATCAATGCATGTAAACATAAAGATCAAAGTCGTCTATGATGATGCTTCCATAGATGTCAACAGGGTAAAAGACAACCTAATTCACAACATAGACGAGTCTATTCAGTGTGGACTACTAACGCCCACAAATACTGAGATAGTAGATGAGTATGAGGTGGCCTTAGATGAGTAAGAAACTAAAGATAATCAAATCCGTGCTCACATCTACTCAAAAGGTAAAAGTAATACAGCGCATAGGCTGGTGTGGCTCCGGCTGTCACGGTTATCAAATCTTGCATCCACCTATAGAGATTCCAGGATGGGATTTACCACCAGGAACTGAACTACAAGTAGACACCATCGTAACAGTACTGAAGCGTGCAAAGCCGACCAAAAAACGATGTGAGAATCCGTGGCCGTCTCATACATGTAATGATGGGATACACTGCGGAGCTTTTGGTAAACACAAAGTACCCAGGAAGAAGCATGAACAAAGCAGAAAAACTCGCTGAGCTACAAGCAAAGTGGGAAGGGTGTACCAGATGCCCACTCCACAAAACCAGACGGAACATAGTATTTGGTGAAGGCAATCCGAACGCAGATCTAATGCTGATAGGCACAGGTCCTGGTGATGATGAAGATAAACTAGGTAGGCCCTACCGGGGTAAATCTGGATATGTCCTGAACCAGTTCCTTGACGGCGCTCGATTAAGTAGAACTGAAGATGTCTACATAACCAACATTGTGTGTTGCTATCCGCAGCTCATCAAAGAAGATGAACGAACCGGTAAGAAGTTTGTTGGCCACAGAGACCCGAAGAAAGAGGAGAGGCTGGCCTGTAGTGAGCGCCTGATGGAGACCATTTACATAGTAGACCCTCTACTAATAGTGGCCTTTGGTAAACCGGCCATGCAAGCATTGACTGGCAAAGGAACACAGACAGCTCGGTTGCATGGAGAAATACAGACCATGCACATGATGGGGCGCAAGACTGAAGTAAGATATCCAGTGTTCCCTACATATGAACTCGGTCAACTAGCTGATAGTTCTGACCACACTTCTCCAACAGCATTGTGGGAACCAACTGTTCAAGACTTCAGTAACATAGTCAACATTCTCGACTACCTAAGAGAGAAATACTACGGAGTAGTACCACCAGATGCAGAGGATGAACCATCACCTAAACCAAGAAAGGTCCAAGACGGTGTCGAAGAAGAAGAAGACCAAGACAGAGAAGACTGAGCACAAAGTATTTAGGATAGGTGAGATGGTAACAGTGTTCTATAAAAAGAACTGGTATGTAGGAAAATACTATTGTTGGGATATTCAATATCATGGAGTCAGATTTCCTATACATGGTCCCTATGGGCCACGCCTAGAAATATTTTGGGTAAAAGACGGACCAAAGATAAACACCTATTTCAATAGGAGGCGTCAATGAAAAAGGTAAAAACCACAACTGAGACGCCGCCAGAGAGCACAGCTCAACGAAACGCTAGACTCTTCAAAGAAGCAGATGAGGAGCTTCGAGCCTTCATGAAGGACCCGGCCTACAGACCCATGCTTGAAGAGTTCTACAACCTAGTAGAACAAAGAAACCTCGCACTAGACACTGCAGTACGAGAAGTGAAAGCAGAGCTACAGAGATCTGATAGGAACCAGCTTGTCTACAATGGAATAGGTGCACAGAAGAGAGTTGATCGGTACTATGATACCGACTTCCTATCAGAGCACCTACCAGTGGGACAAGCAGACCTGGTTCTAACCATGAAAATTTCCTATGAGCTGAACAAACCTCTGCTCGAGCAGATGCTTAGGCAGGGAGAGGTAGACCCACTCATAGTGAGGGATGCCTATCACGAAGATGCACAGAATCCTGCATCTATGCCTGGAACACCAAAACCATTCAATCTACCTGCACTACCAAGAGACTGAGTATGACCAGTGACTTAGATTGTGAAGATCTGTTTGGCTGTGACCATGAGCCAGAAACTCCAATAATAGAGAATGGCACGATCACTAGTTGGTTATGCCGATGCGGACAACAAGTAAAATCAAAGGAAGAACATGCCAAAGAGACTGATACCAGGACTAAACATACCAGCTAGTGCTTCTGTAAGAGGTAAGGCAACAGAGAAGGTTAAAACAGATGGTAATCGTATTCGTCAAGAAAAGGACTTAGATCAGCAGTTCGAGATGCCGTTTCCCGTAGGAGATGGTCTCAGTAATATCACTGTCACTCGTGGCTTCAAGAACTGGTTCAGTACTCGTGATGCTGGGCTAACTGTCGAATCCACAGTAACAGTCAGTGTGGCATGTAACCAAGACGTCCACTCAATCATGGAAGCCATTCATCAAGCAGGAATAGTGGCAGAAGAAAAAGCCAAGCAGGGAGCTGAAGAGATGGGAGCCTATCTCAAGAGCTTTGATAGGAACAACGGATGAGAGCCTGTGAAGCGGAGAGTAGAATCAATGCACTACAAGTGACTGAAATAACAGTCACCAACTTCCCAGACTCAGGTACCGTAATGAACGCTGTGTATGCTCTAGTGGAATATGACCACAAATTAACTCGTGTAGTTGGAACACACGGTAAGTGCACAGCCAATCCAAAGAACTGGTCGGAAGACACACTACAGCTTATGAAAGAGCTTATTGCTTCGATGGAAGAAGATCTAATACCAAGACACTTTGCAACACAACTGAACCCAAACACGGAGAAAAATGACAATGACAAGAGGACTGAGGCTAGAGGACTCGAAGAAGCTGATCAAGTTTGACCTAGTACGACAAGAGATAGCAGAAGAGCACGATCTGAAGAACCCAGACATCGTAGTCAAGATGTCTGATGTTCGAGTGAACAATGACCTGAATATGGACATCCCGAACCTGGGCTCCTTTGTTATGACAGACTGGTCAAAGCATCAGCTTGGGCAAAAATTGGGTATCCAGTGGGATAAGTGGTTCAATACTAAGTGGGTAAACCCGGCCCAGATACAAGAGGAGCTGCAACGGCGGTTCACTTACAGTGGTGAGAGCTGTAAGATCAGAACCAAGCGATACCGCAAGGGTGCCCCTGGTCTAAAGGTGGCCGATGGGTACATGAGAGCAGTACTGTCCCCTACCTATGAACCAATTGATGACGAGAAAATCTTTGACCGGTGTGAACAGAAGTTCTCCCGTCAGTTGGATACTCTCGGCTTCATGAAGGACCACCACAATAAGCATGCTGTGTGGGGTAATGACCACTGCAACTATTACACCTTGGTGGCCAAGGAACCTATCAACCTTGGTCCCATCGACCGTATGCATTCCAACCCTGATGTTCGCCGCATCTACGACATCGCAGAGCGGTCAGGGAACCTACCAGAAGCTGACTATGTATACCCAGGTCTTACCATGCGTAACTCCGAAGTCGGTTATACTGCAGTCATCATAGATGAATTCAACTTCCGTTTGGTCTGTCTGAACGGAATGATCATTAGTGTTGGTGAAAGCCGCCTTCTCTACAGACAGCACCGCCCCATCGAAGAAGCAGCTCTGGATAAACAACTAGGAGACGTATTCAACAGTCTCGATGCTCGTTGGCTCGCAACCAGAACTAAAATGCAGCTCCTCTCCAGCATCAAGATCAATGATGCTAACAAGGAGATTGAGATGCAACTAACCAAGCTTGAGGCAACCAAAGTATTCATCAAGGCTGCACAAGATGCCTTCAAGCTGGAGCCACTGGACAATATGTACGGTGTTCTCCAAGCAATCACACGTGCTGCACAAGACGTAAATGAGGACATGGACAAGAGGGTAGAACTGGAAGAGATGGCTGGTCGCCTACTCTCCAAGGCACCCACTTTGACTGCTCTCGCTGCCGCAGCGTAACCACAACCTATTGTGGGGGAGTGAAGTCTGCGCCACTAACTGTGGTGTAGGTCAAGAATTGTTTGACTTGCACTACAGCCAGGCGCAGCCTTACTCCCCCTCGTTTCTCGAAAGGAGTCACATGAGACCAAGCGACACAGCCGTACTTGAAAGCAAGGTAAGGCAACTCGAGAAGAACGTCAATGAGCTCAAAGACCTGCTCAATGTCCACGAGAACTGGAATAGTGAGATCAAGAAGATGTATGGCAAGAAAGTAGACGTTACTACTAGCACAAGCACTCTACATAGAGGTGAGCTGGTGTGGTCAGATCGCTACTGTATCTGCATATATCATGATCTGAGAAAGTGTAGGGTCATTCTTAACAAAGGAGGGATCATATCCATAGAACTAGCCAAGTGAAAGGAGTATTCCCATGGCCGCAAACAAAGATCTAAAGCTTGTCGCAAAAATAGCTGATGTCGGCCCTACAGGGATGAGAGCAGCACTAGACGCATGTATTCGTCCTGATCATATAGCAGACTTAGACGCTCGATTGATATTCGATTTCTTGTTAGGGTATTACCATAATGCAAAGACTGGTGGTGATGTTCCGACACGAGAAATGATCGAACATGAGTTCTCTTCAGTAGACCTTCCTCCACCAGATCGCATGAAGATGTCCTCTGTCATAGAGGACTTCAAAAAGCATGATGCTAGTGCAAGGCTAGCTAAGCTATCTGCCTATCTCAATGATTGGCAAGACAGACCCGATGAAGCACTTGTTCATCTTGAGCGTGAGCTTCAGGAGATAGGTAAACAGAGAAGAGGCAGCACAGATATCATTGTCGCTGACTCTATCGCTGCAGTGAAGTACATCTACGAAGAGAATAAGAATAGAGGAGTACTCAAAGGCGTACCTTACCCTTGGAAGATCTTAAATGAAGAGACCAGAGGTATGCAGGATGGGGAGTACATCATCTTCTACGGCAGGCCAAAGAGTCAAAAAACGTGGGTAGCACTAAACATCTGTATGTATGCTTATGATTATGCCAGTAGAAAGGTGTTGATCTACACTAGAGAGATGTCTCCTGAGCAGATGATGGAAAGATGTGTCTGCTTATTGATTGGAGCAGCCTATGACGATTGGAAGCATGGTCGACTAAGTTCCATTCCTCATCCGCATGGTGGCTCAATGGAGCAACACTTCTACGCCATGATGGACAGCATGAAGCAAGATGAGGCTACCTGTAGATTAGAGACAGGTAGTAATAAAAGTATAGTCATCACTAGTGACAGGCAAGACCGTAAATATGGTGGTGGTGTACGCGGACTACGCAATAAGATCGAAGACTTCCAGCCAGACATGGTATTCGCAGATGCTGTGTACCTGATGAGGAATGATAGAGAACAAGGAGCCAGATCACTGAAATGGAATGATCAAGCGGCTATATCACAAGACCTGAAAGACCTAGCACAAGACATAAAACGTCCGATCCTTGCTACTCTCCAGGCAAATCGAGCCAGTGAGAAGGAAGACCAACAAGGCAAGTCAGCAGTCAACATGTCCTTCTCAGATTCGTACGCGCAAGACACAGATCTAGCCATCGAGATCATAAAGAAACGGATAAACAGATTCCATAACGAACTGGCTTTATCTATCACAGCTTCCCGTGAAGCAAACATTGCTGGTTTTGCCATTAACGGAGACCCAGCTACCAACTATACACAGCTGTATAGACAAGTAACTGATGACATTGGTCCTAAGTTTTTGGACAAACAACCTGTCATGGCACCTTTGATCTTTAATGACGCCAGAGATATTAAAGAGGTGTTCTGGACTAACTACATTCCAGAACACATGCCTAACTACGATATAGAACCAGATAAGAAGGCAAAAGGGCTGCCAAAGAATGCCATCAACATACAAAGAAAAGGAGCTAAAGGCCGTGGCGATGTCTGATGTGGTGCTTGAAGCTGCACAGAAATATCTACGATTCATAAAGCCCTCCGGTAATCTCAATATCGGAGGGCCATGCCCTTTTCACAAATCAGGTATGGAGAAAACCCCATCCTTCTACATCAATCTGAATAATGGTCTGTACTACTGCCACGCCTGTGGAGAGAAGGGTACGTTTGCTCAGTTCCTAAAGGCCATGGGAGAGAGCTCAGCAAAAGTAGATCTCATCTTACAGTTGTCAAGAGAAGCCAGAATAAAGGCTCCACCAAAAACATACGATCTACATGGCAAACACTTCTTGAAAGAGAGCCTGCTTGGTGTGTTCGATTACTGTCCGATCAAGTTAGTGGAGGACGGTTTTGATGAAGCTCTTTTACAGAAGATGGACATAGGCTTCGACAAAGAATATGAACGGATCACCTTTCCAATTAGAGACACCTATGGTGACTTGGTAGGCATCTCTGGCCGTACAGTCACTGGCGCTTTTCCAAGATACAAGGTGTACAAGAAGGAAGACCTGATTCGATTTGCTTCAGATGATCCTATTGAGAGAGCCAAGTATGCTCAGTATGAGATCAAGAACCACCACTTTTTGTGGAACATGTGCAATGTGTATCCAAAACTGTTTTACACAGATCTGGATGCGGTAATCCTAGTAGAAGGCTACAAAGCATGCCTGTGGATGCTACAACAAGGATTTGACAACACAGTAGCCTTACAAGGTAGTAGAATGAGCATCGTTCAAGAGGCCACACTAGCGAAGCATGATGGCTGGGTTATCATCTTCCTAGACAATAACAAGGCCGGAAAGGAAGGATCAGCAGACGCAGGAGACAGACTCATTGCAAGAGGACAGCGTGTCCTAGTATGTAATTACCCAGAAGAATACGAAGACAATGCGCAGCCAGACAATCTAAATAAGATCGAAATTCAAACAGTACTCGACACAGCACTACCACTGAACGTATGGAAGGAAAAACATGGAATACTCACCAAATCGAAGTCTCTCAACAGCCCAGAGAATGCATGGTTACATCACGAGTAGAACAAGCTCTGGAAACGGAGGTAAGAGTAGAGGTTCTTCTCTCAGTATCCGATGGGGTAATAAATGGGCACCACCAAAGGTAACACCCACAGAAGTGCGGTTGCTGCCAGGTGCGTACATGTCCAAAGACGGAGAAGAAGGACACTACTATCAGTACATCTCCTTTTACAGTGCTCGAACCAATAAGAGCTTTATCACCTCTGCAGAGTGGACTCTGGTCAATGGACGTCCTGAACGCACTGGTGGAGAGTGCTTAGGCTGGGATGAGTTTGATAGAGAAACAGCGGAAGGTGTGGAACAGTCTCACCGCACTGTATCTCGCAGACTTATGCATGCCTTCAACGGCATACACCTAGACTGGTATCATGATGTACCTGTAGAAAGAGATGGCAAGGTTCTCGTTTATGAGAACGGCCCACACAAGGGTGAACAAATCACCAATAAGCAACAATGCACTGGTCGCAAGTGTGATTACTGTGCAGCCAAGCTACCCAAGAGCTTCGGTAAGAAGATCCATTGGAGCATGGGGCTGGGTCACTTGAACAATCTAGTCGGAGCCATAGACGAGATTGAAAAAGACTGTGCAAACTGTGGTGGAATAGGAACAATAGAAAAGATCACTTGTGACTGTGAAGAATGCGGTCAACCAGTGATCTCAGTTTCTGATTTCGACCTATCCAATGAAAAACAGGCAGCCGAATACTACCGGATTACCGGTTCTCCATATAAGTGCAGGTGTGGACATGTTGGCTGGTTACTCACCCAACTTGAGTGCAGTAACACAGCAGCAAAATGCAAAGACCCAAAACCACGGTCTCTGTTTGACTGTGATATCGAAGTGAAACGACAAGGGGAAGGTGCTAGCTCAACCGTTCAGGTTGTTCGCTGGACACCAACAGTTCTCTCAGAAGATCTGATGGAGATGGCAAAGCCATACAACTTCTCTGAGATCTTTTCTCCTGACCCAATGAACATCCAAGCCGAAATCCTTGGGATTAGAAATCCCCAAAAGGATGATCGTCCCCAGGCCCGTGAATACGGGAAAGCTAACTTCAACAAGTAGAGCCTAGAGCCTCACCCTCTTTGGAGGGTGGGGTTTCTTTTTACTCGATAACCTGCCACAGGAGGGCCGTGCATTGCCTGGAGTAATACAAGAACTACCGCCAGTAATCTGGGTGGACAACCCAGAAGCTATGATGAAGTTTGTAAAACACGTTCGAGACACCGGAGAAGCAGCTATAGATACTGAAACTACTGGACTCAATCGCTGGAAAGATCATGTAGTTGTTTGGTCAGCTTGCCCGGATGAAAGTATTCGCTACTGCTTCAGTAGGAATATGCTTCCTATATTTGATCAAGAGCTAGCACAAGACAGTGACCTAACTTGGTGGCTCACCAACATGACATTTGACTTTTGTATGCTGACCAATTCAGGTGTACGTGCACCAAAAGGGAATGCCTACTGCACACTAGCCATGGACTGGCTACATGATGAAAACAGAGCTGGCTTTCATGGTTTGAAGGATACCGCCCTTCACTATTGTGGTCTTAACATGGTCAGCTTCAAAGACACATTTGAAAAGAAACACAAAGAGGACACTGTTGAAACTAGACTCCTTCAAGGACTAAAAGAAGACTTCCGTGGAGCTATTAACTACGCCTCCTTTGATGCCTATGCCACTCTTCGAGTAAAGGATGTGCTTAGAGATAAACTGGCAGCAGAAGAGATGATAGATGGACAGTCTCTGTGGGATTATTTCTGTAAGATCGAGATGCCATTCACCAGAGTCCTATTCAACATGATCCGACGTGGTATCATGGTAGACACTGGTTATCTAGAAGATCTAAAGCCACAGCTAGCTTCTACTGCAGCCAAACTAGAACGTCAGATAAACAAGATAGCTGGCAAAGAGATCAATCTAAGAAGTACTCCACAGCTACGTTGGTTACTATTCGATAAGCTAGGGCTCAAACCTCTCAAGAAGACTAAGACGCAAGAACCTTCCACTGATGAGAGTGTTCTGTCCGCATATGCTGAAGAAGGCATAGAGGTTTGTAAACTTATCACCAACCTCAGAAAAGTGAATAAGATCAATGGCACCTATGTAGAGGGACTAGCTAAGTGGGCAGATCCAAATGGTCGAATACATCCCACACTCACTCAGCACGTAACAGTTACTGGGCGTTTAAGCTCAGTTGATCCGAACCTTCGAAACTAGGAGGTTGTTAAAGCTCGTGAACTGCTGGAACACCCTAAAGATCAAGTCACCACAGCCAGCTCGAAAGGGCAAATGCGATGGTAGAAAAGATTTGATATCAATGTACCTACGGTATATTCAATGGGCAATCAGCAACCAAGTACCTAAAGAGAACCTGCAGTGCAGGGCCCCTCTATGGTAAAGGCTCAACGACCATCCGCAAGGAGTAGGGCCCTAAGTGGGGCTCGAAGTGCGAGCTACATCGGAAGATGTAATGATATGGTCTGCTCTTCAGTGAAAACTGAAGTGTCTGATAACAAACGATCAGACGAAACACAAAGGCAAAATATTCCAAAACCAGATGGAGATGTGTATCATCTTCGAGAGGCTTTCATTCCAAGGCACGGCTACAAGTTTATTGTATTTGATTATGATCAACTAGAAATGAAATTGTTGGCACACGCATCCAACGATAAGAACATGATCGATGTCATAAATCGTGGCTGGGACATTCATGCAGGCACAGCCTGTGTTATGTACAACTATGACTATGAAGAACTGAAAAAGGCTCTCAAGAAAAAGAAAGATCCAAACGCCGTATTATCTGAGATGGAAATGGCAATGTATCTTTCCAGGCAAGCAGCTAAGGCTGTCGGCTTCGGTAGACCGACGTGTTAGGCCGAAGTAAAACCCACTCAAAACGGGGAAACCTAAATGTATAAGCACAAGGCAATCCCGTGCTGCCCTACAGAGGGTAGTGTATCGACTTGGGCACCGGAGGGTGCTCTCAACAAGAAGCTTGGATATCCAAGCAGTGTAGTCATTCACGTTTTCTTGTTGACACGGTGGGTGAAGAGTATAGTATTTGGATTATGGCAATCAAAACGATCTGTAAAGACTGCAGCAAACCGTTCAAGAAAACCGGACATAACCACAAACGGTGTGCCCGATGTGCTCGAGCCAACCATCTGCGTGTCTGTAAGGAACGCTGGCATAGAACGTATGAGAAGAAGGGGTATAACCAAGCAGGTAGCAAGAACAATGCGTGGAAGGGTGGCATCTCAAAGTGCTACTATGAACGTGTTGCTCGAGAAGCCTACGGGGACGTCTGTAACAGGTGTGGTAAGAAGGCCACGCTCACTCATCATAAAGATGAGAATAGACGCAATAGTGCCCCAGAGAATCTCGAACGTCTATGCAAGAGGTGCCACCAAGTCTATGCACACAAATGCACTCGGAACCTTCCTCAGTTCCGAGGCTCTTCAAAGGTATAGTCAGTACCCAAGGAAACTTGGGATTAGTACGTTAACGTATGGAGAAGGTCCAAAAAAGTTGGCAAAGAAGTTGGGTATTTCTTATGAGGAAGCTCTTGTAAAGATCGAAGATTACTTCCGTCCATATCCAGATGTCAGACAGTTCATCAACGATACTCACAGGCTTATAAGAACAGACCAGATGGTTCGCACTGTAACTGGTCGTCCACGTAGATTTCCTGCCATGCACACACTTGGCGAGATGACTAAGTGGGATATGTCTGGGGCACAAAGAGGGGAGCTAGCTAGAGCAGAGCGTCAAGCTGTTAACTCAGTCATACAGGGTGCGGCTGCTGATGTAGCCAGAAGAGCCATGATCTCTTGTGAGTTCGATCCAGTATTAAAAAATCTAGGCGTACAGATGCTCCTTCAGATTCACGACGAACTCATCTTCGAAGTACCTGAAGAATCTGTACAAGAAGCCCTTCCGATCATCAAACATAAGATGGAACACCCACTAGACTTTGAATTATCCGTCCCATTGACAGTGGGTGGAGATTCTGGGTACGACTGGGCTAGTGCTAAGGGCTAATCATGACATACCTACAACTGATTTCACAACTATCAGAGGACACTAAGTACACGAAGCGTGAGATACGAGCAATATTACGTCAGATGACCAAGATCGTAACCGAGGCACTGGTAGGTGGGCAAAAGGTGCACTTGATGGGGATAGGTTCTCTGTCTAGTGCGCCTGATCATATCTACTGCGTTAGGAACTACAAAACGGGTGAACGATACTGGACCAAACCTAGACGTAGAATAAAATTCAAACCATGTACACCAATCAGGAACAAGGTACGTCAATCAATTGCCTTGTTCCAAGAACCAGATACAACAGAGCAGTATCTACCAAAGGAGGAACACCGAAATGGAAAAATACGCCGTGGAGATTGATCCAGAAAAAGTAGAAAACGAAAAGACAGCTGGAAAAGGCCCTTCTGATAACCCAGACACCAACATTCCGCTGGACAAAGATAAAGGTAGTGAACCTTTCGAAAAGCAGAAGAAAAAGGAGACAGATGCCAAGAGCTAAAAAGGCTCCTATTCCAGAAGGCTTTACTCGAATAGAGAGAGTTGACATACCACGAGTAGACACCAATGAACTAATAGACGCTCTTCAAGCTAAGTTAGGAGGAGATGGTGTTGTTCTACAGCGTGGTGAGGAAGTAGAAGGCCGCTTCGATCTCCGCAGACCAAGTGGTATTGTTCAGCTAGACCTTGCATGTGGTGGTGGTCTACCAGCTGGTGGATTGTCCCAGATAGATGGTCTAGATGGCATAGGCAAAAATCTACTGCTCAATCACTACCTGGCCAAACAACAACGCATACATAAAGAGAACACCAACCTAGCCATGGTTTGCTTTGAGGGTGCCTTCGATAAGATGTTTGCACGAGCTCTGGGAGTGAAAGTAGCTCTATCAAACTACGAGATAGAAGCCATAGGTAGGGAAAGACACCTCAAAGGTCAGCCTGAACTAACTGAAGAGGAAGTTGCCGAACTGAAAGAGCAGATTGGCAACTTCCACCTCTTCCGTGGAGCTGCCGCAGAGAAAATACTGGAAGGGGTAGCTGACTGTATTGCCAGCAACTCCTATCAGATCATAGGTATCGACTCATGGGATGCCATGCTCACTCAGGCTGAAGAGAACAAAGAACTAGAAGACAATGCCAAAGTAGCAGACTCATCTAACATCCAGACTCGCTGGATGAGAAAAGTATTTGGTGCTTTATCTCCACAAAAGATCTGTCCAACCTGTGGAAGCAGACCACTAAGCTTCAAGGTATTTGGTAAAGGTGGATACAACTACAAGTGTGGTAATGCCAAGTGTGGGTGGGATGGACAAAAACCATTCATGTGGGAAAACGAAACAACAATCATTGGTCTCCGTCAAGTGCGTGCCAATATGAATAGAATGGGTATGCACGGTAGGGAGTACAAAACAACTGGAGCGTATGCTCTACGCCACGGCAAGATGATTGATATTCAGCTGCGCAGAGGCAAGCCAATCACGATCAAGGATGTAGATGTAGGTAAGGAGATAGTGTGGGAACTGACTAAAGGAAAAGCAGGTACT
>Ga0181528_10001892_pt1 | contig 12909 bp, 16 predicted proteins | sample PEATcosm2014_Bin_47_FD_119742 | JGI IMG/M metagenome (GOLD analysis project Ga0181528, IMG submission 119742) | Peatland microbial communities from MTU Mesocosm Facility, Houghton, MI, USA - PEATcosm2014_Bin10_10_metaG | ecosystem: Environmental > Terrestrial > Soil > Wetlands > Peat | place... | reverse complement strand
CGTTTAAAACGCACATCCAGCAATTCGATGCCGAATTCCGCCAGTTTCGGCGCGGCCGCGGCGATGATGTCTTTCTCGATAGCCACCCGGCCGACCGTGATAGGCCGCAATACGCCTAGCGTGCCTTCGCCGGTCAAGGGGCCGGTCAGGCTTTCGTCCTGCAAAGGCTTACGGTCTTTATCGGTGCGCACCACTTCGATTAATTCATGGCGGGCGATCAGGGTGCGGGTTTCGCTGCCTAAAATATCCTCCAGCCGGGATTGGGCGCTACGTTCGTCCCGCAGCCGCAGGTAATAACGCATCGGATCGGTAATCCGCCAACGGGCGAAGGTATCGACCTGCACATAAGTCTTGTCCTTGGTGGACATCTCCACCATAGGTCCATCCCAGGCTAGATAGCGCTTGTCAAAACTATTGACCTGCTGGATAAACGGTAGTTTAAAATGCAGGCCGGGACTGGTGATGGGGTCGCCGACCGGGCTACCGAATTGCGTGAGGATGACTTGCTCGGTTTGGTCGATGGTAAAGGTTGAAAACAGCAATAAAACTGATATGCCGACAATTATTAGGCGTTGAGTCCAAGACAGTATATTCATTTTATGCCTCCGGCCGGCATGGCGGGGAAGGGCAGCATAGGCAAAATCTGTTGCACGGTATCATCGACGATGATTTGTTGTTTGGCCTGCGGTAGAATTTCGCCCAAGGTTTCCAGATAAATCCGGGCGCGGGTGACCTCCGGCGCTTTTTGGTATTGGATTAGCACCTGACTAAAGGCGGAGACATCGCCTTCCGCCTCGTTGATGCGTTTAAAGCGATAGCCTTCGGCGCCGCGGATTTTCTGGTCCGCTTCGCCGCGCGCTCGCGGTACTGCTTTGTTATATTCGCCGTTAGCCAGATTAATGGCGTTTTCCCGGTCCTGCTGGGCGCGGTTGACTTCATTAAACGAAGGTTGTACCGGTTCCGGCGGATTGACGTTTTTTAATTGCACCTGATTGATGGTGACGCCCAGTTGATAGCGCTTAGCCAGTTCCCGCAAGCGCAGCAATACGTTTTCCTCGATTTCCTGTCGGCCTATAGTAATGATTTCATCCACGGTGCGGTCGCCCACTACTTCCCGCATCGCGGCTTCCGACAAATCTCTGAGAGTTTGGCCGGGATCGCGGACATCGAATAGATATTGCACCGGATCGGTGATCCGGTATTGCACTATCCATTCCACCAGCGCCGCATTCAAGTCGCCGGTTACCATAGACTTTTCCAGTACCGGCTCGCCGCCGATTTGATCGCTATTGGTAAAGCCGGGAGTAATAAAACCGAATTCCAGTTTCTGTTGTCTTTGGGTAGGCACCGGGATCACGCGGTCTATGCCAGGCATCTTGATGTGCAGGCCGGAAGGCACTTTATCAATATATTTGCCGAACCGCAGCACGATGCCTTCCGACTCGGCGGGTATGGTGTAAAAGGTCATGGTCGAGATGATTAAGGCCAAAACCACTAAGAATATTGTTAGCGGCGGAATCGGCAAAGAATTGGGTAAATGTTCAAAAATCGGGTTGGAATCGTTCATACGCTAGCTCCATTAATAATCTGCCGGGGATTTGATGTTATTTGCATGCCGGCTATAGCTGTGAAGTAAACCGTTTTTGTTTTAATTTCCTGCCCAGAATGCGCCTGAGTTTTACTTTAGTCAATGATTTTTCCTGGTAGGGGTTGGCAGTCATGGTCATAAAATTCGTAAACTTTGCAGGTTAAAAAAGTACGCCAAACCCTGAGTGTCTATACGATTGGTTTGCTGGTTCGATCAGAATTCGGTTTATTTTTGCTTAACCGCCAAGATTATGGAAAGAATAGAAAAGTTTATTGTCTAAAAAGATATGCCTTAATAAAGGCGGATGCTGTTTACAATCCATGGTTTGCGGGTTTTCCCTGTGCCTTAAGTTTGTGCCAAGTTAGGAGTTTTTTATGAAATCCAATGCATATTTGCAGTTTATTAGTGTTTTTATCGCGGCCGTATCGGTATCTGGCTGCGTAGTCGCGCCACCGCCATCCCCGGCGTATATGGCGCCGCAACCGCCTATGGGTTATGTCGCGCCCATCCCGCCGCCGGCTGGCGTTACCATCGTCAGTCCGATCGGCGTTGCCCCCGGTCCGGGCTGGGGATGGGCTTATCATCCGCATTACGGCTGGGGTTGGCATCATCCGGGGTATGGCTGGCGGCATCGTTAAGCAATTAAACGCACTAAGTTTCCGGTTTTCTCAAGTTACCCCTTTGCGTAATTCTTCAATATAATACGCGGTAATGGGTTTGGGCTATTCGCTCATGCTTAGTGACTGCTGTATTTTAATCAATCCGGAGAGAAAAGATGAGTTTTGAATTACCTGCCTTACCTTACGCACCAGACGCTTTGGCGCCGCATATTTCCGCCGAAACTCTCGAATATCATTACGGCAAACACCATCAAACCTATGTGACCAATCTCAATAATCTTATCCCAGGCACCGAGTTTGCGGGCTTGTCCTTGGAAGAAATCGTAAAAAAATCATCCGGCGGGATTTTCAATAACGCCGCGCAAGTCTGGAACCATACTTTTTATTGGCACAGCCTGTCTCCAAACGGTGGCGGCGCACCCTCCGGCGGCTTGGCCAACGCCATCGACCGGACTTTCGGTTCGTTTGAACAATTCAAGGCAGAGTTTACCAAAACCGCGGTAACCACCTTTGGTTCAGGCTGGGCTTGGTTGGTGAAAAAACCCAACGGCGGATTGGAACTGGTCAGTACCAGTAATGCCGCAACGCCGTTGACTGACGGTCTAACCCCGATTTTGACTTGCGACGTATGGGAGCACGCCTATTACATAGACTACCGCAATTTGCGTCCAAAATACTTGGAGGCTTTCTGGGCTTTGGTTAACTGGGAGTTTGCCAGCGCGAATTACGAAGGGTAGCATATTCATGACATAGGGCTGTAGGATGCATTGAAAAGAACCATGCGGATCGATTTTAAACCTGCATTGGTTCATCCTGCGGCTCTTGTCAGGGCAATCGCGCTTAAGTTACCCCGAGGATTTTCAGTAAAAAATCTTTACCCCATCTAAAAATACAACACAGATGATTGTACATACATGATCGGTTTTTATTTATATCAACTGCCTAATCGCCGAAAAAGACTTAAGCAAATACTCACGAAACGCCTCGATTTGCGTGGCGTCGTTGCGCTGCTCCCTGGCTATGTCCACCGGAATATCCGCCACCAGCCGCATGGGCGCGGCGGATAAAAAAATCAATCTATCCGCCAACGCAATGGCCTCGCGCAGATCGTGAGTGACAAACAATACCGTATGCGGGCGTTGCAGCCACAAACCGTATAACAGGCTTCTAATCTGCCGGGCGCTGGGGGCGTCCAGCGACACAAAGGGTTCGTCCATTAACAGAATGTCCGGGTTGATGGCAAAAGCGCGGATGATGGACACCCGACGCTGCATGCCTAGCGATAAGCGTTCGGGATAAGCTTGCTGCACGTCTTGCAACTGCATGTCGGCCAGCAAGCTGTCGATCAACTCAGCCGACGGCGCTCCGGCAAACACCAGCTCGATATTGCGGCGGACCGTATGCCAAGGCAACAGGCGCGGGTTCTGAAATACATAACCGATATGCGGCTGCCGCTGGGCGTCGTCCATGCCTATCCGGCCCTGAAAATTTTTATCCAGCCCGGCGACCATGTTTAACAGCGTGGTTTTGCCGCAGCCGGAAGGGCCGACCAGGCAGACAAATTCATTAGCTGCTATCTGTAATTCCAGCGGCGCGATAGCTTGCCGACTGACGCCTTCCACGCTATAGCTTTTGTCTACTATGGCGATCCGGATGCCGCTCATCGCCGCCACTTAAGCGCTTTACGGTCCAGCGGTTTCAAGAGCAGCAATTCTATTAATTGAATCACCGCCACAAAAGCAAAACTATAAGCCAACAGGCTGGCGACATCGAACAATTGAAAGAACAGATGCAATTGATAACCCATGCCGTTGCTGCGGCCCAACAGCTCGACGACTAAAATTATTTTCCAGATCAGCGCCAAACCGGAGCGGGTGGCCGCCATCACAAACGGGTGCAGTTGCGGCCAAATTATGTGCAGAAAGGTCTTGCGCGCGCCTAGGCGATAACTTTGCGCCATTTCCAGTAAATCTTTATCCAGTCTGCGGGCGCCTTCGCGGATGGTGATGATCACGTTGGGTAATTTGTTAATTACCACGGCCAGAATCGCCGCCCATTCCTCAAGACCGAACCAGACATAGCACAGGATTATCGTCACCAAGGCCGGTATATTTAGAAAAATCACTACCCAGTTATCGAAAAAAGCGTCGATATTCGGATACCTGCCCAAGCAGACGCCAATAGCGCAACCCAACAACATGGCGATGGAAAAGCTCAACAGCAAGCGCAGTAGGGTCATCCCCAGATGATAGGGCAATTCGCCGGATTTTAGCGCCTGCCAAAACACCCCGGCGACTTTCAAGGGCCCGGGCAGGGTGTTACTGTGCAGGCTCAACGCCAAACATTGCCAAAGCCCCAACAGCAGCAGTAAAGATAAAGCCGCCGCCAGATGCCGGTGGCGGGCGAAACTCAAGGTCATTAATTGTCGGTCCAGAAGGTACCGGTTTGCAGGTGGGAGGATTTGTCCGTCAGTTTGTTGTTACCCAGTTGGTGCAACTGCTCATAAATGGCGGCGGCGGCTTTGCGGTTGGCGTCCGTCCATTCCGCGACACGGCCCTGGCAATAATGGGCGCGTAAAACCTGTTGACCGGCGGCGTCTTCGGCTTTGGTAAGCGCGGCGATTTTTTGCCAGTCCGCGTCATCGCTGCAAAGCTTGTCTTTGGCAAGTTTCGCGGTTTGCAAAAATGCTTTCAGCGTGGTTTTGTTACGGCTAGCCCATTTGGTGTTAAACACATAGCCTAAGCTGGGTACGGATTCTTTGATGCCCAATTGGCGGATGATTTCTTCACCGCTGAGCAGTTGCCGGTAACCTTGGGCTTCCAGTTTGGCGGCAAATTGCCAGTAGGTCAGCACCGCGTCGATGCGCTTTTCACTAAATTCTTGATTCAGCAAGGGCGGGGCGCCGTAGATTTTTTCCACGGTTTTGTTCAGGTCCAGATTTTGCCGGCGTCCCAAGGCTTGCAGTAACAGCCAGTTTTTATCCAATTCGCCGCCGGCCACGCCCAGTTTTTTGCCGCTGAGATCGGCCAGGGTTTTAATCGTGCTGTCGGCAGGGACCAACAAACCGCCGGAACTATTGGAGTAGGGGTAAAAAGTATAATCCGCGCCTTCGGAACGCATGCTCGACACCCAAATCCAGTCGGAGAGGATAATGTCCACGCTGCCGGCTTGCAGCGCGACCTTGCCGGCTTGCTGATTGGCCAGGGTGACGGTTTCCAGGCTAAACCCGCTATTATCCAGCAGGCCGGCGTTTTTCATGGCCGCCAGTTCCCAAGCCAGCGTGCCGGACGCCATGGTCCCCAAGCGAATCACAGGGTTTTCCGCCGCTATGCACAGGCCGGAAAAGAAGGTGAAGCAGATAAGCAACAGCGATTTTACATTCATGTTCGGATTTGCCCCATACTAAGTATAAAGTCGTAATTTTAACGCAGCTGGCGGAAACATCAGAAAATTTATCAAGTTAGCTTTACAGCTATGCCGGCTAAAGACGAGGGTAGTGGGCTAATAATGCAGTTTTACATCGCATTCGCCGGTTAGGCGGCTGGTGAGGGAAATATCCGGTCCGGTATTGCGATACACATCCATGCCGCAATCCACCAGCGGCGGTTTTTTCTTTCGGTTGGCGACTAATTGGTTGCTGTCGTTAATATCTGTCGGGCTTACTGAGCGTAGCGCCCAAGTAGGTTGTTCGGATTTTATGGCGACATCGGCTGGCAGGTTTAAAATTAAATCCGGGGTTTTCTGTATGGGTTCCGCCGTTACGGTGACTTCCCGCTTTGCCAAACCAGTTTGACAGACCATCAAGCAGCCAATAGAAAATACGACTAGTATTGTATGTCTATGCGAATTGAAAAAATCAGCGGTCTTCACGGTTACCTCCTATGCTGATTCTACTATAAAATAGATTACAGGTTTGTGACAATAGTTCAAGGTCAAAATTAATCTGCTTAGGCACGGAATGAGATGAAGAGCGAATTATACCGCTTAGTTCAGCATTTGCCGAATATGCTCAATCTCTTCCTTAACCTGATCCAGTATATTAAGACTAACATCCACGTTCAAATGTCCGGACACCAGTTTATTGTAGGCAGGGAGGTCCTGCATCTTCGGCATTTTCCGCACGTCTACCTTGCCCATGAAGCTATGTAATTGCGAAATCATCACGATATCGCTATAAGTAGCTGCCGCGCCGCTATCGTGCTGCCAATGTTCGGCGTGCAGCACCACCTCGGTAAAATCCTCCGGGAAATCCCATTTTTTGATAATTTGCACGCCGATGTCGCCGCGTAATTCCTTGACGGCTTCTTTCAGATGCGTAGGGTTGGCCAGCATGTCCGGCTGTCGGTCGGCATAAGTCAAGATAGGCACGATGCCGATGTCGTGGATCAGTCCGGCCAGCATGGCGCGGTCTGGATCGAAGCCAGGGGTCTTATGCGCCAACACCGCGCTGATGGCGGCGACATGGCTGCTGTGCGCCCATAAGTCCTGCATTTTGCGGCGGATGGCCGGCGACTTGGCGACAAACACGGCTTTTAACGCAAACGAGGTGATAATGTCCTGCGCGGCTTTCAGTCCTAGCCGGGTTAAGGCTTCCGGACAGCTTTCTATTTTGCGGCGGCCGCGATACAAGGGGCTATTGGAAATTTTGATCAGCAACGCGCTGATGCTGGGGTCTGTCTGCACCACGCGGGCGATTTTATTGCTGTTGGTGTCGGGTTCGTTGATGGCGCGGCGGATTTTAATCGCCACATCCGGAATCGTCGGCAAAGCCAAAGTTTCCGCATGCATATAGTTATAGCAATCCAGATATAAACGGTTTTTGGCCAGATTGCCGGCCAATTCTTGCTGTGGGTCCGTATTCATGTTTTTGTGCTTTATTCGGACAAAATACCGGGCTTTGGTTTAAAATCCGCGTTATTTATAATAATAGACACGCTATGACTTCTACGCAAACCGATGTTATCACAACGCTGACCAGTATTAGAGACTATATTCGCTGGGGCGCCAGCCGGTTTGCCGAGCAGCGGATCTTTTTAGGCCACGGCACCTTGACGCCGTTGGACGAGGCGGCGGCCATCGTGCTGCATACCTTGCATCAGCCTTACGATTTGGCCGATAGCTATCTGGACAGCGTGTTAACCCTGCCGGAGCGCGAGGCGGTGCTGGTTTTGCTGGCGCGGCGCATCGCGGAACGGATTCCCGCTGCGTATTTAACCCGCGAGGCTTTGTTTGCCGGTCTGGCGTTTTATGTCGACGAACGGGTGTTGGTGCCGCGTTCGCCGATAGCCGAATTGATCGCGGCCCGGTTTGCGCCCTGGGTAGAGGAAGACCAGGTATTCAATGTGCTGGATTTATGCACCGGCAGCGGCTGTATCGCTATCGCCTGCGCTTATGCTTTCCCGGAAGCGCAAGTGGACGCAACGGATTTATCCGCCGACGCGCTGGCGGTGGCGGCGATGAATGTCGAAAAACACCAGTTGGGCGAGCAGGTGACGCTGTATCATTCGGATTTGTTTCAGTCTTTGCCGAACAAGCCTTACGATATTATTGTAAGCAATCCGCCTTATGTCAGCCTGGAAGAATGGGAAGCCTTGCCCGCCGAGTATCATGCCGAACCGGCGCTAGGCTTCAAGGGCGGCGATAATGGACTGGATTTGGTGGTGCGGCTGTTGGCGGACGCCAAGCATTATCTGGCCGAAACCGGCATTTTGGTGGTCGAGGTCGGCAACAGCGCCGAAACTTTGCAGGACATGTTCCCGGATGCGCCGTTTTACTGGCTGGATTTTGAACATGGCGGCGAGGGCGTGTTTTTACTCACCGCCGAGCAAGTTAACGCATATCACTCACTTTTTGCCGGGGGCTTATAATCATGTCCGGAAACAGTATAGGAAAATCTTAGGCTGCGTATTTTTTTGATTTGCTGGTTCCCAAGCTCCGGCTTGTGAACCAGCGCAATCTATTGTTTTTATGACTCAAATTGGATGAATCGATTTTCTTCTAAGTTTAAGTGACAACAAACCAAGCCCACTTAGGAAAAGTGATATTTGATTTTCGGAACGAGGTTTTGATTTTGCGTATGTAGTTCGTGCATTTTTTGATATTAATCGTTTTATCAAAAAAGATATACGTTGGGATTATGTCGAAGAGCGTTATCAACTTTTGGGGGAGGTAGATCGGCGGGTATTTGTTTTCATCTACACCATGCGTGGTGCCAGTATTCGAATTATTTCCGCACGTAAGGTAAATCATCGCGAGGTGAATCGTTATGAAAAAAGTAAAAATGAGTATTGAACCGGACAACCCTGCTTCGTTCCCGGTAGGTAGAGTCGATTTTAAGCGTATTGACGCTACTACTGAGCGCGATATTTCTGCCCAACAACTAACTTATCGATGAAGGAAATGCAATGTTAGACGCGGCAAAATTTGCCCGTCGAGTGAGAAAGCGACTTGGGCTAGGTCAGGCTGAGTTTTCCAATCGTGTTGATGTTTCCCTAGATACCATCCGCAATTGGGAGCAAGGGAAACGCTGTCCAACAGGGGCGGCAAAGGCATTATTAAAAGTACTCGATAGAGCGCCTGAAGCTGCTTTGGCTGCCTTGGATTAAAACTTGTATGTAGTGCGGTGTTAATGACCTTGAAAATTCTAAAGTCCTAGCAATATTGTTTTGATGGATAAAATCATTCAGCCCACCTCTAAAACTGAAAAAAGTGCGGAAACTTATGCAACGATTAATAATCTGGACACAATTAAGCAGAGGTATTATGCCAAAAGCTCCCATATCGGCATAAAAAGCGTTAGAATTGATAAAATTATTTTAACCAAAGTTCACCACTGCTCGCTGTCATCATGCACGATCAAAATTTCAAAAACCTGGTGCTGGACTATCCGCATCAGGCATTGGCCTTTTTCGCCCCTCAAGAAGCACGGCCAAACATCGCCCAGGCGCGTATTATTCCCATCCGCCAAGAACAGTTGAAAGAACGCTTAGGCGACCGCTTCCGTGAACTGGATGTGCCGTTATTAGTCGAATGGCCGGATGGCGAGCGGACGGCAATTGTGTTTGTGATCGAAGAAGAAAGCCAAACCTGCCGTTTTTCCATACACCGCTTGGCGCATTATTGCCTGGACCTAGCCGAATTAATGGCAACGGATCGCGTCGTGCCGGTGGTGATTTTTCTGAATGACGGAAGTAAACCGAACAGTTTGAACTTAGGCAGCGAACAACTTACCTATTTGCAATTCAACTATTTGGCCTGTGATTTAAAACGATTACCGGCTAAAGATTATCAGGACAGCGATAATATTGTCGCCAGGTTGAATTTACCGAATATGCGCTATGCAAAAGAGGAACGGCTGCAAATTTATGCCGCAGCGCAACTAGGCTTGGTACAATTTGAAAAAAATGCGGACAAGCAAAGTAAATATGTGGATTTTATCGATTACTATGCCAATCTCAGTGAGCAGGAAATCGATGAATACCGGACACGCTATCTGAATGACCAAGGTGAAATTATGGGCCTAGCACAAATACTTAGACAAGAAGGCAGGCAAGAAGGCAAGCAAGAAGGCAAGCAAGAAGGTGAGGCGTTTGCACTGCAAAAACTCCTTACTAAGCGCTTCGGTATGTTACCAGCCGAGATGATAGTCAAAATTGTTACTGCTAGCCTAGATGATATTGAGCGCTGGTTTGACCGCGCAATTGATGCTCAGCATCTGTCGGATGTGTTTGATAGATAGTATTAATCGTTGCATAAGTTCTTGCATACAAAAATGCACCAAGGCATACCAACATGGTTGCGGATTTCGATTTACATTCAGACAAAACAGCCGTCTTAGTTTAAAATTCACGTTTTGCCAGCACTTTCACATCATGTCCGGAAACAGCATAGGAAAATTATTTACCGTCACCACTTTCGGCGAAAGCCACGGCCCGGCGATAGGCGCGATAGTCGACGGATGTCCGCCGGGAATGGCTTTGTGCGAAGCGGATCTGCAAATCGATCTGGATAGGCGCAAGCCCGGCACCTCGCGGCACACTACGCAGCGCCGGGAACCCGATCAGGTGAAAATTCTGTCCGGGGTGTTCGAAGGTAAAACCACCGGTACGCCTATCGGTTTGCTGATCGAAAATACCGATCAACGCTCCAAGGATTACAGTAAAATCGCCGCGGCTTTTCGTCCCGGCCATGCCGATTATACCTATCAGCAAAAATACGGTTTTCGCGACTATCGCGGCGGCGGCCGTTCCTCGGCGCGGGAAACCGCGATGCGGGTCGCGGCCGGCGCTATCGCCAAAAAATATTTGTTCGAACAGCACGGCGTGCGGGTCCGTGGTTATCTATCGCAACTCGGGCCGATTAAGATAGAGGGCTTCGATTGGGACGAAATCGGCAATAATCCGTTTTTCTGCCCGGACGCCGGCAAAGTGGCGGAAATGGCAGTCTATATGGACGCCTTGCGTAAAGAAGGCGAATCGATAGGCGCCAAGATAGAAGTCATCGCCAGTCAGGTGCCGCCCGGCTTGGGCGAGCCGGTTTTCGACCGGCTGGATGCGGAGCTGGCTTACGCTTTGATGAGCATCAACGCCGTGAAAGGCGTGGAAATCGGCGATGGTTTCGAATGTATCAATACCAAAGGCACGCAATTCCGCGATGAAATGACCCCGACAGGATTTCTGAGCAATCATGCCGGCGGCGTCTTGGGCGGTATTTCCAGCGGTCAGGACATTATCGCCCGGATTGCGTTAAAACCGACCTCCAGTTTACGCTTGCCGGGGCGCAGTATCGATAGCAATGGCGAGCCGGTGGAAGTGGTCACCGAAGGCCGGCACGACCCCTGCGTAGGCATACGCGCCACGCCCATCGCCGAAGCGATGGTAGCGTTGGTGTTAATGGATCATTTATTGCGGCAGCGGGCGCAGAATCCGCATGTGGATTCCGGTTTGCCGGTCTTGCGTTAAATTGTAGTCTTTAGTTTTGGCTTTTTTTGTCTACCGACATGATGACAATGATCAGGAAAATTATAGCTAACATAGGCCAAACATAAGGCGCGATAATAAACACGCCCAATAGCGTAAAGCCTAAGGCCGCCAAGAACAGCACCATCCCTACGCCTAAGAACGCCAAGACCATCAGCATGGCGGTAAAAAACATTACCGTCAGCAAGGCGGGAAAGGCCGCAAAGCCCAATATGGGTTCGGCAACCGGGCTGCCATTGATGATCAGGCTAAATTGCCCAACGCCAGGATGAAAAAAATAGACCAGCGTCGCTATGAGTCCGCCTATGACTAAGGTTTTTAAGATTAAATGGTTATTTTGGTTTTCCGGCATGGGTTTAGGTCCTATTTTAGTGTTTATCTACAGGTATTAGAACAGATCAAATACCTATGCCACAGAATATTATTATGGAACAGACTATATATTTCTATGCGGAAACGGATGCCTACTTTGAGCTCAGCAACTTTTATTTACGTGACGTTACCATCGATAGCACGGTTTGGCCAAGCACGGAACATTTTTACCAAGCGCAAAAATTCATCTGTGCCGCGGCTAGAGAGCAGATAAGAGCCAGCGGCTCAGCGGCGGAAGCATTTTATTTAGGCCGAAATTTAGCCGTGGCGCGAGTTGATAGTTGGGAGACTAAAAAATTGGCTGTCATGCGTTATTCCTTACAGCAAAAATTTAAGCAGCATGCAGATCTAAAACAGTTGCTATTGGTTTCCGGCAATGCTGTACTCAAAGAAAAATCCCCGGTCGATAGTTTTTGGGGTATAGGCAAGGACGGCCATGGCAAAAATATGCTGGGTATACTATTGATGGAACTCAGAACGGAACTGGACGGTCGTCAATCGGCATGCGACGCATTACCAGAAATCTATGCCAAATGACTATAAAACCTTAATAACTTATCTTGCTGAAGATAAACTTTTAGAACAAAGCCAGCAGGAAAGCTTTCCCTATACCTTGCATATATGCGGAAGAAATTTCCAAGTTTTAGAAAATGTTTTTTCACCAAAATACTTCCCGGATGTGGATTTTTTTGCGGACCATCTGCCCATAGCGCCGGGCTTGGCGTTTTTAGAAATTGGCGCCGGAATTGGTTTTACCGCCATTACCGCCGCTTATCGGGGCGCTGGGTATGTGGTGGCCACCGATATCAATCAGCAGGCCGTTGATAATACCCTGGCAAATGTTAAATTACATGCGCTGCAAGGTAGAGTTGAAGTGCGCTTGGGTAATGTGTTTACGCCTTTAGCCGAGCATGAAAAGTTTGATTTAATCTACTGGAATGCGCCTTTTCAATTTATTGAAACCGGCATAGCCAGAAATATTCTGCAACAAGCCACCGGCGATATTGCCTATCAAGGACTTACCGAGTATCTCACCAACGGACCTCTGCACTTAACAGAAAACGGTCGGCTGTTCCTGGGTTTTAGTAGTTCCATAGGCAGAATGGATAAATTGCAGGAGATTTTGCAACAAATTCCATGTGCTATTCTTATAGTCGCAGCAAAAAAAATAGTCAGTCGCGATAATAATCCGGTTGCATTTGAGTTGTTTGAAGTGGTTTATGATTTTAAATAACCCGCCCTACATTTTGTGCTCTATAAAATAATATTTATTTGCTACTGACAGCGGGTACGGTTTTCAAATATAACCATAGCGCCTTTAACTCCAAATCCGTCATTTGACTGAAATTGT
>Ga0181528_10001890_pt1 | contig 12924 bp, 6 predicted proteins | sample PEATcosm2014_Bin_47_FD_119742 | JGI IMG/M metagenome (GOLD analysis project Ga0181528, IMG submission 119742) | Peatland microbial communities from MTU Mesocosm Facility, Houghton, MI, USA - PEATcosm2014_Bin10_10_metaG | ecosystem: Environmental > Terrestrial > Soil > Wetlands > Peat | place... | reverse complement strand
GAGGATCTTGCCGATGTTGGCAAACTGAGTTGGTTCCACCTTACCGATGACGTCGTAAGGTGATCGACCGTCATATTTGTCGAGCAGCGGTTTCGGATCGAATGTATCGACCTGCGACGGCCCGCCATCCATATATAGGAAGATAATATGCTTGGCTTTCGCCGGGAAATGAGTTGGCTGAGGAGCCAATGACTTGGCACTATCCCCCGCAGACCCAAAGCCGCTTTGGGTCAACAATGTTGACAAGGCGACCGCACCGAACCCATGCGCGGCCTGCGAAAGCACGTCGCGTCGCGACATCGGACTTGTTTGATAGCGTTGGCAGGGGAACATGGTTTGGCCAAATCGTGGGTTGTGGTTTTGTTTGGTTGTCGTGGGTTAAAGGATGTTTGTTGTCGTAGGTTAAAGAATAGGACTTATGGGACTTATGAAACGTTGTGTGCCTGTCGTCCTATTGGTCCCACACGTCCTATCAATTGCTTTCCATCCTCATTCGATAAACACAAATTCTTTCACATTGAACATGACGTGACACAAACTTCGCCAGGCTTGGGTTTGGCTTTCGGATTGACTGACACCTTGACTGTTCAGAAATGAAATCGCGTCGGCGGTCTCACTGCCCGTGGGATGCCGTGCGAACGCCGTGAGGTACATCCGATCGATCCGCTGTTCGAATGAAGCCGCCGGATCTGCCGCCACGCGATCGGCCCAGCGGTTGGCTTGTTCGATCACAAACGGGTCGTTCATCAGTATCAAGGCTTGGGCCGGAACGTTCGAAACCGTTCGCCTTCCGACCGTCGAAAACGGATTCGGCGTGTCGAACGCCATCATCATCGGCGAGAGAAAATTGCGTCGAACCGAAATATAGATGCTGCGTCGGCCGTTGCCATCGAGTGGTCCGCTGGCACCAGGGCGGCCACGACCCTGCATGAACTCGGTCAAATGGATCGGGACGCTGGGTCCGAACGGAGTGCGATCGAGCCGTCCCGAAACGGCCAAGAGCGAATCGCGAATTGCTTCACCTTCCAGTCGCTTCAGCGGCATGCGATGCCATAGCTCGTTTGCGGGATCGAACGTTTCGGCAGCGGTTGGGTAACTAGAAATTTGATACGTGCGACTGAGGACCAACGAACGAATCAAGGCTTTGGTAGACCAGCCGTTGCGAGTGAATTGTAACGCGAGATGATCGAGCAATTCCGGGTGCGATGGCGGCAGGCCGAGGACGCCCAAATTGTCGACGGTCGGCACGATCCCACGTCCGAACAGATGATGCCAGATACGATTCACGGCAACGCGTGATGCCAGCGGGCTGTGCAGTATGTTACGTGCGAGTTCCAAGCGACCGCTGCCGGTGGTCTGGTTGGATGCTGTTTGGCTTCGTGTCAGCGGTTTGTCGGTGACGTGATCGAACGCTTCGAGGAAGCGCCGTGGCACTGGTTCTTTGGGTGTGGTCGAGTTGCCTCGCACGAGTAAAAACTCGTCCACGCCGTTCCCTTCCTGGATGGCCGGTGCCAATGACGAATCCCATCGTACCTGCCGGGCCAGTTCCGCCTCGGCCTTGGCCAACGCTTCGATTGTTCGAGTTACGCTGGTGGTCGAGAAAAGGTTCAAGTGTTTGACGAACCAATTTGCCAATTCCGCCTGATCGGGACGAGGCGTGGAATCGGATGTTGTGTCGCTGAGCGAACGAGCGGCATTGTGGAATGCGGATTTATAGCCGGCCAACCGGCCCTCGACGTCATTCGCTTCGGCAAATGATTCGCGCAGATTTTGCCAGGTCGACGTCACGGGTTTCGGTTGCTCTTCGCTTTGTACAACCTTGGCGATCGAGCAGGGGCCGTCGCCGATTGGTGAGAACTCGACATGCATGCGATGTCCCTGGTACAGGTCCAATCCGTGCGAGACCCAGTGCCATTCATCATCCGTCTGTTTGAATTCGGTCAGTAGAGATCCGTGCAGCGGACCCACGATGATCAAGTGTGAATTCACCGTGGCATAGGCTCGCACCGAACCGCGCACCAGATACCAAAGGCGATGAGTCGTCAACGTAAACTCTGGACTGCGAACTTTTCGGCCGTACATCTGCCAGCTGCCCAAAGCACCGTTGTCGACCTCAGTGCCGGGGGTGAGTGTCAGTCCCTTCCAGAACAAATCCCGGTCCCAGCCACTGATCGTCGCCACGCCGAACGTCGGCGCTTCGGGCGAGCCGCTGATCACGAATTGCCCTCGTTCAACGGGCCGCAATCCGAACGAGACCCCATCTTGAATCGGCGGGTACGACTTTGCATCGCCAAAGTCAACAACCAATCCCGGTTCCGGTTGTGTCGTGGTTGTACTAGCGATGGACGTATTCGTGGCAGAACTCGCTGGATTGCTGGTCACAGGTCCAAACAGTCCGTGCAATGGATGCTGTGGGTCAGTTTTCGCCGAATTCAGCTCGGCACACCATCGGCCAAGCAGTGAAGCGTCGAGAGAGCTTTCTGCTGCTAGTTTCGTCAAGACATTGATTGTATCGGGTTCCAAAGCCGGTTCCGGCGAACCCGTTGCAGGCAACGCAACACCTTCATCCAAGGCTCGTCGAGCGGTCAACCAATAACGATTAAGGTTATCGAGGATCGGCGCAGTTGCCTCGGCAATTTCTTTTGCGGCGGCTTGCCGAGCCTGATTTCGCAAGGCATCCAATTGCTGCGCGATCCGACGATGTTGTTCAACGGTTTCGACGCGAACCTGTCGATAACTGCCGCTGATCGCATATCCCGCGAGAGCGTAGTAGTCCCGTTGCGAGATCGCGTCAAACTTGTGATCGTGACAGCGAGCGCACGCGATCGTCAGGCCCAGAAATGTCTTCGACAACACGTCCAACCGATTGTCGATTCGATCGGTCTCGTCCTTGCGGATATCGACGGGCGAATGAACTTCCTCGCCCAGAAACCAGAGCCCGGTCCCCAGCAAGGCTTCATTGATCGGCAGGGAAGGGGAGGGCAACGTTGCTTCACTTGCGGCACGCCAGCGCGGTTCGACGAGATCGCCGGCAATTTGTTCCGTAAGAAATCGATCGTAGGGCACGTCCGCGTTCAAGGCTCGGATGACATAGTCGCGGTATTGCCACGCGTTAGGAATAATTGGCTCGAACTCGTGCCCGCGGGTTTCCGCGTAGCGAGCCAGGTCCAGCCAGTGTCGAGCCCAGCGTTCTCCGAAGTGGACGGAACCCAGCAGCGAGTCGACGACACGCTCGAAGGCCTGCGGATGATTGTCGTGTGCGAACGCTTCGACGTCCTCGGGCGAAGGAGGCAAACCGATCAGGTCGAAGTAGACACGCCGCAGTAACGCTCGTTTGTCCGCCGGGGGAGCAGGCTGAAGCGATCGGGATTCGAGTTTCGCGAGGATGAAACGGTCAATGTCGGTGATTGGCCAATCGGACGCGGCGACGGCTGGTGCGGCATGGTCCTTCAGCGGTTGCCAGCACCAATGTTCGGCGGCACGGGACACAAGGTCGAACGGCTTGACCGTCCCCGCTGCCGTAGACTTTTCTTTCGGCCAGGGCAGTCCGCGTTCGATCCATTTTGTCAGGACGGCAATTTCGTTCGCGGGAAGTTTCGATTTCGGCGGCATCTGATAGATGTCGCCATAATTGATTGCGGAAATGAACAGGCTATCGTTTGGCTTGTCGAGCGTTACGGCGGGGCCGGTATCGCCTCCTTTGAGCACGGCGTCACGAGAATCCAGGCGCAGTCCACCTTTCGGTGCCTTCTCACCACTCGTATGGCATTCGAGGCACCGAAAGATCAGGATCGGACGAACTTCTTTTTCAAAGAATTCGATCGACGCGTCATCGAATGCTGGCTTGTCGTCTGCAAGGCCGACGGACATCAGGCAAAGCCCGAAGCCAACCAGACACAGCGGCGAAATTCGGAACAATCGTTTCATCAGAAAACCTCAAGCCCTCGTTTCTTACATGCAATCAGCATATTCGTCACGCCCGGCAGGCCGCAAGGAGCAAGCAAAATCGTTGTCGTCGCTGCCAACGTTCGTCCTTGCAGAAAGTAGTTTGTTGTTTTTTCGCAAGTCGACACGTTCAAAAGAGATTTCCTCCAAAACACGATCTAGATTTGGAGGGTGGCAGTCAATGCCGAGTATCCCCTGGTGCATTCTTCACGAGGAAAACATGTCCCCGCAAATCATCGTATGTGACGACGAACCCCATATTATTCGAGCGATCTCGCTAAAATTCACCCGAGCCGATTTTGATGTACACGGTGCGACAGACGTCGAATCGTGTTGGAGATTGCTGCAACGCTATCAAACGCCAGCATTCCTGATCGTCGACGATTCGCTGGAAAATGGCCCGGATGGACTGGAACTGGTGCGTCGAGTCCGTGCGGACGAGAATCTGGCCAACCTGCCAATCATCCTGTTGACGGCTCAGAACTTCGATCTGTACGAATACAAAGAACAATTGGCCGATTACGAAATCGCCCAGATCATCACCAAACCGTTCAGCCCGCGAGAATTGCTGTCAACCGTCAGCAGTTTCCTCGAACACGAGCAAGAAACAAACACACCGACATTCGTCCGCACTCGCAGCCGAGTCACGGTGAGTTGATCGTCATCGTGCTTCCGATTGCAGATTGTAATCTTCAATCTTTTTATGCAGCGTATTGCGATTGATGCCCAGTCTGACGGCGGCTTTGGTCTGGGTTCCCTGGCAGGTTCGCAGTACTTGCAACAGCACCTCTTTCTCGACCAGCGAGACGATTTTTTCGTGGACGTTTTGAGCGTCCTCGCCCGCTTCCATCAGGCCCAGCGTGACCAGTTCGCTGCACATTTTCTGGATGCCGCCCGATTTGGCTCGACTGATCCTGACAGGAGCCAACCCGCGAACGTGCGGAGGAAACAGATCCAGCGTTAAAGTCTCCGACGTGCAGAGCACCGTGGCTCGTTCGACGTAATTCTGTAATTCGCGAACGTTGCCCGGCCAGGCGTAGGCTTGCAACATCGAAATCACGTCGGACGGAATCTTGGGAATCGGCCGTGCGTTCGCGAGGGCATATTTCTTGGCAAAAAATGTTACCAGCGCTTCGATATCCTCGGGCCGGTCGCGCAGTGGCGGCAGGTAAATCGGTACGACATTCAGGCGATAATAGAGGTCTTCTCGAAACCGATCGGCATCGATTTCGTCGAGCAGATCACGATTGGTCGCCGCCACGATCCGGCAGTCAACGCGAATCGTTTTGGTATCGCCCACCCGTTCGAATTCCTGCTCTTGCAAGACTCGCAGCAGTTTCACCTGCAGCGTGTAACTCATCGAATTGATTTCGTCGAGGAAAATCGTGCCACCGTGCGCCGCTTCGAAACGGCCCGTCCGGTTCTCGTGAGCACTGGTGAAAGCACCTTTGACGTGGCCGAACAATTCGCTTTCCAGCAGGCTTTCGCTGAGTGCTCCACAGTTCACGCGGATGAAGGGGCCAGAGGCGCGAGGGCTGGTTTCGTGCAGCGCTCGGGCGATCAGCTCTTTCCCGGTCCCAGTCTCACCCATCAGGAGCACGGTGGCCGAGGTGGCGGCGACTTGTCGGGTGAGGCGATAGACGTCACTCATCGCAGGTCCGCTGCCAATCATGCCGTCTAGCACGGTCGAGCCGTTTTTACCGTTACCGCCGGAACTCATCGTCAATCACCGTTCCCCGTCACAATGCTTATCAGTCCAACACACTGCTTGTATTATGGGCCTGCCGTCAGGAATTCAAGTCCATTTCCAACAATTAAAATCTCGCGAATTCATTAATGCACATTCCAAAAGCGAAAAATGCGCGATTATTACTCCTTAAAGCGCGTTTAGTGGGCGTCAATTCCTGTCGGCATCCATCCACAGGGGGATATCGAAGAAGTATGCAAGCAACATGCCCGACTTGCACGAATTGCGGGCAAGCGAAAGAAATGCCGGCGTGCAGACGATTGAATGTCCTCTTTTTTAAACCCGCAGCCAGAGATGCAGGGGCGTTTCCGGGGCGCCGGAATCCAGCCGATGTTGTCGTCGGCCATAGAGCAGCGCAGAAAAGTTAAAATCAATATTGTAAAAGATCCGCCCGGTTGAGTTCACTTTCAGTAGGGTGGGCCAAGTCCTCGAAGTCGCACCAAAGCTTTGCCGTTTCGCGGCCAATTCTCCAGATTTCCAAAAACACAACACCCCAGCAATCGGCCAAATTGCGTCGACAAGGTAACAAGGCGCGAGCTTTGGCCGTCACTCATTCCAGAAGAAATGGAACCACGAAAAAAGACGAATCTCACGAATTTGAAGAGGTGAACAGGAGGGCGCAGAGGACACGGAGATAAGAAGGTTTTTCTCAATTGCTGCTGCGTCGAGCCAGCCATCACGATTAATGCTCAGCGGTGACTCTCTTAAAATTCTCCTCGCTCTCAGCGTCCTTCTGTTCAAACTCTTCCTCTTTGAACTCAAATGGCCAATGCGAATCATCTCTCGATCGTAAATCGTGATATTTTTCGTGTCGGAGCTTTCGGCACCAACAGGCCTTCAAACCGTCCTCGATCTTGTTTTTACCGAAAATTTTTCAGGGGATAGCAAGTCCTGTGCCGCATCTCAACCTTAAATCTGCGCGCTTTTCTCCGTTGAATGAAGTGTGGCATGAGCAACATTGAGCAACATTGAGCAAGTTTGAGCAACATCCCTATTTTGTAGGACTTGGGGCATGTTGCTCAATGTTGCTCATGAGCAACATTGAGCAACATGAAATCGTCGTCGTTGGCGCTGCCGGCGGTAGCGCAGGCACCAACAACGAAATCCGCCCCGAACCGACCTGTCGTAACATCCGTCGAGCCGTCAAATCGTCGCGGCGTGAATTCGCTTGGACAGTTGGACACCTTGAACATCTTCCTGTTTTTGTAGACTCACGCCACTGTCCATCGGCTTGGACACCTTGGACACCTTGAGCATCGTGTTTTTAATTTTCTGCCCCCGGTCGATGAGTGGCAACAAAGCCCCCGTAGCCAGCGTCGGAGTCCCTTGCACACAATGAACGTTCCACCCGCAGCCAGCCTCGACAATCGGATTCACCAAGTCGCCGTATCGAAAAAGCGTTAATATAAAATATCGTAACGACAAATAAAAATGTGTCAATAGCATTCGTCGCGAAGCGAAAGAGATTTTCAGAAAAAGCATCAACTCGAAGTGGTGCAAGCGAATAGTCGAATTTCTTCTCGGCGGATCTCGCGAAGCGAGTTCAAAGAAAGTAGCCTTCTCGCTCCGCCGAGAAGTAAGCCGGATTGCCAAAACGCGTCCGATCGGTTGGTGATCATTCAATCGCAGCGTCGCTGGTCGGCAGTTCGAATTGCCGAATCGCATCTGATCGGTTGGAGTGTTTCAAGTGCAACAACGCTGGGCTGCGATTCGGCTATCCTCTTGGTGGATGTCGCGAAGCGAGTTCAAAGAAAGTAGCCTTCTCGCTCCGTCGAGAAGATAGCCGAACTGCGAAAGCGGTTATGATCGGCCGGATGTCGTTCAGGCGTGATGTCGTCGGTCGGCAATTCGAGTCGCCAATTCGCGTCGGATTGTTGGTTGTCTTTTTGTTGGAGCGGTGCCGGTTGGCAATGCGGCTATTCTCTCGGCGGAGCGAGAGGGCAACATTGGTCAAGCCCTTCGGGCTTTAGTTCGCAGTCGAAGATCGTTCGGCGGTCTCGCCGGCCAAGGAGATTTCTTCCGTCTCGGCAACTCTTCGTTGCCTTTTGTTCAAAACCCTTTCCCGTCTTTTTGGTGGAACTCTCAAAAAATACGGTCGCATCGCATCGATCGGAGGTCAGAGATTCGTCGATTGAATTCGCCTGGTTGTTCCGTTGAGCCTTGTTCATTTTGAGATGCGGCGTATGAAATAATATCAATCATGTGTTGTGAATCGTTGCAATCATTGCAAAAGTTAAATACTGTTGCTATTCTTCAGCGGAACTGCATGTTTTCTTGGAGATGCGACGATGAGCAACGATCTGCAAGTCCTCACCAGCGTTCAGATTGAGCTTCACAAACAAGCCTGGATCGACCAACTCGGTCGAGTTTACGCCGAACGATTGCGTGAACTTTTGCCGTTGTTCGCCAACGGAAAAGCGTCATTAGCCGAGGCGTTGCAGGTCGTCGCTCCGGGTAAAGACCGGGCGAGTGGTTTGGCGGCCTATCAGACGTTTCTCGTGCGAGTGAACGATGCGGCGAACGAGGCGGAGCTGTCGTTTCGACTGGCGCTCGATTCCAAAAAGAAATCAGATCCGAGCGAACGCGAAACTTGGATCGAAGGCCCGTCGCCCGATCTGGAAAACTTGGAGGAATACTCGCGCGAAGCGACGAGTATCATTCGCCCGAGCGATCCGATCGTGGCACCGACCGCCGTGATTCTGAATTCTGACGAACTGCAAAACCCAGAAAGTCAAAAACCGCTGATCCGTTTCTTTGTTTCTTACGCGCACAAGAACGATATCCATGTCCAGCGGCTGCTTGAGCCACTTTGCGACGAATTTAGAATTTCTAAAAAGTTCAGATTTGAAACTTGGACGGATCGGAAAATCGTTGTCGGAACACATTGGCATGACGAGATACAAGCCGCGTTGAAGGACTGTGATTTTGGGTTATTAATGGTTTCCCGTGAATTTCTTGCTTCGGAGTATATCGCCAAAAACGAACTGCCGCACTTTGTGAAAGGGGGCAAGCCCGTCATTCCCGTCGGCTTAGCTCCAGTTGAGTTTCAACGCGTGGATATGAAGGGGCTCGAAGAAAAACAAATCTTCCGACTTCATCGGGACGGTGATTCCCCTCGTTTTTTCACAAAATGTCGGGCTCCGATGGACGACGAGTTTGTGCGCGAGCTGGCGAACAAGATCGAAGATCGGGTTGCCAATTATTTAAAACAGTCAAAGGCAACGCAAAGCAACAACGCGTCTTCAATTTCTCAACACTTTCCGGAAAAGGGATCACAGGGCATTGAATTAGTCGAGAAATTATTGCAATTCATTCGTTATGAATCCCCTTTGCCAAAGGTACTAGTAGACCCCCACGGGACGCGTTTTTCGATTTCCTCGAACGAGCGGCGTGAGGAATTGATGTCGACACAAAACCGGACGTTGGCCGTCGACTTTCTTGCCGAATGGGCAACTTCAGCCGACCGAACTCGTTTCTGTGCCGTCTTGGGTGAGGTCGGAATTGGGAAAACAACAACATTGATGTTGCTGTCGCGTGAATTGGAAAAGCGGCGTGAAAAAGATCCCAGTGTTCCCGTCCCGATCTTTATCGATCTGAAAGATTATTACTTCGATGGAGAACCGGAACTCGAAGACATCTTGCGGGCGGTCATCAAGCGGCATTGGAGGGGCGATGCGGGGCAGTCGATCACGCCCGAAATGATCGTCGACGCCGTGAGAGAGCGCGGGGCGCTCGTTATTTTTGATGGTCTCGACGAGCGGATTATTCCCTTACCGCATCAGCGTCGCGATGCGTTCATCCGCAAGCTGTGGAGCATTCTTCCGCCGTTGAGGCACAAGCCGAAACCCGGAACGCGTCCAGGGCGGTTGATCATTTCGTGTCGGTCGCATTATTTCCCGACGGTTTCGGCACTCAGCTCCGCGTTCACGGGTGATGGTCGTGAAGGGATTCGTCCCGATGATTACACCGCGTGCGTCATTCTGCCGTTCAATGAAGAGCAGGTTCGAGACTACATCGGTCAGATTGTTGGGGCGGACCGGCTCGACGATGCGATGGCGGTGATCCATTCGGTCCACAATCTGACTGATTTGTCCTCGCGACCGATGTTGCTTTCCTTGATCACGCCCGAATTGGCGGAACTCGAACGCATGCGGCAGAAAGGGCGAACCGTATATGGTGTCACGCTGTATGGCCTGTTCGTCGACAAATGGTTGGAACGTGACGGATCGAAGCATCAATTCACTCCGGAGCATAAGAAGTTGATGATGGAGGAATTGGCAGGTCATCTTGATGCGGTAAGTGAGAAAAAACTCCCGTGGGAAAGGCTGTCAAAATGGCTCGACAACTTCTTGCAGCGACATCCCGAGATTCGCGATCGGTACAAAGATAAATCGGCGGAAGTTCTGAACCAGGACTTTCGTGCCGCGACGTTTTGTTTGCGCCCCGATGATGAAAAGGACGGATTCCGATTCGCTCACACGTCATTGCTCGAATACTTTCTGGCGATACATCTGATTCGGGCGCTCGAAGAACGTGATTTCACCGTTTGGGATCGATCGTTGCCATCGGACGAAACCTTGGACTTTGCAGGGCAGATTCTGGCGGAGGGACAAAAGGCGGATGTGGCTGCGGTGATCGCCGCATGGTCGCAGCTTTTGAATGATGGAGCGGCACCAGCCAATGCACGTCGTGTAGCGCTCAAAATGTGGATCGTCGCACATCGCAACGGTTGGCCAACGCCGCATCCGGTCGCCCCGCAACTTCAGGGGTTGGATCTGGAAGGTTGGCAAATCGGCGCAGAGAAGGGTGCGATGTTTGATCTTCGCAGTGCATCCCTCGTTGGGACGTGTCTCGATCACGCAGTGTTGAAGCGGGTCCTGTTGTCCGGCGCGAATGCCAGCGCGGTATCCGCCCGGCTGACCGAGATGCACGATGTTTCGCTCGACGGTTCGAATTGGGACGGTGCAAATCTTTGCGGCGGCACATTGCGAAACTGTGATTTCAGCAACAGCCAGCTGAGCACCGTGAATTGGCACGATTGCGACTTGACCCATTGCCAGGTCGACAACGCAAGTCTTCCCGATCAATGGCGGAACGAGGCGGCGATTGACGTCTCCGAAACATTGGCCGTCGTTCTGCGCCAAGGGCATAGTGGTGGTGTCGATAGCGTGTCATGGTCTCCGGACGGAATGTGGGTGTTGTCAGGGGGTTATGACAATACTCTGAAGCTGTGGGACGCGTCGAGTGGTCGATGCTTACAGACGTTCGCAGGTCATGACGGTTTTGTCCGCAGTGTGTCGTGGTCCCCGGATGGAACGCGCGTGTTGTCGGGGAGCGATGACAAAAGTCTGAAGCTGTGGGATGCATCGAGCGGCATATGCCTGCTCACGTTAGATGGGCACGAGAATGGAGTCGCCAGTGTGTCTTGGTCTCCGGACGGAACGCGTTTCGTATCCGGAAGCTTGGACAAGACGCGGAAGCTGTGGGACGCATCGAGCGGCATATGCATGCTCACATTGACGGGTGGTAGTGCCGGTGTCAACAACGTGTCGTGGTCCCCGGACGGAACGCGCGTGTTGTCAGGGGGCGACGACAATACTCTGAAGCTGTGGGATGCGTCGAGTGGTCGTTGCCTGCAGACGTTCGTCGGGCATGAAGGCTATGTCTACAGCGTGTCGTGGTCCCCGGACGGAACACGCGTGTTGTCAGGGAGCTTGGATTTGACGCTGAAGCTGTGGGACGCGTCGAGCGGCCGTTGCCTGCAGACGTTCGCGAGGCAATTCGGCGTGGTCCTCAGTGTGGTGTGGCTGCCTGACGGAACGCACGTGTTATCAGCGAGCAATGACAATACTCTGACGCTGTGGGATGCGTCGACTGGTCGTTGCATGCAGACGTTCTCCGGTCACGACGGATTTGTTTGTGGCGTGTCACGGTCGCCGGATGGAACACGCATATTGTCTGGGAGTTCTGACAAGGCTCTAAAACTTTGGGAAGCGTCGAGTGGTCGTTGCCTATTGACGTTCGCGGGGAATGACGGTTCTGCCTTAAGCGTGTCGTGGTCTCCGAACGGAACGCGCGTGCTGTCAGGGGGCTTGGACGATACTCTGAAGCTGTGGGATGCGTCGAGTGGTCGTTGCGTGCAGACGTTCGCGGGGCATGAGGGTCCTGTCTATAGCGTGTCGTGGTCGCCGGATGGAACGCGCGTGTTGTCAGGGAGCTATGACAAGACTCTGAAGGTGTGGGATGCGTCAAGTGGCAGCTGTCTGCAGGTGTTCGCGGGACATCGCGGTGCTGTCTTCAGCGTGTCGTGGTCCCCGAACGGAACGCGCGTGCTGTCAGGGGGCTTGGACGATACGCTGAAGCTGTGGGATGCGTCGAGTGGTCGTTGCCTACAGACGTTTGCGGGACATAGCGATGCGGTCTTAAACGTATCGTGGTCCCCGAACGGAACGCACGTATTTTCCGCAAGCTTTGACAAGACTCTGAAGCTGTGGGATGCGTCGAGTGGTCGTTGCCTGCAGACTTTCGTGGGGCACGGCGGCAGTGTCAACAGCGCGTCGTGGTCTCCGAACGGACCACGCATATTGTCAGGGGGGGCGGACAATACTTTGAGGTTGTGGGATGCATCGAGTGGTCGTTGTCTGCAAACGTTTGTGGAGCACGGCGGGTATGTCCTCAGCGTGTCGTGGTCCCCTGACGGAACTCGCGTGTTGTCAGGGAGTGGTGACAAGACGCTGAAGATGTGGGATGTGTCGAGCGGTCGTTGCCTACAGACGTTCACGGGGCATAGCGGGGGTGTCCTAAGTGTGTCGTGGTCGCCGGATGGGGCGCGAGTGATATCCGCCGGCGGTGACGGCACGATGCGGGAATGGGACGTCGAATCGGGGAAAGAATTGCGGGCGTGGGTGATCGATGGTGACGAGGTGGCTCTGGTCAATTTTCCCGAGAACAAAATCCTGCACGCCACACCCAACGCCTGGCGGCTGTTGGGTTGGCAAGGCTTCGACCACACCGCCAACCGCCGCCGCCTCTTCCCCGCCGAAATCTACGGCCCGCTTCCACCATGGTAGCCCTCTCGCTCCGCCGAGAGGATAGCCGGATTGCCAACCCGCACTGTGTCAAAAGCAAAGAAGGAATTGCGAATTCGCTGATCAAGAAATTGCATTTTCATCCCGCTTTGCGGGATCAAAAAAGAATAGACAAATGAGTCCTTTTTTTACGTTTTTTTGCTT
>Ga0181528_10001889_pt1 | contig 12926 bp, 10 predicted proteins | sample PEATcosm2014_Bin_47_FD_119742 | JGI IMG/M metagenome (GOLD analysis project Ga0181528, IMG submission 119742) | Peatland microbial communities from MTU Mesocosm Facility, Houghton, MI, USA - PEATcosm2014_Bin10_10_metaG | ecosystem: Environmental > Terrestrial > Soil > Wetlands > Peat | place... | reverse complement strand
TTCCGGCACAAGATTGTGGTGCCGGGTAACCATGAGCGGATCATGTACGAGCGCCCAGAATTGCGTCGCCTCATTACGAATGCAACGTTGCTCATCAACGAGTCCGTGACCGTGGAAGGCGTGAAGCTCTGGGGCTCTCCGGTCACCTGCGATGACGAGGCATTCGGGTGCTCAACCGCCGATGAACGGCGAGCGCTCTATGCGTCGATTCCGGATGGCACGGATATTGTCATTACCCATGGTCCGCCTCATGGCGTGTGCGACGAAGAGTTCCGGGCCAAAGGTATCCACCGGGGCTGCACGGAGCTACTCGCCGCCATTCAGAGGGTGAACCCACAAGTTCACATCTTCGGCCACGTCCACGCCAGCCGAGGCGCAAAGCGCATCGGCGAAACGACCTTCATTAACGCAGCAATGCTTGGATGGTCTGGCGACTTGGAGAACAAACCAATTTCGTTTGAATTCCCGCTGGGAAGATAGGAAGTTGAATTCAGTTGTGGCATGGGACAAAGGTGCGGCCACCATGACATTTACCGCTTCGAATGCAGTTGTGAATCCAAACACGAGCTACACGCAAGGCTTCTTGGTCACATTCGGTTAGCACGTAGGAAAGCTTCCCTTTTGTACGTGGACACGTCGGGTCCGCAGAATTTCCGGAGTGCTCAAGAAAGCCTCGGCACCTTAGTCTTTCGAATGAAGTCCCGACACTTCATTGGCGCGTTCTTTTTGCCTTCCTTGAAACAGAAAAATGCGGGATGCCGAAACCTCCCCGCGTCAATGGGTACCGCGCGTCCCGTACCATAACGTTTCCCGGTTGATGCCAAAGCTCGCGCGATCACGGCATACTGTCTCCCCCGATGCGATCCGCCTGCTCTGGTAGCTCTTGGAGTCACCTGTGAGGGTGACGGCTGGTACTGCTCCAATCCAGCAGCTTCGTTATTGTGGTTTGCTGATACTCCAACAACTCAAAAGGTGGCCACTAATGCGTCGTGCTGCGTTGCTGATCCTAGTAGTTCTGTCACTCTCTTTATTTTCGGCTGCGAAGAACAGAAAGGATGTGCCTCTCGCGCCGCTGCCTTCACCTATCCTAGAAGCGAAGAAGGTGTTTCTGACCAATGGCGGCGGCAGCAACCTCGCTTACGATGCGTTGTATGCGGCAATGCAGAAGTGGGGAAAGTACGAAATCGTCGGCTCGCCGGAGGCTGCAGACGTTGTAATCGAACTGGCATATAGGGTGGAGGATCACGGCACTCGGGTATGGAGCTCAACCAACACGTATACGGGGCAAACTCAGGTTCACAGCCGGGAGTTGATTGATCCGCAGCTCGTCTTGACGATCTACGATGGCAAGACGCGCCAGTCACTCTGGTCAACAACCGATCATCGGCGACTAGCAAGGCGAGAGAAAAACAGAGAGAAGGAGACAATCAACTCCGCAGAGCGGCTTGTGGAGATGCTCAAGGGACGAGTGGAGACTGCTCAGGTGGCCCCAAAATCGTGACGAATGGGCCTTCACACTCCATTACCCAACGATGAGACGCACCAACCCCGGAGTGACGATCTCAAACAAAGCCGGATAATTCCTCACTCTTGCGCTGATCTGACTAGGTTTGGGCGATTTCCCATCCGTGGGGCGGAACCATAGTCCTTGCTGTTCAATCTCTGCGCTAATCTCCGAAGTGGTTGCAGTTCTGCTCTGTAGGCGTAGAAGAACACTTCTTATTGCGTCATGCAGTGTTCGGCTTATCATTTTGTACTCCCTTTCATTTGATATCTCGTCTGCATACAAGGAGTCTCTCCAGACAATGGAGGATGCCCTCCCCCTCCAGATATTCCTGGCGTTCCATCCAAGTCCGCGATACGCCAAAACAGTCCATGTGCGCGATTGGAGGGTCGTGGTAAAGAGAACTGCTCGCACAACGTCACAATGCGCAATGTCTCAAGGGTGGCACGGAGGAATGCTACCCGCCCGTCCGGGGCTACATTCTGCAACAAACTCGGAACACAGCGGAAGGAAGCGCTAAGATGGTTCCGGAGTGCTCGAAAGAAAGTCTCGGCACCTCTTTCTCTCAAACGGAAGTGTCCCGACACCGCATCGGCGCGATTCTTCTCGGCCTTTTCGAAACAGAAAAATGCGGGATGCCTAAACATCCCGCGTCAATGGGTACTGCACGTCTATGCTGCCGCTCTTTTCTTTGTTGCCGTCTTGCCCTTTTGCTGTTTGGCCGCAGCTTGTTCCGCCACCGCCTTCTCGATCTTGGCAGTCTCGATGCGGTAGCGCTTAGCCGTTTCCAGCAGCGGATCGGTTGGGCCATTGCCGCGCTGGTAGGCAGAATCGAGCAAGGTGATTTCCAGCAGCGTCCGGCTGAGTCCGGCCTCGTCGTAGCTGGCGATGCGTCTGGAAAGTAGCGTTTCGAGCGATGCGTTGCTCTTGTCGGCCTCCACCTTGTGCCGCTTCGCCATGGTCTGCACCTGCGCATACGACAGATGCGCGACGACATACTGCGCAACCTGCGACAACTCGCTCTTTTTGAGCGGCGCTGCGACCTTGGCCAGAACTGCGGCCAAGATGCGGTGCCGGATAGTGATGGCGAGTTTGTCCTGCTCGATGCGCTTGCGTTCCTCGGCCCGCTCGCGCTCCTGCTTCTGCGGCGAAGGACGGTCGGGATGATGCACCCGGCAATTGGGATCGGAGCAAACCTTGACGATCTGGCCGCGCTTGCCGCCATCCATCACGATGGCCTCGGACATCTTCTCACAAGGCTTCTGTGCCGGGGAGAGCTTGTCGGCACTGCCGTTGGCCTTGGTGCGCTTGACCTCCAACTCCACATAGCGGTTGCGACCAATGGGCGCTCCGTCGCGGCTGCTCCAAGCCGACGATACCTGTACCAGCTTGGGTTTGGTTTCCAAAGTCTGCGCGACATGGGCATCGAGCTTGGCCCGGAAACAGACCGGATCGGTGCAAGAATCCTTGCGCACATCGGAAAACAAGAGGGTGTTGAAGCCAGTACGCTTGGGACAATTGGTGCAGGCTCCTGCCTCCGGCACAAGCTTTTCATCCTGCTTGCTGAACGGCGCGGAAGCCAGTTCCAGCAGGATGTTCGACTCGATCCACGCCGCCAACTCGCGCACCGGAATCAAGACCTGCTGGTTGCCGTCGCTGGTCCACATGCTGCGAAAGGCGGCGGCGAATGCTGCTTGCTGCTGCGCGGCGGGAAGTTTGGCAATGAGCAGCGCGTGTCCAACCCCGATGCGGTCGGCAAGGAACGCCTCGGCAATCGGTGGAATCAATTCGGTCAGCTTGATTCGCCCTTGGATGTACGCCTCGCTCTTGCCGCATCGGGCGGCGATTATTGCCGAGGAGTAGGCGGGGTCTTTCAACTCCAGCAAGGCGCGGAAACCGAGCGCCTCCTCCAATGGATGAATATCTTCGCGTTGGAGATTTTCAATGCACTGCGATTCGATGGCGGCGGCATCGGACAGCGCGACCACGCGCACCGGGACGGTATCGAGTGCGGCGAGTTTGGCGGCACGCAAGCGGCGTGCTCCCGCAATCACCTCGAATTTGCTTTCCTCCAACTCGCGCACCAAAAGGGGCGCGAGAATGCCTTGGCTCTGGAAGCTGGCAGCAAGCTCCTGCAGTCTTTCTTCATTGAAGCGGCGGCGCGGGTTGGTCGCTGATTCCACCAGCGCGGTGATGGGCAGGTTGCGGTATTCGGGAACGGCATTGGGGTTTGCGGACATGACCTTTTCTCCTTTTGGTTTGTGGTTGGGTTTCGGCATCACGACACACTTGGACTGCGAACTCATGACGTTTCTCCTTTTGGCTGCAAGATCGTTTCTGGGTTCTAAGCTGCGCTGCTGGCGGGAGTTTCCTCGGGGCTGAGCGCCCCGAGGATGATTGCTGCCGTCCGCTGCACGATTTCCAGACTCTCGGCGAGCAGCTTGGCATCGCCGTGGTAGAGCTGGATGTAGTCGGCAGAGGCGCTTCCGGTTTCGAGTCCGATGGCTTTGGAGACGACAAAGGCAATGGCTTCGGCCTCGGTCTCGCGCACCGTCTTGGTAATCAGGCTGCGGCGCTCACTCTTGTGCAACAACTCGTGGGCGACCTCATGGACGAGGGTGGCGAACTGTTCCGCCTCGCTCATGTCGGGCATTAGCTCGATGCTGCCGCCTTTGGACACTCCGCGTGCCGGGGCAATCTTGTCCGAGTAGCCGAATTTGATGCCGCGTCCGATGACGAATTGGACCAACTGTGCCAGATGCTTTCCGGCCTCGCCGCTGAACTCGCGCAAGGAGGGAAGCTCTTTGCCTTCGGTTTGCAAAACATCCCAGACATACACCGGACGGAATCCCACCAGCGCGGGGCTGGCGGTGGCGCGGCTGTCGGAGTCCTCGCGCTCCTCGTCCGCCTTCTGGCGGCGGTGCTTGGCGATCATGGGGGCAAAGATCATGATGCCTTTCTCGCCCTTTTTCACCCGCCGTCCAAGCTGATTCCAAGTGAAGATTCCGGCGACGTTGGAGGCTTCCGGCTTCTGGCTGGCAATCAATAGCACATTGCCCAGCGAGTATTTGTGAAAGCGTGCCATGGTGGTGAGGTACTGGGTGAGAACCTCGGAGTGTCCGGCCTCCAGTTGTGCAATGAGGTGCTGCACGTTGGCGGCGATGATGGCCTGCGTGTTGGGCTTACCGTCGGCGCGAAGCGTAGCGACGGGGGAGGGAAGGCTGCTGGCGGGGTTGCTGTGGCTGTTGCTGCTGAATTCCATGTTTTTTGTCCTTTTCTGCCGTTGCCGGCTGTTTTTGTTCTTCACAGCCGCGACAGCGGACAAAAACAGACGAAACGGTGGAAAGGACGGAACGGAGGAGTCCGGAGGGTGGCAGGGTGCGAGTGGGGGCGCGGTGAGTGACAAACGCGCTGTTCTGTTTGGCGCGAAACCGGCGCAATCCGAAGCGCCCGTCCGAGCCGCGTAGCGGCGTCCACCTGAGGAGTCAGAAGTGGGAGGAAGATGCCTACAATCGACTTGGCTTAGAACAGAAAATACTTTAGTGAACAGTACAATGCGAGTACGATTGGTATCTTCGTACAATCTCTCAAGGAATCGTCCATTGGCCACCAAAAAGAAAAAGGTCCCGCCAAGCGTCGCGCAATTACAGCTTGTCTATGACGGGCCGGAAGTGAAGGACGGAACACTCCGCATCGAAGACATGGTTGACGCCCTAATCGGATTCGGCAGGGCGTATGACAAAATCGCAGACCTCCAGAATGTTCCGGTCAAACAGAATCTCCGAGTGACTGGAATTAAGCGGGCGTCTGCGGACATTCTGATTAGTGCCTTCTCGCAGATGAACCCTACCGTCACATTGAGCAATGTGGTGGAAGCCGGGAAGTATGCCTCTGCGATCATCACCACTATCGTGGGCTTTATTCAGTTCAAGAAGCATATGAAGGGTGCGAAGTCTAAAGACGTAAAGATCAACAACACTAACGGCAATGTTTACGTGTTCAACAACTCGAAGGTGTCGCTGGAACTATCAAAGCGTGACTATGAGACGTACAGTTCCGGACTCCTCGACGCCGATCTTGATCACCTGACGCGCCCCTTGCAAGAAGGAAGCGTGGATACGGTTGAAATTCGAGACGGCTCGGGCAAAGCAATCGAGGGGTCGCAGATCACAGCTCAAGAGCGCGAGTATTTCAGCAATTCGAGCGAGAGTTCTACAAGTACCAAAGATGACGTGGCGCTTGAGGGTGAGATGAAGTCCTTGAACAAGGACAGCAATAGCGGACAGTTCCATCTGACCAGTGGCAAGAAGGTTCGGTACAAGCTCGTCGGGAAGAACCCTCACACGTTTTGGAAAGCTTTCGCATATTCAGGTCCCGTGCGTGTTCGGTGCCGCGTTCACCTGGATTCTGACCTAAATCCGACCCTTCTGGAAATTTTTCACATCGAACGCCTTCAACGTAACTTTTTCGTGTCGGAGGGGCCTGATACCCCGAAACAGCTACCGACGCCTCCCAAACAGTTGGCGGGGCAGTCCAAACAACTGCCGGAGGACAACGACAACGAAGAAGGAAAAACCGAGAATTAGTGGTCGGTACCACGGCAAGATGAACCACGGCGGTGGTTCTGTTTCGTTCGAGAGTGGTCCCACGACCGGAAGATGCAAACTTAAAAACAACATTCACAGGCGTCCGTTTAATGCGCTGTCGAGTGCCGCTGGCAAAATTGCGTCAAGTTCTTCAGTAATATCTTCGGATCGGAGGCGCTCGACAAGCTCGAACGTAGGCAGCAACCGCAACTGGTCGGCAAGCCGAGGAACGGGCAGATCGAGATTTAACAGCATCTCCGGGCGCAACCGTTCACGGCGAGCGCCTTGTCCTCTGCTCAATTGTTTCAGAAAGCCTTGAAACCATTCGGTGCGGACGATGAACGACCAATAGCGCGGGTTGAGCATATCTGGATTACAGGCGAACGTCCGATACTCCGGGGAAGCGAACAAGCCTGCATAGGTGCGATCGCAAACCGCGACCGCACCTTCCCAACCCTTGACCTGACTAACAACAAAGTCGTCTTCGTGAAGTAGGTGAAAAAAGCGGTATGTGGTCTCGGAGAGAGAAACCGCTGCCTTGGCGAAAAGGCCTCCGCCGAATCCGCGAATCCCAACTTGAGGGTAACTCTGTCCGGATTCAACTGGAAGACGGACTTCCTTGAGCGAAAGCATCTCGGCCATTCTAACCGTGCGCCCTCTGCTGCTCTGAACATGCGCAGAAGCTATAAACTCAGAGAGCTGAACATTGACGGACTGCTTGAGTAGCCTCGCTCTAGTCACGCCCTCTTCAATGACGTGTAATTTAGCTGAAATTCTTCTTTGTTCGTCAATCGGCGGAAGTGGTATTGCGCTCTGAAACAGCGAATCTGGAGTCAACGTTCTACGTCGATCCCCCATCCCGGATGTCCGTGTACCAAGGTCGGCCCAGAACCCGGGTTGACGCATTGCCCAGCCTAGGAATTGCCTATTAAGTCTGAATTCATCACAGACAAATGTTGGGAATTGGGGGGAAACAAACTCGCCACTGAACTCCTCGGAACTCAGAGCAAGTGCGCCTTCCCACCCAAACAGCTGGCTCATCACTATATGTCGGGAATGCAGGCGATAGAAGTGTCTGTAGCTGGTCCTGTTTCCTTCTACTGGCTCGCGTCTGAACAAGCCCCGCCCGAAGCTGTACACCCCCACCATTTTGTATGTGGCGGATGTGTCAACGCTAACCTGATCGAGATCAAGCGCCAGAATTTCTCCAAGTGGCACCAAGGGATATCGACTCGTCACCGTTCCACTCCCGCCGCCAGTGCTCGTTTAATCTCCATCATGATCGCCACGATTTGCTGTTCCTTCTTGAGAATGTCCTCGACGAGTTGCTCGGGCGGAAAGTGCACAAAGTCCCGCTTGCCGTTCGGATTCTTGATATCGAGGTTCACTGAGGCAAGCCCACCGTCTTCGTTATACTTCAGAACATCAGAGACGGGAACCTTCCATGCCAGCTCGTTTTCCTTTCGATTCGTCCACCACGCCAAGCAAGCTGTTAATTGCTCAACCTGCAAGGGCTGCGTTTTCGTGTACTGTTTGCGTCCCTCCGGCAATGGCTGTTCGTAGTACCAGATGTTCTTGGTCGGGCCACCTCGTTCGAAAAATAGTACGTTCGTCGGAATGCTGGTATACGGCGCAAAGACTCCATTCGGCAGACGCACTATCGTGTGTAGATTGAACTCCTTTAGGAGTTCTTCCTTAATGCGTCCGCAAACGCCATCGCCGAACAACATTCCATTCGGCACCACGACGGCGGCGCGCCCCGGCTTCGGTCTTCGCCGCAGCTTACGCATGATGAGCTGTAGAAACAACAGCGCCGTTTCCGAAGTCTGTTTGTCATCTGGAAAGTTGGCCTGGATGCCACGCTCTTCCTCGCCGCCAAACGGTGGATTGGTGAGGATCACGTCCACCCGATCTTTATCGCTTATCTCCCGAAGCGGTTTTGCTAAGCTATTACCGGGGCTGATCTGTGGTGACTCTAGGCCATGCAACAGAAGATTAACCTGTGCCAGCATGTAAGGAAGTGATTTTGCCTCTCCACCGAAGATACTCTTGCCCTGCAAGGTCTTTCGATCCTGAACCGTTTTGCACTGCTTTTCAAGATGGGCAAAAGTTTCCACCAGGAATCCGCCGGTGCCACACGCCGGATCGAGCAAAGTTTCGCCTAAGCGCGGGTTAGTAACCTCGACCATGAACCGGATCACGGCACGCGGCGTGTAGAACTCGCCGGAGTCGCCGGCAGAGTCACGCATCTCTTTAAGCATCGACTCATATAAATGAGAAAGCGTGTGAATCTCCTCCGACGAATTGAAATGGATGCCATTGATCTTGTTTACGACGTCGCGCAGTAGGTAGCCGTTGCGCATGCGGTTGTCGGTCCCGCGAAACACAGTCGCGACCACGTCGCGCCGATCGCCGCCATTCGAACCCTGCAGAGACCTGAGATATGCAAACAACCCCGCACCACGCTTGCCATTTGGCAATACCGCTTCATCGTTATTGATGAATGCAACCAGCTCGTCGCCAGTGATGCCATCTTCTTTAGACGCCCAGTCGCGCCAGCGGTACGGGGCCTGAATGGCTGGACGGAAACGCTCTCCTGCGAGTGTCGATTCCTGTTCTCGCATCTGTTCCAAATCGTCCAAGAACTTGAGGAACATGATCCACGTGAGCTGGGGAAGGCGGTCAAGATCGCCATTGAGTCCCTTGTCCTTACGCATGATGTCGCGAGAGGACTTGATGATGCTTCCGAGCTGCTGCCCCGTGGTCTGCGGGACGGCGGCTTTCTTCGATGCTGTACGAGCCAAATGATTACTCCTTGGAGCCCAGTGGTTCTGGTACATAAACGCGCCGCAAAGGCAACATGCCCTTGTAGCTGGAATCAAACTGTTCGTAATGTGCGAGGACGAGATTGACTAATTCGCTGCCGTCGATCAATCGGAGATTGGTTTTACTCTTCGCAAAATTGACAGCCTGTGCGGTGAACCCACCCAACGTCACGATCATGCCAAATTCGTTCTGGCCCACCTTGCCATAGAGGGCCGAAGCAACCGGATCACCGACCGTTCCCTTATCACCACTCTTCACTTGCACTTTAATGATAGGCGGTTCAAAGCCTAATTCGTCTTTATGGGCAATGATATCTATCCCGCCGTCTGGACCTTCTGGAGAGACTCGCGTGCGGTAGCCCATTGTGTTCAGTAATTGGCCGACGAAATGCGCCAAGGGATGACCTTTGAGTTCCTGCGCCAACGTCTTGAGAATGAAGTCTCTCGTGTTCTCCTCAATGTCCTCGGCCACAGCGGCGACAGTCTCGTCCGTTTCGGTGCCGACCACCTGGGTACCACCTTCGAGGGCGGCCCTGTATTCGTCGGCATAATTCTTGACTTGGAAAAGGCTCATTGCCGAGCCAAGTTCATAAAGAGCACCCTGCGTGAACTGAGTTCGGGGAACAGACTTAAGCCATTTAACGGAGCGTGCGTTCGGATAGCCCGGAGAGGTCTTGGGATCGTATGTGTACTCGCCTTCGACGCGTCCAAAATGAACCATTCGGTCACGCTTCGACGGATAGAGTACGAGGTCTCCAACTTGTATTTCGCAGACGAAGCGCAGCAGTTGGCCCGCATAATTGGGGACAGCTCCTGGTTTCGCTGTTGGATATGTTTTGGCCACTGCGTGCTTGAAGGCTTCCCGATCACACTTGATTTTGGACAGGTCGCCCATTTCGTCCCACCCAATCGCCACGACATTCTTCTGCAAGAAAAGTGAATCGGCGTCACCTGTTTTACCGGCGTGAATACCCCATACGACTGGTTCTTTCATGATAGCTCCTATGACGCGTACAACAATGATTGCAGTTCGTTAACAGCAGAGCGAAGCTGGTCGGGGCCGCCGAACAGGGCGGCGATTTCGATGATGTTGCCGTGGTCGGAGATTGGCGGAAGTTTAAGGATATCTGGGATTACAAATTGGGCCGCGCCGTGGTCTGCGTATTTTTCAAGCAAATCTTCAAGAATGAGTCGAGCTTCAGGTGCGTACTTGCTGAAAAATTCTGGCCGTTGCTTGCGTAATTGATCCGCACGTTCGCGGCGCGTACGAAGTGGAGCATTGAACGCGAGGTGGCAGAGCAGGTCCAGAGGATCAGCATCTGGTTGATGTGTCTCCGCCCGTAGCCTATCAAGATCGATTCCACGATCCTCCAAAGCTTCGATGATCTCCGCACGTTGCTTGGCATCCGCCCACTTCTGGCGAAACGCAATCGGAGATGAATACAACGTGCGCACCTTTTCGCCCGTGTAGTCAGTGAACTTCACAAGCTTCAACTGCTTGCCATCAGCATCGAGCTCAGAGACCATGTGCGCAACAACCTCGGCGTATCCACCGTCGAAGTAATATTTGCGTGGCTCTCCTTCGGAATCGTCTCCTATATCGGCAACCGTTGCTCCGTCTTCGATTGCTGGACCATCTTCGGGCGGTAGGGGAGTTTTCTCTTCTTTCTCCGTCCCAGGGATTATGTCCCCGTCGTCGTCGATCTGCTCTTCAGTAATCAACGCTGGTTCACCATCGAAGTCTGGATCGGCGAAAAGCCGTGTGGCGCTGCCGGTATAGTCGATGATGTTGAAGAAGAATTTTCCGTACTCGTCTTTGAGGCGAGTGCCCCGACCGATGATCTGTTTGAACTCCGTCATGGAGCCGACCACGCGCGCCAACACTATGTTCTTGCAGGTTGGGGCATCGACGCCCGTAGTTAGCATTTGGGATGTAGTGAGGATGACAGGAGAGTTAGATTCAGGCTCCTGAAACTTGCTCAAGTGCCCGCGCCCTATGTGTCCCTCGTTGGAAGTCACCCGACAAACGTAATCCGAATGCTTCTGTACGAGGTCCGTATTCAGATTGCCGAGAGCACTGCGCATCTCATCGGCATGCTCCTGATCGACACAGAAGACAATCGTCTTTGCCATACGGTCGGTGTTTTTCATGAAGTCGGCGAGATGTCTGGCAATTGCGTGCGTACGGGCCCGAAGCGAGACAGCACGTTCAAAGTCCTTGGTTTGATACTCGTCGTCAGGAATCTCACGTCCGTATCGATCCAGATCTCCCTTTGAGGGACGCCAGCCCGTTGCATCGTAGTTGGTCACGACCCGATGCACCCGGTAAGGCGCTAGAAAGCCGTCTGCAATCCCCTGACGCAGGCTGTAGGTATAGATTGGATTCCCAAAGTAAGTGTAGGTATCCCGGTTGTCCTCGCGAAGCGGAGTCGCGGTCATGCCCAACTGGAACGCCGGGGAGAAGTATTCCAAAATCTCGCGCCAACTGCTTTCTTCCCGGGAGCTTCCACGGTGGCATTCGTCCACAATGACGAGATCGAAGAAATCAGGGCGGTATTCCTTATAGAGGCCCGGTCGTGCCTCATCTTTTGCAATCGCCTGATAGATCGCGAAATACATTTCCCGGCTCTTCCTGGCGTCGCCGTTCTCAATCTTCCAACGTGCATCGCCGAACGGCGCAAACGTTTTGTCCTTAGGATCGTCAATCAGGATGTTGCGGTCGGCGAGGTAGAGGATTCGTGGTTTACGATCCTCGCCATTGGAAGTCCACTTCGCATTCCACAGCTTCCAGCAGATCTGGAATGCAACCGGCGTCTTGCCTGTGCCGGTCGCCATAGTGAGGAGAATCCGCTTCCTGCCGATGAGAATCGACTGAATTGTCCGATTGATGGCGATTTCCTGGTAGTAGCGGGGTGTCAGACCTGAAAGGTGATAGGCCGGAGAAAGCAGACGTTTAGCCGTTTCTTCATCCTGCAATCCCTCCGCAGCACGCAGACGAGCCCAAAGTTCGTCCGGTGTTGGGAATTGTTCGATCGCTGTTTCCTTGCCGGTAAGAAAATCGAATTCCAGGACCTCGTGGCCATTGGTTGCATAAGCGAACTTCAGGCCAAGAATCTCAGCATAATCCTTGGCTTGCTGCAGCCCATCGCCCGCCGTCTTGTAGGCAGCCTTGGCTTCGACGACCGCTATCAGAAAATCACGGGTGTAGCGGAGGAGGTAGTCGGCACGTTTGGGGGTGCGGCGTCGGATGATGTCACCGACAACAACGATTCGCCCATCTGTGAATGTCCGTTGTTCGGCCATTGAGTGGGGATCGTCGTCCCATCCGGCAGCCTTCAGCTTCGGGAGAACATACTTCCGGCATGTATCCGCTTCGGTGAGCATTTGGAGTCCCGGTTAAGAATTTACAGAATATGGCAGTATGACAAAAATGCGCCGGCATTGAAACAGAACTGTTGATTGTTCCCCTGAACGCCTTCAGCGACGTGCGAGACGTGTGAATCTGTGCACATTCGGGGGAGAGCAATTCGCAACGTTCTCACCATGATCGCTGGAGCGGCAATGCGCATCAACTTATAGCTCCCGTCTATAAGTTCGATCCAGCAAAGTCTTAGACGTCCTCTGGGCTCCGCGCTAATCTCGGCGAACTCTGGCAGATTCTTTGAATCTGCAAAATGCCTTGACCAGCCCGAGGAGTTCGTATGTCGATAATGATTCAGAAGCCAGTCAGTCACACGTCGAGAATTGTTGAATTCGAGCGCCTGCTCGACAGCGAGGAAGCAGCCTCACTGCTGAAGATTCACCCGAAAACCTTGCAGCGCATGGCGCGCCAGAAGCGAATTGCCGGAATCCAGATCGGCAAGTTGTGGCGTTTCCGCGTCTCTGAACTCGACCGCTGGCTGAAGGAGCGCATTGCCGCGTAGAACGAGCCCTCAAAATTTGAGATTCACCCGATAGACTCGCGCGTCAATTTTGGGCTACATTGGGCCTGCCACTTGTGCCCGTATTGAC
>Ga0181528_10001888_pt1 | contig 12935 bp, 12 predicted proteins | sample PEATcosm2014_Bin_47_FD_119742 | JGI IMG/M metagenome (GOLD analysis project Ga0181528, IMG submission 119742) | Peatland microbial communities from MTU Mesocosm Facility, Houghton, MI, USA - PEATcosm2014_Bin10_10_metaG | ecosystem: Environmental > Terrestrial > Soil > Wetlands > Peat | place... | reverse complement strand
GCTGAAGGCGCCGGTGGCCGGAGTGGCGATGGGATTAGTGAAAGAGGGCGAGCAGTACGCCATCCTAACCGACATTGCGGGCGCGGAAGATCATTACGGCGACATGGATTTCAAGGTCGCCGGAACGAAAGACGGCATCACCGCGCTGCAAATGGATATTAAAGTGGCCGGCATTACCTCGCAGATTATGCGCGAGGCGCTGGCCCAAGCCAAGCGCGGACGGCTGCATATTCTGGGCAAGATGGAAGAAGTGATCACCAGCGGGCGGGAGAAGATTTCCGACTTTGCGCCGCGCTTCTACACGGTGCAGATTCCGGTCGATAAGATTCGCGACCTGATCGGGCCCGGCGGCAAGATGATTCGCTCGATCGTCGAGCAGACCGGGGTGAAGATCGACGTGGAAGATTCCGGGCTGGTCAAAGTCGCATCGAGCAATCAGGAGTCGGCGGCCAAGGCGTTGCAGATCATTGGCGACCTGACGGCGACGGCGGAAGTCGGCAAGACCTACCTCGGCAAAGTCACGCGGCTGGCGGATTTCGGCGCGTTTGTCGAAATCATCCCCGGCACGGATGGCTTGCTGCACATCAGCGAAGTGGCGGAGCATCGCATTGCGGATGTGCGCGACGAGTTGAAGGAAGGCGACCAGGTGCTGGTGAAAGTGCTGGCCGTGGAAGGCAACCGCATCAAGCTTTCGCGCAAGGCGATTCTAAAAGAGCAGCGCGCGAAGATGGCGGCGGAAGGCGGCGGCGCGGTGCCGATGGATGGCGCCGGAGCGGAGATGGAATCGGTTTCTTCACCCGCGCCCGTGCTCACCGGATCGATGGTGATCGAAGGCGGCGGCGATTTCCCCGACGATGAACCCAACTTCAACCGCGAAGGCGGAGCCGCGCCGTTGGGCGTGGGCGACCGTCCGCACGGTGATCGGCCTCCGCACGGCGGAGACCGCGGTGGACGCGGCGGACGCCCCGGCGGCGGCGGAGGTGGCCGGGATCGCGGACGCGGCGGGCGTGGTGGACGGCCCGGCGGTGGGGGTCGGGATCGCGGCGGGCGCGGGGGTGGCGGCGGGGGACGGCACTAAGAACCCTCAGCCAGGGATTCCTGTTGGCTGCGAAGATCGAAACGATGCCACGGCGAGAGCCGTGGCATTTGTTTTTGCTTCAGTCGGCCCGACGCGGGGGCTTGCGAGGTCTTACGAATGCGGCATCGTCCTTCTTCGGTACTTCCATTTTTCTTTTGACTTTACCCCCCCAGCACTTATATTTCCAACCTAAGTCGGATGGAAGCCGCGTGCCGCGCCTTTTGTGGCCGCTCCTTCGCTCCGCTCCTCCCCTTGATTCGTCAATTGCTTTTCCTCGCTTCGGCGAGGCGAACCCAGACATTTGTAAGGCTTGCGAGGATCGCAGCGCATGGGTGCCGTGAGCGCAATACATAAGGAGCATCCATGAGAACGCGATTCGACGGGCATCACCGTACCCGCCCCTTCGACAGGCTCAGGGCAGGCTCTTCGCAAAAGCCGCGAAGGACGGGCACCCACGGTTTCGTTCGGGATGGGTAAAACAAGGCTAGGCCACCCGCCTCACACTAAACCACAAGTCAAAAGGAGAAAAAATGACTAGCGCAAAACCCTCGATCACGGATTGCCCAGCGGACACCAAAATGGGCAGCGGGGCGAAACCGCAACTAGCCGCCGTTTCGGCCCTGACGCTCGTTGCAGTCGCTGCCCTGGCGCTCATCCCCCAAGCCTCCGCCCAAACCGTCGAGGTAGTACGCAGCTTCAACGCCGGCGGCAGCCTACAATATCCCATCGGGCCAATTACTCAAGGCCGAAACGGAACGCTCTACGGCACGACCCAAAGCATGGAATACGGGTCGATCTTTAGCCTCCGGCTAAACGGCGACGTCACCGCGACGTTCGCGTTCGACCAGGCTGACGGAGAAATACCCTACACCGGCATAACACTCGGCACGGACGGGAACTTTTACGGGACGACCGAACTGGGCGGGGCGAGCAACTACGGGGTGCTATTCCAGCTTGCCCCGGATGGAGCCGAGACCGTCCTCCACCAGTTTACCGGCGCATCAGACGGATCCTACCCGGGCGGGGCGCCGATCGAGGCATCCGACGGGAACCTCTACGGGACCACAGGCAACGGCCCCGATTCCTCAGAGGGCACCGTGTACAAGTATGAGCCGAAAACTGGGGCCTTTACCACGATTTATTCAGGAAGCGCCGCTTATGGGGCCTTAGGGCCCCTCCTGCAGGCAAGTAACGGCAACCTTTATGGCACGGCTTCAGAGGCCGGGGCCAGCAACTGCGGGGCAATTTTCCAGGTTACAGTTTCCGGGGCATTAGTATCGGAGTCCGCCTTCCCCTGTGGAAGTGGAGGAACGGGCGACCCTGTGTCGGGGCTTATCCAGGCGTCGAACGGGGAGTTCTACGGAGTGAGCAAGTACGGCGGCAATGACCTTGGCACCATCTTCAGGATGTCGGCCGACGGGGTCGTCACGATTGCCCACTCATTCGCGGGAACGGACGGAGAATACCCTTACGGCGGGCTGGCGCAGGCCACCGACGGAAACCTCTACGGGACGGCGACAGGGGGCGGCAAACGCGGATTGGGCACCATCTACCGGATAACCCTGGACGGCGGCTTCACCGAACTCTACAGCTTCACCTCACCCACCGGCGAGTCCCCGGCCGGCACGCTTCTGCAGGATACAAGCGGTTTGATGTACGGCACCGCATACCTGGACGCACAATACGGATATGGCAGCGTGTACAGCCTCAACATGGGCCTCGGCCCCTTCATCGCGTTCGTACTCCCGGTCGGATCGGAAGGCCAGTCCGCCCAAATCCTCGGCCAGGGTTTTACCGGCACAAGCGCGGTAACCTTCAATGGCGTCCCTGCGACCAGTTTCAAGGTGGCCAGCGACACCTTCCTGACCGCCATCGTCCCGAGCGGGGCGACCACGGGCAAAGTCGTCGTCACCACGCCCGGCGGGGAGCTGACCAGCAATGTGAACTTCCGCATCACGCAGTGAGGGTGGTCCAGGGGGAGGATCGTGCCAATGAAATCCAGGGCAATGACAGGGGAGTGCCCTGGGGTTGGGGCGGTGTGGAAGGCGCAGGGGTGGGAAAAAGGTTCGTCGAAGGGGCGGCGGACGAGGCGGTGGACAGCAGATTCCTCACCGTTCTTTCAGAACGGTTCGGAATGACAGGGGTTAGGGGCGGGCCCAGTTTTCGAGGGATAGTCCGCGCACGCGTTTAAACTCCTGCGTGTTGTTGGTGATCAGTGTGAGGCCCAGGCTGCGGGCGTGGGCGGCGATGAAGAGGTCATTGGCGCCGATGATGTTGCCGCGGGACTTGAGTTCGGCGCGGATTTTGGCGTAGTGCGCGGCGGCTTCTTCGGGGAAAGCTAGGACTTCTACGTAGGCGAGGAAGGCGGCTAGGGCGGCTTCGTCCTGGCGGCGTTTGGGCGAGACTTCGACGCCGTATAGGAGTTCCGACTTGGTGATGACCGAGATGCAAACGTCGATGACCGGGACTTTGGCGAGGCGCTGGATGACGGAGGCGGGCTGGCGGCGCATGATGTAGGAGCAGGTGTCGGTATCGAGCATGTAGCGCGGCATCAGCGCTTGCGTTCCTGCGCGGGCAGGTCGTCCACGTTCTCCATGAACGAAGAGGAGGCGACCGGGGATTCGGCGAGGTAGGCGGACCAGTCGGCGGGGCGAGGGGAGAGGATGATCTCGGAGCCTTGCTTGCGGATGAAGACTTCTTCCGCCTGGAACTCGAAGTCTTTGGGCAGGCGGACGGCCTGGCTGCGGTTGTTCAGGAAAAGTCTGGCACGGCGTTGCGCTATAGGCATATACAATAGTATATGCTGCCGACAAATGGAAAAGCAATCTTGGCTTTGCCCGGAAGGCCGTGCTGGATGGCATACGCGGCTTGAAGGAAGTCGCGACGACGGCAGACGACTTCGCGTATTGTAGGGAATTATGAGCACGCGAGTGGAACGGCGCACGGTGGATCTCTCCGCGTTTCTTGACCTGGTCGTGGTTTATTTGGGGATGCGGGTCAATCGCATTACGGGCGTGAAGACGCTGCTGGGGTTTGGTCCGCAGATTTCGGATTCCGTTGCCGCGCAGCCGGACGGTTTGCTGCGGCATGAAAACCTGGTCTTCTCCTTGTTTCCCATGCATGTGGGCATGCGGCAGTACTGGCGTGACATGGATTCCCTGCTCAAGTGGACGAGGTCCGATCCGCACCGCGCGTGGTGGAAAGAGTTTCTGAAGGATTCCGGCGGTACCGGATTCTGGCATGAGACTTATTTGCGCCGCGGGGGCATGGAGGCGATTTACGATGACGTGCCGCAGTCCATCGGGTTCATGACGTTTGCGCCGGTGATTCCGGCGCGGGGCGCGATGTTTGGGGCTTCGGAGCGGGCGGGCGGGAAAGCTTCCGCTGAAGCTGTGATTGGGGAGAAGGAGCTTTACGAAAATCGGTCGTGATGGCTTTGGATGGCCGTCCCGTGATGAAAGGCCGCGGTCGAAGCCGCGGCCTTGTTTGCGTGGCAGTATGAGATTCCGTGACGGAGGAGCAGCGAATGAAGGCGCATTGATTCCTGCGTTTGCGGCACGCATATGAGGGCTTGCGGAAAAATGCTTTCGGCTGCCGAAGGCGGGCCTCAGGCGCTGAAGCGCTGTCGGGTTCTAAAGGTCCATGGTGGCACGAGTGAACTCGTGCCCTTCCCAAGACGTTTCAGCACTCAGCTTTTCAGCGAGCTGTAAAATGCGTGTCCCGATACGAAGGTCAATACGCCTCCGCTGCTACGGGTTGATTCTTTCCGCGAAGGTGATGATCCAGCCCTCCGGGGCTTCGCAGGCGAATTCGCGCGTGCCGTAGAACTGGTCTTTCATCGGCATGGTGATTTTGACGCCGTGTTGCTTGAGCTTTTGGTGAAGCTGGGCGATGCCTTCGACTTCGATGTAAAGCGTGAGGCTGCCGCCGATGGGCTGGGCGCCGAGCGCGGGATACTCTTCGGCGACGGCTTTGTGATCGTTAAAGAAGATCTCGACTGCACCGGCGGTGACGCTGCCGAAGACGTACGGGGCTTGCTCGGGGACAGTGAAGCCGAGGTCGAAGCCGAGAAGGTTGCGGTAGAAGTTGAGGCTGGCCTCGACGTCGCGGACGACTAGATTGGGCGTTAGTTTCTTGAAGGTCATTTTTCTCTCCTCGTCGGTTGGGGATCGATTCCGATTCATTATCGGGGTTGGCGATCGGGTTGAATCCGGAGGGGCGTTCACGCGGTGGTCTCGAAATGGCCGAGTGCACGCACACGCCGGGTGTGCTCGCAACTCCTCCGTCGGCGATCCTTGCGAGGCAGGGGAACGCAGGTAGTGCCGCCTTATTTTGGTGGCGCTGGCAGGCAGCGCGCGGTGGCCCGCGAGGTACGTCAAAAAGCATAGCATGGGTGTCAAGTTGTGGCGGAGAGGGTTGTCCAAGCATGATACGAGACGCGGCGTATTGGATTGAGAAGCTGAAGCTGAAGCCGCATCCCGAGGGCGGGCATTACCGGCAGACGTATCGGGCGGAGCTGATGCTGCCGCAGGAAGGCTTGCCGCCGGAGTTCAGGGGAGCGCGGGCGGCTTCGACGGCGATTTATTTCCTGTTGCAGGGCGATGAGTTTTCGGCGCTGCACCGGTTGAAGGCGGACGAGGTGTGGCACTTTTATCTGGGCGATGCGCTGGCGGTGCAGGTGATCGATGCGGCCGGTGAGCATGCGGAAATTTTGCTGGGGGACGATCCGGAGGCCGGGGAGGTTTTTCAGGCGGTGGTCAAGGCGGGATGCTGGTTTGGGTCGAGTTTACAGCGGTCGGAACTGCCCGGTGGATGCGGCTTTGCGCTGGTTGGGTGCACGGTGGCGCCGGGGTTTGAGTTTGAGGATTTTGAGATGGGGAGGCGGGCGGAGTTGGTGCGGGAATATCCGCTGCATCGGGAAGTGATTAAGAGGCTCACGAGGGAGTCGGATTTCCCGAACGCTAATGAGAACATGGGCCCAACGATTAGGGGAGCTGGAAATTGACTTCCACGGTGGATTGAACATCGACGGGGGAACCGTTCAACTGACAAGCTTGCACAGTCAACAGCAAGAATGCCGACAATACGGCGAGTTGAAGCCATTTTGCGATCGACATTCTACGAATGATAGCGCAGAGAGTTAGCGTCGAGAAGCAAATTGGCGCTGGCGTTTGCGAATCGTCTTGCTTCACTCATTCAGGTCTTGCGCCAGTCATCAGTTGACCTTGCCGACAGGAATGGATGGGGCTTGTCCCAGCACAGAGCCGATCAGCAGGGGAGCGGATGCGCCGAAGTTCACCGCCAAAATCGGCTGGACCATAATTCCAGAGCGCAGATAAATCACTACCAGCAGTCCGCCTGCCGCCGTCATGAGTAAGGTTGCAGACCAGTAGAACCAGCTTTTTAGCCAAACGGGCAGATCTTCTGGGCTATGCTGGCGCAGCCGGAATACCCCGAGTATTTCAGACAACAAACCTCCGGAGGATGCCATAGAGAAATCCCTCAAAGCAGGCCCATTGCAGGTGCCCTCCGTTGGTTACCGGGCTGATTTTGTAATGAACGTCATCAACTGGGAAGCGATCTCTTGCGCGCCAGGAGGGCGCGAAGCTAAGGTGAACAGCTCGCGGCCGTCGTTGTCGCGAAAAAGGGCCTTGCGAACGAGGTTCGGATATTTATCCAGAATGGCCTTGACTTCGGTCGGTGGCAAGTTAATAGCTTTAGAAATGCCGTCGATGGTGCGGAAATCCCATTGGGGATCGCTGAGCGCGTCGAATACTTTATGTTCCTTGGGATCGGCGATAAGGGTGTTCCACGAAGCTCCCATGGAGCGCTCCTTCTTGTTAAAACGATTCTATCAAACGTTGTCCGCCTGAGATTTCACTTCGAAGCTGGCGCGGCGGCCTTCTTGGGAAACATCTCTCCGATCCGTTTGATTTGGGCGCCCACGCCGCGGAGTTTTTCTTCGATGTGTTCGTAGCCGCGGTCGAGGTGGTAGACGCGGTCGATGATGGTTTCGCCGTCGGCGACCAGCGCGGCCAGGACTAGCGAGGCGCTGGCGCGGAGGTCGCTGGCCAGCACGGCGGCGGCGCTGAGCGGGGTTTTGCCGCGGACTACGGCGCGGCGGCCTTCGATCTTGATGTTTGCGCCCATGCGGACTAATTCCTGGGCGTGCATGAAGCGGTTCTCGAAGATGTTCTCGGTGATGATCGATGCGCCTTCGGACTGGGTGGCGAGGGCCATGAATTGCGCCTGGCAGTCGGTGGGGAAGCCGGGATATTCTTCCGTCGTCATGTCGGAAGCGGTGAAGGGGTGGTCACCCATGACGCGGACGGAGTCGCCATTGGACTTGGTTTTGACGCCGACTTCGTGCAGCTTGTTGATGATGGCTTTCAGGTGATTGGGGTCGCAGTTGGCGATGTTGAGATCGCCGCCGGTCATGGCGCCGGCGATTAAGAAAGTGCCGGCCTCGATGCGGTCGGGAATGATGCGGTGTTTCGCGCCTTTCAGCTTGCTCACGCCTTTGACGCGGATGATAGCGGTGCCTGCGCCTTCGATCTTTGCCCCCATTTTGTTGAGCAGCGCGGCCAGGTCGGCGACTTCGGGCTCGCGGGCGCAGTTCTGGAGGATGGTGTCGCCTTCGGCCAGGGTTGCGGCCATGAGTAGGTCCTCGGTGCCGGTGACGGTGATCTTGTCGAAGACGATCTCGGCGCCGCGCAGGCGGTCGGCGGTGGCTTCGACGTAGCCGTGATCTTGCGTGATCTTTGCGCCAAGCTGCTCGAGGCCTTTGATGTGGAGGTCGATGGGGCGGCTGCCGATGGCGCATCCTCCCGGGAGGGAGACGCGGGCGCGGCCGCAACGGGCGACCAGCGGGCCGAGCACGAGGGTGGAGGCGCGCATGGTCTTGACCAGTTCGTAGGAGGCTTCCGGGCTGGCGAGGGTTTGGCAGTGGATGGTGGTGCGGTGCTGGGCGCGTCCGTAGCCGAGTTCGACCTCGGCGCCCATCGCGGCGAGGAGGTTGCGGGTGGTTTGGATGTCGCGGACCTGCGGGATGTTTTCGAGGATGACGGGCTGATCGGTGAGCAGGGCGGCGGCCATGCAGGGCAGGGCAGCGTTCTTGGCACCGCTGACGCGGATGGTGCCGAGGAGGGGTTCACCGCCGCGGATTACGAGTTTATCCATGAATTGATGTTGTCAGTGGTAAAAGTCTATTTTAGCGGCGAAGTTGGGTGGGGGTGGGTAATCGGGAGGGCACGGCCTGGCGGGGACCGGTCTCGCTGGGTTTAGAGGCGGCGGTAAAGAACAGAGTTAAGAACTCACTCTCGAGCGGCTAGAATCCATCGACTCATCGCGTTAATGTTATGTGCCCAGAAAAGCGTGCAGCCAGGTTCGTCTTGCGCTCTGAGCGGTCCTGAGCGGAGTATTCAAAGGTCGGTGCCTGTTGTTGAAGTAAGCCGAAATCTGTTTCAGCTGCGAGTCTAGAACGTCCTGCGGAACAACCAGAACAACATTCCCGATAAACACATCGCGACCGGCAGGGTTAAAACCCAGGCCAGCGCCAGGGCGCGGACGGTGGACCACTGAATGCCGGAGTGGTTGGCGGCCATGGTGCCGGCGATTCCCGAGGAGAGGACGTGGGTGGTGCTGACGGGAAGGCCGAAGCCGTCGGCGGCGCCGATGGTGGCCATGGCGGTGATTTCGGCGACTGCGCCCTGGGCGTAGGTGAGGTGGCTCTTGCCAATTTTTTCCCCGACGGTGATGACGATGCGTTTCCATCCGATCATCGTCCCGAGGCCGAGGGCCATGGCGACGGCGACCTTGACCCAAAGGGGAATGAAGCGAGTGGCGTGGTCGATGTGTTTCTTGTAGTTGGCGAGGACGGCGTTGTCGCTGGCGGTGAAGGTGGGCTTTTTGCTCTTCTGCATCAGGCGGATGGCTTCGCTGCACAGATACATGTCATTGCGGAAGTTGCGGACCTGGTCGTTGGGGATGTTCTTCATCTCTTTATAAAGGGCGGTTTCGTTGCCGATGTCGCTGACCAGGGTGCGCAGGGCGAGCATGGTGTTGGGGGTGAAATCTTTGTCGCGGATGTAGGCGGTGACGTCCTCGTGAGCGTCGCCGACGGCGGCGTTGGGGCTGACGTAGTTGCTGAGGACTTCGGCGGCCTGGCGAGAGACGGCGATGAAATCCTGCGAGTCCTGGTAAGTGACGGCGTGGTTGAGGGCGTAGGCGGTGGGCACGGTGCCGATGAGGATGAGCATGATGAGGCCCATGCCTTTTTGGCCGTCGTTGGAGCCGTGGAAGAAGCTGACGCCGGTGCAGGTGAGGATGAGCAGGCAGCGGATGTAGAAGGGCGGCGGGGCTTCGCCTTCGGGCGCGGTGTAAAGTTTGGGATCTTTAATCAAGGCTTTGGCAAGAAGCAGGAGCAGGCCGGCGACGACGAAGCCGACGATGGGCGAGAGCAGGAGCGATTTTCCGATGTTTACGGCCTGGCCCCAATCGACGCCGCTGGTGCCGCTGCGTCCGTTCATAAGCTGGTTGGCGACACCCACTCCGATGACCGAGCCGATTAAGGTGTGCGAACTGGAGGCGGGAAGGCCGAACCACCAGGTGCCGAGGTTCCAGATGATGGCGGCGACCAGCAGGGCGAAGACCATGGCGAATCCGGCGGAGGAGCCGACTTGCAGGATAAGTTCGACGGGCAGCAGGGAGACAATGGCGAAGGCAACGAGGCCGCTGGAGGCGAGCACGCCGAGGAAGTTCCAGAAGCCGGACCAGACCACGGCGATGTGCGGCTCGAGCGAGTGAGTGTAGATCACTGTGGCGACGGCGTTGGCGGTGTCGTGGAATCCGTTGACGAATTCGAAGGCGAGGGCGATCAGCAGGGCGATGCCAAGAAGGATATAAGGCATGGCCGACTCGCTGTGCACGAAGGAAAGATCGTGCATCAGGCTGTGGGCGGAGTAGGCGACGCCGATAACGAGCACGATGCCGAAGACCACCATGCCGATTTTGCCGGGAGAGCGGGAGAGTTTTTTATCGAGAACGGAAGGGGTTGCGGTGGTTGTGGCCATGAGTTTCCTCTGGGAGAATGAGAACTGAAAACAAGGACTATACGGAAGTCGTGTTACGGGAGTGTGAATATCCGAGGCTAAAAATCCGGATTATTAGGCGGGAATTGGGCGTAACAAAAACGTCGCCTTCAACATCCAACGGAGGCAGTGGAGTTCATGCAGGTGAAATACGAGGGGAGGCAATTTTTATGGCGGAAGTGAAGCTGGCATTGCTGGCGCGAGTGGAAGCGAAGGCGGGCAAGGAAGCGGAAGTGGAAAACTTTTTGCGCAGTGCATTGAGCATTGTGGAGGACGAACCGCAAACCGTGGAGTGGTTTGCCCTCAAGATGGGGCCCTCGACGTTTGGGATCTTCGATGTGTTTGAGAATGAAGAGGGAAGGCAGGCGCACTTAAACGGGCGCGTGGCGGCCGGTTTGATGGCGAACGCGGGAGCGCTGCTGGCCAAGGCTCCGGTAATTGAGAAGGTTGAGGTGTTGGCGGTGAAGGCGGGCAGGAAGTAGAAGATTTCGGGCTTGCTTTTTGACTTCTACATTCGGGAGGGCGATGTTCGCGGAGACCGGGAGCAGATTCCTCACCGTTCTTTCACAACGGTGAGGAATGAGAATGGGGACGGCGAAAGTTCATTCCAACCCCGGGCTGGCGCTTGGCAACAAATCACTCAGATGCCAGCAAGTAAATCCTGCGGCGCGCCGAGAAGCGTGCCGCAAAAACGGAGGAACAGATATGGCAGGCGAAATGGACAAGAACAAGCAGGGTGGTCAAACCGGAAGCCAGAGCAATCAAACGCAGGAATACGGCGGCCAGAAGAGCGGCCAGACGGGGCAACAGCAGCAGGGGAACGTAGACCCCAACAAGAAAAATCCTACTCAGGGAAATCAGCAGGATGAGCAGGACCGTACGCGGCGGGCTTCGTAGGGAGCGGATCCGCTGGAATTGATCGGATAGTAAGAGGAGTCTCGGCCCGGCTGAGGCTCCTTTTTCATTTTGCTGCAATAAATCCAAGGTTTGGCCAAAACACCGACGGCGCACGCTCAAGGAAGGGGGATCACGCTGATTCACCTTTGGTCGGGATACGGGCAGCGGAGATGGCGTTCCATTGTTTACAATAAGAAATTCGTCTAACAGCCTGGAACTGCTGGGCAGACGGACGAAGACACTTTGGACTCGCCAAATCTAAAACCCGACGCGCCCCCCCGCGTTTCGCCCACCGTTTTTTGGCGGGTGGAGGGGAGCCTGCTGGACCTGACCGTGGTGCAGCCGGTGGCGTTCTTTACCTGGAACGCGCAGACTTTTACGGAGCGCTTCCGGCGCCGCGGGCTGATCTTCATGATGGCGGCGCTGCGGCCGTTTCTTTATTCGACGAATCGAAAATTCGCCACCCGCGTGGTGCATACGGTTCTGCGGGGAGTAAGCCGCGACCGCCTGGATCTGCTGGGCGAAGAATATTTCCAATACAAGTTGAAGCCGCGGTTGAAGGCGCATGGCGTGGAGCGGGTGCAGGAACTGGTGCAGGCCGGAGCCGATGTGGTGCTGGTGAGCCAGGGACTGGAGCACGTAATGAAGCCGCTGGCGTTGCATTTGGGCGTGAAGCGGATTGTGGCCAACCGGCTGGAGTTCCGCGACGGTGTGGCGACCGGGCGGTTGCGGGAGCCGGTGATCCGGCCGCGGGGCGGGTTCGCTTTGTTGCGGGAACAGAGTCCGGATGGACGGCGCGCGCCGAAGACGCTGGCACGACAGTTGGACATTACGCTGGAAGAGCTGCGGGGCGCGGTGATTGGGGCGCAGCGCGAAGCGGTGGAGATGGCGCGACCGGTCGTGCACTTCGAGGGACGAAAGCAACCGGCGGATTTTTCGGTCAGGCGCGCACTGAACGCCAAGCACGTGATGTTGATCGGCGTGACCGGATTTATTGGCAAGGTGTGGCTGGCGAACCTTCTGATGGACTTGCCGAACATCGGCAGAATTTACCTGCTGATCCGGCGGCAGAAGTCGAATCCGGCGCAGCGGCGCTTCGAAAAGATTGTCGAGGAGTCTCCGGTATTCGACCCTCTGTTTGGAAAATACGGCGCGGGGCTCGCGGAATATTTGCGGCAAAAAGTGGAAGTGATCGAAGGCGATGTGACGCGCGAAGGATTGGGGCTGGAGCCAGAGGTTGCGCGGCGATTGCAGAACGATCTGGACGTGATCGTGAACAGTTCCGGGCTTACGGATTTCAATCCGGATTTGCGCGATGCGCTTTCGACCAATACCGACGCGGCGATGAACATCCTGGAATTTGTGCGCGGATCGGATCACGCCGGGCTGCTGCATCTTTCAACTTGTTATGTAGCGGGAGAGCGCGATGGGCGCGTGCCGGAAAAATTGATTCCCAACTACACGCCGCACCGCGTGCCGGATTTTGACGCGGAGAAAGAGTGGAAGTCACTGCATGAAGTAATCTCCAGAGCAGAGGCGCAGGCCGAAGGCGCGGAGGTGACGGCGGGTTTGAGGTCGCAGTCGCTGGCCAAGGAACATGCGGCAAAAGGTTTGCAGGGCGCGGCGCTGGAGAACCAGATTCGTAAAAACCGCATTCGCTGGCTGAAGACCTATTTAACCGAGGAGGGCACGCGGCGCGCGAAAGAGCTGGGCTGGCCGAATACTTATACGCTGACCAAGAGCCTGGCGGAATCGCTGATCGTGAAATACGGCGCGGGACTGCCCATTGCGGTGGTGCGACCCGCGATTGTGGAGACTTCGGTTGCAAAACCGTTCTTAGGTTGGAATGAAGGCATCAACACGTCGGCGTC
>Ga0181528_10001885_pt1 | contig 12941 bp, 16 predicted proteins | sample PEATcosm2014_Bin_47_FD_119742 | JGI IMG/M metagenome (GOLD analysis project Ga0181528, IMG submission 119742) | Peatland microbial communities from MTU Mesocosm Facility, Houghton, MI, USA - PEATcosm2014_Bin10_10_metaG | ecosystem: Environmental > Terrestrial > Soil > Wetlands > Peat | place... | reverse complement strand
CGGCAGTCGCTACGAGTTCGACGCGGTTTAATACCCAGCAGATTTCTCCATCCGGCCGCGTAATCTTCTGTTCACGCTCGTAGCGAAACTCACCGCGAGCAATATGTTCCTCTATCGCTCGCCGGCTCTCCTCGACATGATCGGCACGCAGGCCGCCCAACCAAAGCGCCAAGTCGATCTCGCCCGGCATGACTTCGCGACCGAGCATCTGGCAGAGGCTTGGCGAGACGAAGGCGGTATGATTATCGAAGTCCAATTCAAAGATGCCGACGCCGGTATTTCTTTGCGCCAGATCGAGCCGTTGTTCCGCCAACGCCGCGCGCGAGTGGGTAAATTTCAGCCAATTGCCCCACGCAAGGACGAGCAGCCCGAGCGCGGCGAATATCAGGGCGGCTGCGAGGCCGTACGACGCAGCCATCCCGGCGGCCGCGACGGCGAGTGCGCAGGCTAAGCTAGGCGAAGCGAGTAGTTTCTTGGCAATATCCATTGTGTTGGCCCAGCAAACTCATTTTAGGCGAGTGAGTGCGATTGCGGAAATTGGGGCCCCTCATTCCACCGCTCCTCGAATATGGTGCGTTGCCGCATGGGGCAGCCCGGCGTCTTCGCGCGACCTACCGCCCATGGTGCTCGGACACGAGTCGGCTGGAATCGTCGACGCGGTGGGTCCCGGCGTGGTGGATCTCGCCGTTTCTGTTATCAGCCGCTCATCGCTTGCGCCGCGGAGGCGACGCCGCGCGACTCAGGTCGGTGCCCGCGGCGAGCAAGGCGCCGTAAACACCGGGCAATTCCTCAGCGCCCTTCGGTTCGCTCTTGATCGCCGATTAGGTAAAGTTAACTGTGTGACGGAACACTAGGTCCGGAACAGAATACATCGCGTCACTCCTGCCAGGGCAAACACATCCTGTTGACTACAAGAATGCGCGGAGCCTCGAACGAGACTCCGCGCCACCCCCGGCCGCTGCAGCGCCTCGAGGTTACTGCTTCACCTCGAATGCAACCCCGCATCCGCCGGGAAGGTTACCGGGACAACCCGTTTTGCTGACGTCGAAGTCCCCGCCGCTCGATGCCAATCCAAAGACGTTACCGCTCGCGTCGAGGGCAAGTCTGTCGTCTGACGGAATGGCTCCGTCGGTTCCTCCGAGAAAGGTGTACAGAATCGTCTCGGTCCAGGTGCCGTCAGAACTGGGGGTGAGCTTGAACACAATGCCACAGCCGCCACCGGCGTCCTTCTTAAAACAGGTGAATGCGGTTCCGCCGCCGACGTAGGCTGTCCCGTACAGGGTCCCCGCAGCGCCCAAGGTCAGACCGGATTGAGGAAAGGCTCCGTCCGCTTCACCGACAAATTCGTGAATGAGGCTCTCCTCGACCTTTCCGTTACCTTTGGGGGCGATCTGGAACACCGTGCCGTCCCACGCGCTTCCTCCATTCTCTGTGGTACCGACCAAATTCCCCGCCTGGTCAATGATCACGCCGGAATAAGGATTCCAGCCGGTGCTCGCGTCCTTGAAGCTATACAGGGTACTCTCGGTCCAGGACCCATCCGCGTTGGGCGAGAGTTCAAATACCGTACCGCAGAAAAAAATGCCCGTGCCACCGTTGGGATCACCGCAAGTCGCCGAGTCGCCCGCGCCGCCAATCGCCGTCGCCCCCCATAGGTTGCCGGCGGCATCGAACGCCAGACTGCCCGCCGGATTCACACCGTCCGTGCCCTCTCCGGTAAAGCGGTGCAGAACACTCTCGGTCCACTTCCCGTTCGCCAGGTGCAGCTTGTAGGTCGTACCGCAGCCATTGGAACAGAACAGGATCTTGCTCACGCCGCCACCGCCGACGTAGGTGCCGCCGTACAGGTCGCCGGCCTGGTCAAAGATCAAGCGGCCGCTCGGATTGCATCCATCGTTCCCATTCCTATCGAACTTATGCAGGATGCTCTCGGTCCACGCTCCGCCCGCAGTGGCGGGAGGCGACAGTTCATACACAATACCGCAGCCGTTGCCGCCGTCCGGGGTGGTCCCATACAGGTTACCCGCCGCATCGAACACTACGCTCGAGCCCGGGTTCGCACCATCGCCTGTTGCCTGCGAAAATTGGTGAATCGTTTGAAACTTGAAGCCGCCACTTGCGTCCGGCGACATTTTAAAAACCGTGCCGTCCGCAAACTCTCCGACACCGCCGGCGCTGGTTGTGCCAAAAAGAGTTCCCTTCGCATTGAATACCAAGCCGCCCGTAGGAAAGCTGCCGTCGCTGCCGCTCTCACCCTTAAAGGTGTGAATGACCGTCTCTTGAGCTGCGCACACCGAACTGACCGCCAGCCCCATGGTTACCGCCGCTACCGCCAACGCTCTTCTCATCGCAGTCAAATTGTCTCGGTGCTTCATGTCCCAATTCCTCTGGTTAAAAAATTGTGCCGCATCAGTCCCGCCATTCCGGATACGGATCCGGCTGCCACTAGGGGCGGCGTCAACGACACTTGCGTCGGGTAAGTACCTCCAGGAGTGCAATTGGTTGCGCAAGATTCACTCACCATCGCCTTATGGCGCGTCGGCCTGGTCCGCTTAGTTCGTGTCGACGCCAAGCGCGAAAAGCTCACCAGACTCCGTCGTCTCCGAATAGACCACTCCATTCACCACTGTTGGCGATGACTGTCCAGCAACACCAGCGACGGCCGCGAGCCCCGCGCCAGTCTTTGCGTTGAACGCATAGAGGGTGCCGTCATCGCTTCCGACATAGACGACACCGTTGGCGACGGAAGGCGAGGATGTGATCCCGCTCGCCACCTTCGCGGACCAAATGGTTTTGCCCGTGCGTGCGTTGAGCGCATAGAGCGTGCCGCTTGATGATCCATGCTGGCCCGTGACTGAGGCGCCGATATAAACCATGCCGTTCGCCACGGCGGGCGAATCCGCCGGTATCGAAAGTGGACCGCCGGGCGATACCGACCAAAGCACGGCGCCCGTAGTCGCATTGAACGCGGCAACGACGCGGCCGCCGGCATAAGCGACGCCTCCCACCACGGCCGGCGATGAGGTATTGACCGAGCCCAAGATCGACGAAGACCAGAGCCGTGCGCCGGTCTTCGCGTCCAAGGCAAAAAGATCGTCACCATTGATGTAAACCACGCCATTGGCCACCGCCGGTGAGGAAGCCGCGTTGCTGGCGCTGATCGGCGCCGACCAGATTTGTTCACCGCTGGTCGTATCGATCGCGAAGACGCTGCCGACTGCAGACCCGAAATACGCGATGCCATCGACAACGGCCGCCCCCGAAGGTGCGTCCGGCAAGTAGTTGGTCCCCGCGCACCATAGATTCGTCCCACCGGCGGCGGCGTAAGCGCAGAGGCCGCTAAATGAGTCAATGTAGACCGTACCCTTGCTGACCGCGGGCGAGATCCCAAATAAGTTCGTAGCCCACAAAAGCTTGCCGGTTGCCGCCTCGAAAGCGCTCGTCCCGCTATAGACGACACCATCGACAACCGCTGGCGCGGTGAGTGGAAACGAGCCGTCCGGTCTCGACCAAAGCACCTTGAGCGCGGCCACGTTCGTCGTATTCAGGATATGCTCAGCGGGATTAAATCGCCCGCCCCTCGGCACGAAGCCGAATTCGGACCAATTGCCGTTGGCCGACGTCGGAGCAGCAGCATGGGCCGAGCCAATCGCGTCGAAGACCATCCCCTCCGTGGGAAAGCTGCCGTCGCTGCCGCTATCACTTTTAAACGTGTGAATTACCGTCTCTTGCGCTGCGCACACCGAACTGACCGCCAGCGCCGTGATTACCGCCGCAACCGGCAACGCTTCCCTCATCGCTGTCGACCTTTCTCGGTGGCTCAATTCGGAATTCCTCTGGTTAAAAAACGGATTGTGCCTTATAAATGCTGCCATTCTGGATGCGGATCCCGCTGGCACTTGGGGGCCGCGTCAACGACACATGCGTCAGGTAAGTTCCTCCAGGAGTGCAATTGGTTGCGCAATAATCAAACAATATTTCCGTTCGCTTGGCATTCGAAGAGTCACTGCATTTGTTTCCGCAATAACAGGTATTTCTCCTGATGGCGGCGACAGTAGCGTTGCCAACAGCGCCCGCTACCGATTTATCGCGCCCAAACGCCAAGCCAGGCGGTAGTGGGTTGGAAGGTTATTACCAAAATGAACGTAGCCAACTCCTACGCCGGCTCCCGGCAATCCAGGACCGATTGGACTCACTGGACCCGGTGTCGACACCCGGAATCGAGTGGATGGCACGGTACTTCCCCGTCGAAAGAACGGCCCAAACCGATGAGTGGGTAGGGACTCGGGTCTCGTTTGATATCCAGGCAAACCTGGATGGTTCATCCACCCTCGTCGTTACTTAGGTAGGGCCCCAACAGGGCTGAGTGCGGCGTGTCCTACTCTCCCAGCGCTCGCACCAGCACCTCTGCGGTCTCGAGGCCGGAAAAATTCTGTTGACCAGTAATGAGATTCCCATCGCGCGTAGCAAAGCTTCGCCATAGCCCGGCTTGGATGTAATTGGCGCCGAGCTTCTTAAGCTCGTCCTCGATCCGCCAAGGCATCACGTGCTTGTCACGCGGCAAGAATCCCAGCTCCCACATAGCGTTGTCAGCGTAGTCCTCCTCGACGTTGGCGAACCCAGTGACGGTTTTACCTTTGACCAGATATTCGCCGTTGGATAGCTTGGCGTATCGCAGAATCGCCACGCCGTGGCATAGGGCGCAGGCGACCTTGCCGCTCTCGTAGAACGCGACAAACTGCTTGTGTAGGTCGAAGGCCGTCTCGAATGTGGCCATTGGCGCCTGCCCCCCTGCAATGACAATGGCATCGAAGCGGTCTATGTCCATTTCAATCACGGGCCGAGTAATGCCGACGCGTTCAACGAGCGCAGGCGTGGATATAAAGCCCATACTAATTAAATCGGAGGCGGAATACCCCGACGCATCGCGGGGATCACTCAGCGCGTCCGCCTCGCAGCGGCCGCCGTTCGGGCTGAACAGATCAACGTCGTAACCCTTCTCCGTCAGCCTGAACCAGACATGCGTAAGCTCGCTCCACCAGAAACCGACCGGCCCGGCTGTGGGAGATACCGCGGGATTCGAAATGACGATGGCGACACGTTTCGGTTTGCCCGGACTGACCGAATTGGGGTTCCCTACGTGCATGATTCCGTTGCTCCCCAGCTTGTGTTTCCCTGCGGGACGCCCGCGTTGATAAATCCCAGACGATGCGAACTGCGGTGCTTTCGAATCGCCAGTCCTCGCTACTTGTCTTTTGAGCGCTCGACGCGTCGTGTGCTTATACTAGTACTCTAGCTTCAGGGTATTCAACGCACCGTTTGGTGTGTTGAAAGTTCGGACAGGTCGGCGAATCTAGGTGTGAATTTTGGATGAAAAGACAATTCCCGAAGGTATTTCGGTGTCCCACTGAACTCACGCTCGACGTGCTGGGCGGAAAATGGAAAACAGTCATTCTGTGCTTCTTGAAGCAACGTTCTTGCCGCTACGCAGAACTGCGCAAGCTAATGCCCAATTTGAGCGATAAGGTTCTGACCGACCGCTTGTCCGGTCTCGTTGAGGCGGGTTTGGTCGTGAAGAAAAAAAAGCGCCGGGGACTGCTCACACAGAGATCTATGTGCTCACCAGTCGGGCACGTTCCCTTCACAGCCTACTGCACGATTTGTACGTTTGGGGAAAGTCTCACGCAGCCGAATTTGGTGCGAAGATCGAGGATCCTCTGAAAAATCTTTGACCCGCAACACTTGGGAAGTAGATCCCAATGATGGAGTCTGAACAAACGAGCATTCGCATCGCGAGTCGCGAGGATATGCTGTATTTGCTGGCCGAAGCAACCGCGATAGAACAAAACCGCAATGTGCTGCTATCTCTATGCGGCGTTTTCCTCAGGCGATCCGCCGAGGAAGGTTGGAAGACGCGCTGCAGAAAACGCGGATCCAAGGAGAAGCAGGGCCGGGGTGATCATTGCCGCGATCGTTGCGACGGCGGCTGTCTGTGAGACGGAATTGCCCAATGAGTGGCAGCCGCGCAAGGTGATGCTCTGCAGCTGCGCGATTATCCGTCTCGATGACGAACACCACACGCGATGGGATTTCGGTCGCATAGGTTTCGCGTAGCACACCGGATGAGAACAGGCTCCAGGCCCCCCGAATCTCATTGGCAAGCTCAGCACGTACACTTTCGAGGCTAGCCTCCGGTTTCAACGTCATTATCGCCAAAACCTTCATTGCGATTCTCCTGAAACGATGCGCGGTGCCGGTGCGAGTGCGTGTAAAAACGTGAGCTAAGCCGCCCGATCTCACCATCTCCGGTAAGATTAAATACACTCTAATTGGGAAAATACAGGAGTCAGCAATGGCCCGTCCCCTGCCGAAGCGATTTAACTGCCCGACCGAGTTTGCACTCACGGTGCTTGGCGGCAAATGGAAAACCATCATTATCGCCTACCTTGGCGAGCGTCCGTGCCATTACGGTGAACTCCGGCAACTGCTTCCGGACCTGAGCGACAAGGTACTTACCGAGCGGCTCCAAGACTTGCAGCGCGCGGGATTGGTGGGTCGCGCTAAATCCGTGATGTCAAAATCCCGCCGTTCGTACGTGCTGACCGCGCGCGGCGCAACCTTGAGGCCGATCCTAACCGACCTGTATCTCTGGGGCAGCAGCCACGCCGATTCCTTCGGCGTCCAAGTCGGCAACCCGTTGCAAAAGCTCGATGGATCCCGTTGCGGAACGTGATGGCACTTACCGCCAAACCGCGCTCGTTCCGAGCACGAATTAGGCCGAAGCCATTTCGTACAGGATTCCGATCGCCGCTTGTGCCTCGTGGCTGCGAAAGTCCCCCGCCAACTCTCCGGCCAGCCCCATGACTGACACTGTGCTCCCACCCGCCTTGATGATTCGCTGAAAGGCCGCCTGTTCGGTGCGTTCACTCATACCGCCGCAGGCGTCAGCCACCACAAAGACTCTATAACCCATGTCCGCGGCGGTGATTGCTGCCAGTTGGACCGCAACCTCCGTAGAAACTCCGGAGACCAGAAGTGTCTGCCGACCCGTGGCCTCGACGGCCGCCATGATCGCCTCATTTTGGAACGAATCGGCGGTCGTGCGTTGAAAAACGGTGTAGTCGCCCAGTCCTTCGGCCAGCTGCGGAATCATAGTCGGAGCCGCACCGTCTTGGCCGGGAACGCCAGAGATCACGGCAGGCATGCCGAAGACCTTCGCGAGTTTCGATAGACCAAGAACGCCTTTTTTTAGCCGATCAACGGAAACTGTTTTGGAGAGCTCGACTATTCCAGATTGCAGATCGACATAAAGGACCAGTGCACCATGGGGATCAATCCGTGATCCAACCTTTAGCATGCGCGCAACTTCCTATTCTGGTATGTGGAAGAAAAAAGCACTCATTGTGACGGAATCAGGGACCTACCCCGTGCTTGCCCATTCGAGTCCGAACGCCATAAAAAGGATATGACGCATGATCCGATTCGGTCAACGCACCATATGGTTAGTGCTGGAACGATCGCGGCCTCCAATTTATTGAGTCGAGCCAAAGACGTGGGAGAAGGCATCGGGCCGCCACCGAGATCTGGAGCTTTTGTGCTGTCGCTGTCGTATGGGGCCGGAGCAAACGTCTAATCGGGGAACGGCGACCTGTGTGGGTCGACGAAGTGGTAAAGATCAAGGAGTTAGGAACATGCAATACGCTTTACTTTCCTTCGTCCGGGATGAGCGGCGCAGCCCTTGAACGGATATTTCGGGTTGCGAGCGGGCGCATCGTGGGCCCGCTCGCATCCCGCACCCGCGAAGCGCAGGCGATAAACTTCGAATTGTCGATGGATGCGAAGTACACCTTCATTCAGTTTCGTCACTCGGGCTGGAGAAAAAGTACGGACTTTCAAGGTCATTGCTCGATGAGATGGGCCGTCTTTTTGTTGAGCCTCAAAAGACGCGCTGGAGCGAGGAAAAGGGCGCCCCGTTCCATATGACCTAGAGGTTCACTACCGGTAGCCTAGAAGCAATGGCTCATTTACTCGGTCGGAGGCTCGACCGGAACCACGGTCGACGAAGCTAGATGGCCAAGTCGCCAGACATCGACCGGGACGCTTCGTCCGATGCGGTCAGCGCCGAGCGCGCGATGCAAATCGTCGATACTGGCGATGGGTGCATGGTCAAATCGCAGGAGCAGGTCGCCACTTTCAAGGCCGCCCTGCCTTGCGGGTCCCCCGGCAGTCGTGCTTATTACGCGCACGGCGGTCCTGGCGGGCAGCTCGACGTGGCGGCGCAGGCGCTGGGAGACGGTGACTGTTTGCGCCACGATGCCCAAGTGCCCGCGTCGCACGCGCCCGTGTTGCAAGAGCTGCAGCGCGACCCACTGCACCGTGTCGACTGCGGTTGCAAAGCAGATGCCTTGGGCGGAGGCGATGATGGCCGTATTCATGCCGATGACTCGACCGGCGCTGTCGCAGAGCGGACCGCCGGAATTACCGGGATTCAGCGCGGCATCGGTCTGGATGACATTGTCGATCATCCGCCCGGTGCTGCTGCGCAGACTTCGCCCCAGCGCGCTCACAACGCCAGCGGTGACCGAGCACTCGAAGCCGAAGGGATTGCCGATGGCAATTGCAAGCTGCCCGACGCGCAGGGCTTTCGAGCTGCCCAGAGGCAGCGCAGGCACCTCGACGCGAGCCCGAAGCAGCGCCGTATCCGTGTGGGAGTCCTCCCCAATGAGTTCCGCATTCGCCGCGTTTCCTTGAGTCGTCTCGATCCGTATTTGGCTCGCTCGTCGGACGACGTGACTGTTAGTCAGAATGAGGCCATCGGGAGTGAATGCGAAGCCGGATCCAGTGCCTCGAGGTCGGCCCTTCTCGGTCGCGTGTATCGCAACGACCGACGGGCTTGCCTGCTCGGCGACCGTCGCGACGGCGTGCGAATAGGCGTCCAGTGCCAGATCGTCGCTGATGGCACTCATACCGACAACTCCCCGCGACGGACGGCGGCCATCACGGCTTCCGCGCGCGACTTGACACCCAATTTGTCGAAGGCTGCGTTTAAATGAAACTTCACGGTGTTCGGTGAGATGCCGAGCTGCCGGGCGACCGCCTTCGTCGATAAGCCCGCTCCGGTTAACTCAAGCACCGTTCGCTCACGCGGCGAAAGAGGCGTTTCAATCAAGTCCACGGCCTCGGACGAAGAGCCGAGGTCAGGATCCCAAACACTCAGACCGGCGCGGCTTGCCATGACGCCCGCCAGAAAGGCATCATCGCGCGGGATCGCCCGAAGAACAGCCAATCCCCCGTAATCGAGATCCAACCGATCCTGCTCGCAAAAGCGGCCGAACAGCACCGCAACGGCCGCCGCCTTGGCAGCGCGAGCGGCGATGAGGAACGGTCTCGCCTGGGTCAGGGGGCCGCCGGTGACGATCCATATACCAAGGGCTGGCCGCAGCAAAGCGGCCAGCGTCGTTGGGTCCTTTGCGACCGCCCGGACATCGAATTGGGACGCCCGCGCGAGGCCGACAAGCTCGCGCTCGACGTCATCACTCGCGGCAGCGACTATGGGGTTCACCGCGACGGTATGGGGGTCCGGACCACCAATCACAAGAGCGTTACCGGCTGCCACGCTCGCGGACAACGACGGTGGTATCGAGCCTTGCGCCAGCCCGATAGACCTGTATGCCCACCGGAGAACCCAACGCTACGCGGTTCACTGCAATCTTCAGGTCAATGGCATTCTCGATTGGCTGCTGCGCGACGGAGAGAATCAGGTCGCCGAAAAGAAGGCCGGCGGCCGATGCCGGAGAGTCGCGCTCGACGGCTATGACGATAGCGGCGTCCGCGTCGGGTCGAGAAAGTTGCTGTTGGAGCGATTCATCGAGCCTGACGGGCTGTAAGCGAACTCCGAGATAGGGCTGAGGTAGGTGTCCATGCTTCAGAACCGTTGAGACGACCCGCTCGATCGTCTCGCTGGGAACCCCCAAAGTTTGATGCCGGGGTCCCCGCACCGCCATGGCACACAGCCGCCCATCGTAATCAAACACCCCTCCGCCCTCGAGCGTTGGGTGCAGGCCCGGAGACAGCCGAATCAAGCGATCGAGTTCCCCGCCGGCGCGCGAGCGCCAGGCGGCCCCGATTTGCGCAACGTTTGTCCACAAGACCGCCGGAGCCGCATCACCGCGGCCCGCCACCAGGACGTCATCGCCCGGCAACAATGCAGTGGGGTTTGCCGTCGAAACGCCCGGAGCGCCGGTCTTGGCGCGCACCACAGCGACATCGACTGAGAGATCGCAGGCAAGGATCTCAGCCGGAACCGCATCGTTGGCGGTGCGGACTGTCACCGAGTCCGCACCATGAAGGACTTCGGCCGCAGTAACCACGGTCTCCGAGTCCCAGGCGATGCCTGAAAACCGCACGCCTCGACCCCGGTCAATCCCGACGACGTTTAAGGCGGCTTGTTCAGCCAGCGCCCGGCGGGCGGCGGCCCATTCGGCAAGAGATGAATTCACGATGACCCCAAGTTGGATAATGAGGGAGCCATAGTGGATGGAATGGTGCGTGCCGGGGACTCCCCAATTGGGTAGGGTAGGGCACGCCGCCGGGCCCAACCTCAATCCTTCTTCATGGAACCGCTCTTTTGCATTGCGGGTTACCTTTGTGCTGGGCTCGTGAGAATCTCAATCAATCATTCCAGAATCAATCCATCGACGGAAGAGATCAACTTTATTCTTCGGCCAAGCGCCATCGCACGGCATCGTGCCGTTATCAAGCCGCTCGAGGATTTGCACCGCGTGCGAGCGCACGTCGCCGAGAGACCACAGATCCAAGGCGAAACTCATCGACTCCCTATCCATCTTGCGAAATAGCGACTGGATATGCGGGGTAAATTTCACAGACTCGTCCGCACCTGGGAGTGCGGTGGGCTGTTGAGCATCCTCACGGGGAGCCGATGCCGAGGCCCGTGATCCCGGTTGCGCCTCGCAGACCCACCACCATCGAGGAACGGGCATATTCGGCGGCGGCATCGATCCCGCTGCCTTCCTCGAGCCGCTGATCGAGCGCGCCAACGCCGGCGTCTTGGCCGTATCCAAGACCGCAGCAGAAGGTATTTTGAGGGTGGATGAGGAGCTGCATCTGACACCGCTGGAACCCATGGCCGAGGATCCTAAGGTGACGAAGCTTCGCGCAGCGCTCGATCGCCGTGCGGGCGAAGCGCAGCTTCCGGAACTCATTTTGGCGGTCGATGCTCAAGTTCGCTTCAGCTGGATTATGCTGGGACGAGAGCCGCGATCGAGCAAAGAGCTGCTGATGGTGTATGCCGGGATCTTGGCACATGGTACGGCGCTCTCCGCCGCCGAGACCGCGCGCATGATTCCGCAACTGTCAGCCGTCTCGGTCCGCCAGGCCATGAAGTGGGCGAGCGACGAGCGCCGCCTGGCGCAGGCGTGCAGCGCCGTGCTCGCCTTCATGCATGGCCATCCGATTTCGGCGACTTGGGGGAGATCTGATTTGGCCTCCTCCGACATGATGAGCATCGAGACCAGTCAGCGGGTGTTTGTCGCCCGCAACGACCCGCGTCGATTGACGCCCTCCGTCGGCATCTATTCGCATACGCGCGATCGCTGGGGCATCTCCTACGCCCAACCCATGGTGCTCAACGACCGCCAGGCTGGCGCCGCCATCGAAGGCGTCGTGCGCGATGAACGATGGGAGACCGCCCAGCTGGCTGTCGACACGCACGGTTACACAGACGTCGCCATGGCCCTCGCCCGCGGTGTGGGTCTCGATTTGTGTCCACGCCTCAAGGAACTGAGCGATCGGCATCTGTTCTTGCCCCGCTGTAGCGAGATTCCGGAGAACCTCAAGGCAATCTGCCACGCCACGATTGATCCGGCCAAGGCCGCCAGGCAGTGGGACGCGATGGTCCATCTATTTGCCTCCGTGCACAGTGGCCACAGTAGCGCGATCACGGTCTTGGCCCGCTACGGGTCGGCCGCTCGCGGCGACCCGCTCCATGAGGCCACGGTGCAGGTGGGCAAATTGCTGCGCACCGTGTTCTTGTGCGACTACTTCGTCAACGAAGCGTTTCGCCGCGAGCTGCTGCGCGTGCTCAACCACGGCGAGGCCGTCAATGCCTTGAAGCGCGCGATCTACGTCGGCCGTGTCGCCAGCTACCAAGCCAAACAGCACGAGGAGATGCAGGCCGTGGCCGACGCCTTAAGCCTGCTGGCGAACCTAGTGATGGCCTGGAATACGATGAAGATGCAGTCGCTGCTCGACCGGTGGAACGTCCGACGTTCCACCGCGGTGCCGCCGGGGCTGATCGGGCGCATCGCCCCGACACGCACCGAGGGCATCAACCTGCGGGGCGTGTTCACCTTCCCGATCGAGCAATACCAGGCCCAGCTACTACCGTCACTTCCGGCAGCAAAATCACGCGCTTTTGGTGGCTAAATGGCTGTTCAGAACGCCGAAAAAAGCTGCTTTCGCAGCGGACAGAACAGCCCTTGTTATCAGGAAGTTATCGATGTGCCCAGCATTTTCGCCCACGTTTTCGCAAACAAAGTACCGGCACTTTTGGCACGGAAATCAAGGGGACCCCTAGGACGCTGGTTTCCGCGAACCCAATCATCTCCAATATCTCGGGATGGGTTCCATCTCCATTTTTTTAAACAGCGCGATGGCTTCGTGCAGCGGGCGATTCTAAAGGCCCGTCTATTGAGTATGATAAAGGACGTTATCGCCCGGTGATTTGGTACACAGGCGAGCCAAATGGTTGAAGTGTTGGCCCGCCCACATATGAGAATCGTTTACCGATCATGTATTGGCTCCGAACCCTTGCGCTGGAGATATCCGATTATGTTCAACACAAGATGCTTCAGGTTCAATTCGTTCTTTGCGCAGGGGAGCACGCGCGAACAAACCTACAGCAAGGTTGAACTATCTCATTG
>Ga0181528_10001884_pt1 | contig 12946 bp, 9 predicted proteins | sample PEATcosm2014_Bin_47_FD_119742 | JGI IMG/M metagenome (GOLD analysis project Ga0181528, IMG submission 119742) | Peatland microbial communities from MTU Mesocosm Facility, Houghton, MI, USA - PEATcosm2014_Bin10_10_metaG | ecosystem: Environmental > Terrestrial > Soil > Wetlands > Peat | place... | reverse complement strand
TACGACGATTTCATCGCTTTGGCCGACAAGAAAAAGAATGTCTACGACGCCGATATCGTGGCATTGATCGACAACCGCATGAATGTCACTTCCGATCGCTGGAAACTCGTTCAGTTCCACATCACCGCCGGTACGGGAACGATCCCCACGGCGACCGTCGAATTGCGTGACGAATCGGTGGCAGCCAATCCGGGTGGTGAATCGACCGTATCGTTCCGCGATGCGGCGATCGGTGATGGTCCGGTCGATGCCGTTTGCAAGGCGATGGAACGAATCGTCGGGATCTCGGCCGAGTTGAAGGACTATCAAGTGCGCGCCGTTTCCGGAGGAGAAGACGCGCAAGGTGAAGCATCGGTCGAAATCAATTATCTCGGCCGACGCTATCACGGTAAGGCCGTCAGCACCGACGTGATCGAAGCGAGTGCCATGGCCTACTTGAAGGCGTTAAACAGGGCGCTGAGCGAGCATTCACCAGGAACGACCGCGACGCAAGGCTGATCCGTTTTCAGAGCCTTTCCGGCTAAGTCAGAGGGGACAGTCCCATTTTACTCCGAAGACTCCGCAAAATCGGGACAGTCCCCCGCGGTTTTCGGATAGGCTCTTAATGGAATTTCCACATGATTGATCGACGCCTTGTCGTGGTTCTGGCTGCGGGCATTTTCATTGCGATTGTGTCGGTCGTTCGCATTGCCATCAACACGCCGCAAGACTATGCCCGGCAAGTCGCGGCCGCGGCGATCATGCGTCCCGCGCCCGGATTTGAAGCGTTGGATGCCAATAATCATCTCGTGCGTCTGGGAACCTGGCTGGGTCGCCATCAGATCATCGTCATCTTCTTCGACGGAGATCGCGGTGCCGATAATGATCCGGATTTGCTACGATTACGAGATCGTTTTCCAGAACTGAAAGCGAAAGATATCAAAGTTGTCGGAGTGACGGCCGCGATTCCTCAGGTCAATCGAGCGGCGATGGAACGGGCAGGGGGCGAATTTCCGTTCCCGCTGGTTTCGGACTTTGATCCGCAGTCACCCGAAGGCATGTTGCGAATCCATCGACACTGGGGACGGCTGGATACCGCAACCGACAAACCTTTGACGGGCGTGTTCCTGATCGACCGCAAAGGCGAAGTGGCCTTTGTTGGCCCGATTCCAAAGACATACGATAACGTCGAGCAAATTCTGGAATTATTATCGAAGTAGTTCGGCGGTTAAGCGACGGTACGCCGTGGTGGATTCTTAGTGACGGAAAAAAGACAATCCCGAAGGGATTACAGCGATTAGCCGGCGGTTGAGCGGAGCGATACCACCGGATGGGGATTCGTTGTAAGTCTGCCCATCCTGGAGGGATGGCAGATCTTGAAATTTGAGACGAGGCAAACAAACTACGTGATCGATGCCCTTTTCTGTCATTCCGTCTGGGATGATGCGTTGGTTGTTTTGACGTGTACCGGTGGTGTCGCTCCGCTCAACCGCCGGCTAATCGCTGGAGTCCCTGCCGGGACTCAATTGTTTCACAAACTCCTTATTTTCTCACCAGGAAAAACCTTCACGGCGTTATTTGCGATGGCGTACGACTTCGGCAAAAACGGCATGACCATTTCTGCCTGCCGGGCCTGAAATGCCGAGAATTCATGGGTTTACAGACTGATGCCCGCCGGCCCGAACTTTCGTTTTCGGCAGTCTGTCGGCAATTTTCGCCGTGGGCTTGACCTAATTTCAAGATTCTCTTAAAAACCCGCCCGCTTCGACCAGATGACTGCCCGCGACGGGCAGTAGCTGCCGAAGTCTCCCGTCACATTTTCACTTCCGCAGATTCACTACACCGCTTTCTGACCTCGTCTTAAGGTAGGAAGGTTCCCATGCCCCGATCAATGTTCGGGCTGACCTCGTTGTGGGGCAGCCTCACCGTGCTAAGTCTTTGCGGAACCGCTTCCGCTCAGTGGTATTCAGGTGGCGGAGGAAGCAACTGCGGTTGCTCGACCCCAACTTACATGGGGCCGCCACCCATCATGCGTTCCGTCGCAGCGGCATTCGGAGCGGCTCCGGTGATGCCTACGGCAATGGCCTATAACGACGGTGTCCAATGCGGACAACCGATTGCCTGCCATATCGAGCAGCCAGTCCAAACCGTTCACGTGCAGGCGATGGCCCCGGTGCAAACCGTCGTGGCCGTCCAGCAATTGCAGCCGGTCGTGCAACCGATCATGCAAACCGTTCAGGCCACGGAAATGCGACCGATCAAACAGACGGTTCAGCGTCCTGTCGTCAGAACCGAATACGTCGACCAGGCGGTGACCGTCATGACGCCTGTCAGTGAGCTGCGTACAGAAAACGTCGCCACGATGAATTACCAGACGGTCACCGAATACAAGACCGTTCGTAAGCAGGCGGGTTACTGGGTGACCAAGAACATCCCCTGTAACCGAGTGTCGGCCTATCAATACGACAATCGCCCCAACGCGCTCGGTGCCGTCAATCGAGCCAGTTACAACATGAGAAACGCGTTCACGCCGAATTACCAGCAAGTTCGAACCTTCGTTCCTCAAACGATGACTTGCACGGTTCCATGCAAACGGCAAGTTGCAGTTCCCGGAATGAAGCAGGTCACTTACAACGTAACGAAAATGCAACCAACGCAAACCACTCGTAAAGTGGCCGTGAACAAAGTGACGTACGAAACGGCTGAGGTCACCGTCATGGCACCTCACTTGGTCACGAAAACGGTCCAGATCGGACATCGGATTTCGTACGCACCTGCTGGCACCACGTCGCTCAGCAACCAGCCTGGAAACGCACCGGGACAAGCACCCACGTCGTCAGCGGTCAAACCACGACCGGCTCAAACAGCAACTCCTAATGACGGACTGGATTCGAGCCAGTTCAATGACACCAACAAAAAGACGTCCGCTCTGGAAGATTATGTCGTTCCCGATCAGCAGTTGACGGAAACGACGGTTCCTGCCAGAAAGTTTACCGCAGCCGCCAAGGCCAATGTGACTCCGACTGCCGTTCGCGTCAGTCAATGGGTCGCCCGCACCCCCGCTCCCAACCATTCCAATCCACAACCCGGTGGTAAGTCCACGGCGATATCCGTCGCCGACTCCACTCGGTAAAACTCTGCCCGTTAATCACATCGTCGATTCGAAGATCCCCCACGCGGTGCCGGTTTCTTGCCGGCACCCATTTTCATTCTTTGGGTTCGGTTTTCTGCTCTGAGCGGATCGATTAGATGATCGTTGATTTTGTGACTCGTCTTGTAAAACATGGAAACGAAAGATGTTACGCCCACGCCTGCGGAATTCTTCCCCGATGAATGCCTCATTCTTCGACGCGAGCAGTATCAATTTCCTGAAATTCTCCACGCAATCGGTTAGACTTTGTCAGATTCCAAAAGTGAAAATCGAGACTTGAGAATGACCCAATGACAACCCTGACCAGCACGTCAACAAACATTTATCTCGTCCGCTACGGTACCGTCCCCGAAGTCGCGCGATTCGCGAATGAGTCGGCGGAACTGCCCACTCGGGGGACGAAGGTCGTCGTCGAAACCGATCGTGGTCTTCAATTGGGAACGGTCTTGGAATGGTTGAAACCCAATTTCGACCCGGCCAAAGCGGCAGAAACCGATTTCAAACTGGTTCGTACGGCTACCGACCGCGACCTGGAAACGTCTAGCACCCTGATCCGCGAATGCGAAGACACGTTCCCTCAGTGGTGTGCCCGCATCTCGCAATGGGGTTTGAATCTGGAGTTGGTCGATCTCGAATGGACTCTCGATCGTCAGAAGCTGATTCTGTACGTGCTGTGCGAGCGTGGTCCCGATTCGACCAAGCTCGCTCTTCAAGCCGCCGCAGCAGGATTTGGCGTCATCGAGGTACAACCCGTTTCCTCCACCGGTCTCGTCACAATCCCGCAATCATCGTGTGGGAGCGGCGGCGGAGGCTGCGGTTGCGAGCATTAATCGCTCATTTTCTTCCTACTTCTTCAGTTTCTTGTCGAAGTATTCGAACAACGCTTTGTCGGCTTTCTCGGCGTCGGCACCCTTGAATCCGTGACCGGCTCCTTCGAGTGTCAACAATTCCGCCTCAACGGCAGACGCCTTCAGCTTGTCGACCAGCCAAACCGCTTGTTCGTGAGCGACGTATTTGTCTTCCGTGCCGTGAATGCACAGCGTCGGAGCGGCGTTGGGCGTCACCCAGTAAAGCGGACTTCCCTGGATGTGCAGCGCGAGTTTCGTTTCGAGATTGCCACCAAACCACAGCGGCAAGACTTCGTGAGCATCAACACTCTTTCCGTAAGACTTCGTGAAGTCACTGGGGCCATAGACGTTGACGACGCAGGTGACAGCACTCGATTGTTCTGGATTCCCGCCAGTCCCCTCAAATTGTGGAACGTTGGCCGTCACTCCCAGAAATTGAGCCAGATGTCCGCCGGCGGAACCTCCGGTGACACCGATCCGCGCGGGGTCGACGTGGTACTTCTTCGCGTTGGCACGCATCCAGCGCACAGCGGCTTTCGTATCATGCACGGCGGCAGGGAACTGATATTTTGGAGCGAGTCGGTAAGAAATCGTCGCGGCAACATAACCGCGTTCGGCCAATCTGACACAAAGATCGTTGTAACCGTCTCGTTTCCCAGCCCTAAACCCGCCTCCGTGGATGCAGATCACGGCAGGGAAGGGGCCGTCACCGGTTTTCGGTCGAGCGAGATTCAATTGTAAATGCTGATCATCGGGATTCGTGTATTCGATTCCCTCTTCCCAAATCACGGTTTCCGGCACGTTGGGAGCTGCAAACGCCGACCCGCCGCACGCGATCAATCCACAAAAAACAAGCTTCATCAATGACAGTCGCATCCAGGATTTCCTTTAGAGGTATGCTCAAGAACCACATCGACCGGCCCCGAGTTTACCAAACCGTCACGCAGAACTCCGCCGAACGCATGAAAATGAATAAATGCGAAAAAGGCAGAGTTCCTGGTCGTCGTCTCGATTTCGGGAATGTTGTTGGCCAGACGCCGTTCGCCCATCGATCAGACTCGACACACGCGATGCTTCCGCTCAGAATACGCGAGAATATATTAGAGAGCGAGTTCTCGATTCCATCAGAATTCATCTCTTGAGCCGATCTTGTCTGGAGAGATTTTTCGATGACCGCCCACGCTGAACCCCATGCTCCTGAAACAGCTCATGCCAGTGACGGTGGAGACCCCCGATTGCAAGCGGCACTGGCCCTCAAGTTCGAACCCTCCGAGCTGCGCGACTTTGCGATGGCCGACAAAGCAGCCGGCCAGATGATGGGAAAACTGCTCGCATTCTTGTTTTGCGTTTTGTTGACGTTGATGATCGGCGTCAACATTTGGATGGTGAAGAACGCGGCGAAGGGCACCGATCCTCAGGCACCCGTTGGCGTTGAAGAGGAACACCACGCGCCGGCCGGCCATCGTTGATTGCGCGGCGTTTCGAGAACGCCAAGTAGCACGGACGCCCCCGTCCGTGATTATTTTTTGCGGAAAAGGCTCTCGGACGGGGGCGTCCGAACTACGATCAATCGTAGATGAGTGGATCAAATTCGTCTGAATTTCCTGCGAAGCGGTCCGCGTTCTTTTCGATTTCGCCGAGCAATCGTTCTCGTGCGATCTCAGCCCACGGTCCTCGTTGATCGAACTCAAGATACTTGTGCCAATGCTCGGCGGCTTCGTCGACTTGATCGAGTTGTTCGAGGACCCCCGCCAGATGAAAATGGGCGTCCGGATAATCGGGATGCAAATCCAGCGCGATCTGAAACGCCGCTTTCGCACCCAATTGGTCGCCCGTTTCCGAAAGAACACAGCCAAGCTGAGTCCAGGCTTCCAGGAAATTATGGTCGAGTTCCACCGCCATATGGTAACGCTCGATCGCCGCGTCGAGCTTTTTCTGACGATACAAAGCGTCGGCCAGGTGGAAGTGATAGATGGGATTCCGCGGCTCGTTGATAACCGCCAACCGCAGAGCTTCAATCGCCGCCACGATTTCGTTTGATTCGGTGAGTCGGCATCCCTCTTGAAACCAGTTCTCGGCCGTCCAATTCTGTCGATCGGACATTGATTCGGGCGGAGCAGGGCGGATCGGAATTGTGGACGGACCGCCGTCGGGAGATTGTTCGACCGGCGGCGGATCAAAATCAAAAAGTCGCTGCCCGCTGGTCTCAATCAATCCCGATTCATCACGAAAGACGAGGCCATTCGCACCCCGCGCCAACACTTCCAACTGCGCGACCGGGCGTGACACATTCGGCAACAGCGTATGCAGGCGTTCCAAACTGGCCGCAATCTGATCGGCCGTAACGCCAGACGCCGCCAATTCGCAAAGTCGCCTAGCACTCGCCACTTCTTCAAATTCGAAGTAGGGCAGTCGATACACTTTTTTGACCGGATTGATCAGCCCCGCACGCTCCCAACGGCGAATTTCATGAACAGGAACGTTCAACAACTGGCACAGCATGGCCGGCGTGTACAACTGATGAGTCTTGCGTTCCGGGGGTTCCACCCCCAATAACTTCAGCCATTCGGACTCCGAAACAATCTGTATCGATTCCCCTTTGTCATGCAATTGACGGGCATGTTCGAGCTTGATCGAGGGAAGTCCGTCAGGTTCCAGCGGCCAGCCTTCTTCACCAACCACGAGAATCGAAGTCAGATGCCCGACGTGCTGAGTCGCGTTTCCACCGTGCTGTTCCACAAGCTCCATCGCCTGGCGATGAGTCATCGACGCGAGGGTTCCCGTGAACGCAACTCGTTCTCCCTGAAGGACGGGCGAGCTTTGCAGCGGGGCAGTCAAGTCGGCTGAAATATCTGTCATCTCGGATCGCTGGTGTAAGGGTGGCAAGCCAGGGTTGTTCCCGACTATAACCTGTCAATGCGATTATAACCTGACCATGCCCGTTCTGTCCCCTCGCCCCGACCTTGCGGGGAGAGGCGTCAGCGTCCCGGCCCACCGGTGGTTAGCGTTCTGTCCCCTCGCCCCGGCCCTGCGGGGAGAGGGTTAGGGTGAGGGGCCTCCCTCTGTTCGAAGATTTTTTGGAGTCTGAAATAACATGTCCGCCTTGCGATCCGCTGATCCTGCCCTCTGGTCCGCTCTTCAAAACGAACAGAAGCGTCAGCACGACGGTCTCGAACTGATCGCCTCAGAAAACTACACCAGCGCCGCCATTCTCGAAGCCGCCGGAACGATCCTGACCAACAAATACGCCGAGGGCTATCCCGGTCGCCGCTATTACGGCGGCTGCGAATACGTCGACGTGATCGAAACCCTGGCCATCGACCGAGCGAAACAGCTTTTCGGCGCTCAGCACGCCAACGTGCAGCCGCACGCCGGTTCGCAAGCCAACATGGCAATCTACCAGACCACGCTGAAGCCGGGAGACACATTCCTGGCCATGAATCTGGCGATGGGCGGACACCTGACGCACGGAATGAGTCTGAATTTCTCGGGCCAGCTGTATCAACCGATCGCCTACGGCGTCCGGGAATCAGATCACCGAATCGACTTTGACCAGGTGGCCAAACTGGCTCGCGAACATAAGCCAAAACTGATCGTCGCCGGGGCGAGTGCCTACCCGCGCGAGATCGACCACGCCAAGTTCGCGGAAATCGCTCGTGAAGTCGGAGCAAAACTGTGGGTCGATATGGCTCACTACGCGGGCTTGGTCGCCGCAGGCATCCACAACAGCCCGGTCCCGGTCGCAGACTTTGTGACCAGCACGTCGCACAAGACACTGCGCGGACCACGATCAGGTTTCATCCTTTGCCAGGAACAGTACGCCAAAGAGATCGACAAAGCCGTCTTCCCCGGCCTGCAAGGCGGTCCGCTGATGCACATCGTCGCCGCGAAAGCGATCTGCTTTCAGGAAGCAATGCAGCCGTCATTTAAGGAATACGGCAAGCAAATTGTCGCCAACGCCAAGACACTGGCCGAAACTCTGATGTCAGGCGGCATCAAGCTGGCGAGCGGCGGCACGGACAATCACCTGATGCTCTGTGACGTGACCACAATCGGCCTGACAGGCAAAATCGCGGAGAAAGCCCTGGACCACGCGGGCATCACGGTCAACAAGAACATGATCCCCTACGACCTACGCAAAGCCCTCGACCCGAGCGGCATCCGCATCGGCACCGCCGCCCTGACGACTCGAGGTATGCGCCAAGACGAAATGAAACGCGTCGGCGCCTGGATCCTGCGAGTCCTGAAAGCCCCCGAAGATCAATCCGTGATCGAAACAGTAAAAAGCGAAATCCGCGATTTCGCCAAAGCGTTTCCAGTGCCGGGAATTGCGGGGTAATCAATAGGGGCAAGGAAAGAAACGTGGGCTTTTAGCCCACGAAGCCACCGCGACGGCGAACGCTTGTACGGATCGCCCCGTCACCAAACACAAGCTCGGCGCTAATCAAGTTGCGTCGAAGTAACGTGGCTATCGCCGTGCGCAACTCTACCGACGGTCAATTCGAACCCCGACCGTCAGGGAGTGAATCGCATCTTTTGCATCCCACTCACCGACGGCCAGGACTCGGATATCAACGCGTAAATTCGACCCCACTTATCAATTGTGCGATTGCGCAAGTTGGCGGAATTACCAACCCTAATTGAAACTTAGGGCGAGCCGAATTACCCATTTTTTCGGAAATAACTCTATTTCCGACCGTGTCGGTTGCACCGATTCACAGGAATTACGACCAGTCGCCCGCGATTTTTCCGGACGCTCGACTGCGGCATTTTTTATCTTTTTTCTGTAAATAGCCGCATTTCCGTGATTGCATCTGCTGGAACGGGCACGATATCGTATTTTTTCGCAGCCAACGTTCGACAGACAATTCCAGATTCCAGCATCCATGATTCAGGGAATAACGTGGCAATTAAAAACGATTCAGTGTATTTGCGTCCCGAAGCACAACCCGTCGAACAGTGGGACCAACTCACCAAAGACCAGCAATACGGTTTACTTAAGCTATTGCGAATGCTGCGCGAGGCGTGCTACCGACCTGCCGAAGCAGAAAGCCGCCAAAAAAAACACCTTCCCTGGCTGTTTGCCGAATCGAAGATGCAATCCGCATTTCTCAACGGAAGACGCGGAACCGGCAAGACGACTTTGATGACTACATTGGTCGGCGCGATTGACGACCCCGCCCAACTAATTCGCGGAAGAGGAAACAGCGATCAAACGTTCGACGAAGTCAAAAAACTGTGTCAAGATCTGCACCATCGAGTCGTACCGACACAGCCATTGGACATGGAGCCGTTGCCGTCGGATACGCCGCTTTTAGCAGCGATTCTTTCGCGTGTTTATCGAGCCGCCAAGAACTATGGAGTTGATCGACCAACCCGTGGCGGACTTCTCACAGACGACCCTCGCGATCAACGCGAACTGCAGCGAATGCAACAGTATGTGCATCGAATCGCATCCACATTTGAAGGCAACCTGACGGCAAGGAAGGGCGTGCTCGATCCCAACCAATTTGCCGATGACGTCATGCATCAGGAAGATTCACGCCTGGAACTCGTCAGCGACCTTGAAAATGTGCTCGGCGAATTATCAAAGGGTGTGGCAAGTCGATTGAGCGAAGTCACCCCGAGCGGATCCAAAGACAAACGCGACGGTCGGGTCGTCTTCTTAATCCCAATTGATGATGTCGACTTGAATCCGCGTCGTTGCCTTGAATTACTGAGACTACTACGAACGTTCGCACCACCGCGAGAACTCTTTTTCTTGCTGATGGGCCAATATGACCTCATCCAAACAATCGTCAAACTTGGGATGGCGTCTGAATACAGCGAAGTATTTGACATGGCTGGAAAGCTGGCAACCGTATCAATAGGCGACCTCCAAAACGAACTTGCTGAAGTATCCGTTGCCAACCTGCGGAAAATGATTCCACCGCACTCACATGTGGAACTCCCTTCACTTTCACTCACTGCCGCGCTGAACTTTCGTCCCTTGCGAAGCCGGGATGCCGACAAAGCAGCGGAGACCTGCTGCTTAATGGATCTCTTTCGATACACCCAATTATTCGACTCGCAGGGAAATGTCGCGCGTTTTCCAGACTTGGCGTCACTCATCGCACGTGGTCGCGACACTGAACTCGTATTTAAAGAGTTCGCCCCAACGCTCGATGCGCGCGACCTCGCGTGGGATCAATACTGCGGCGCAGGAACGTTCCAGATTCCTGCCCGTCGACTTGTTGATCTATGGATGGACCTCCACGAGTTACGCACCTCGAACGGGACGAAAGACCCATCAAGCAATCCCGCCGACGTTGCCGTTGTCACCGAACGAGTCCGCGCTCTGTTTCGACACTTTTGGGATCGCATCGTGGACGCAGACCCGGTTTTGCCGCCAGAAATTCGAGAGTATCTTCGTCGCGAAGGCCCAACGGCACCAAAAGTTGTTCGTTCGAACCAGGCCCATTACGGACGCGACCTGGAAATTGAAGACGCTTCCGTGCGTGTCGAAAATGCAAATTCGAAGCACTCGACTTATCGCCCGAGACTCCGTTTCGCAGCGTTGCACCACGGTACAGGAATTCCTCTTCTCCAAGTCCCATTGGGACAACAACCTCCAGAGAGCGCAAGCAAAAGTCGCGGCGGTACCTCAAAACTACCTGCTGCAATGATCACATACACGCCGACACGATGCGCCACCGTACTCTTCCACGATATCCACGAATTGCACTACGGCGGTGCCGAAACCGTAGAAACTTGGCCAAATCTCTGCTCAATCAGTCCCGTGACCATCTCATGGGGCGGACCTGACGGCACCGTTGCTTCCTTTGATTGGCCATTGCCGCCGTTGACGACATTCGTCGACATGTCGGCCTTCCTCGCGACTTGGTCAGAACAATCCGCCAACACACTCAATGCACCGGTTGTTGGAACAGCTTCATCGACTATTGGTTTAGAAGAAGTCGAAGCCCTTGCACTTAGTTGGATCGTTACAGGAATTATAACGATTCAGGCAAGCCTTTTCGGTTCGTACTTCAGTACCGTATGCCAACTTAACGGCAACGCATCCTGGGAAGAAGCCACTGACAAGTTGCTCGAACTTCGGAAAATCGCCAGAAAGAATCACGATCTACGTGCCTGGAGTCAAGTTGACCAATGGCTGTGCAGAATCGCGGAACTCGTGCAACCAGAGCTTTCGTCACCCGCCGTATCTGGTAGATTAATCCGACACATCGAAAGCCATAAAGATAGCGGTTTTTTAAATGCCTTGATTCAGGAAGCTTCAGGCCTACTTCGGCGGTCACGCTCCGCTCGGATGAACGAGATCTACAAGAAGGCGGGGAACAGCCTCTGGAAGGCATTGAACATTGTTTCAACGCAAACAACCGACATTCAACATTGGTTATTCCTTAAACTGGAAGAGAAAGACCAGCCTACCGGACAGAAGGTTGCTGAAACGCTCTCTTCGATCCGCGCACAGCTGAACCAGATTCAGCAGCAGATCAAACTTAATGATGAACTCGGCGCTCGTAATCGGGTTATCGATACTAAAGATGGGATGTCGACTGGCGATGCCGAAGGCGGCTTACCAACTACTAAACAAAAATCGCCAGCGAGCGTCGGAGACAAGAAAAAGAGCGCAATGGCCACAAAAACGGCGGCAGCCAAGAAAAAGCGGCAAAGTGCTCGCAAGAAAGCCTGAGAATGGTCGGACATGACTAACTCTCGCACATTTGTAATTTCGCTTGACCATCTCGTTTCCGAGATGATCGCGTTTCCGTTTTGTTCGGCGGATGGGATGCGTCAATCGGTCTATCGATTGGATCGGGACCTCGCCAACAGTACTTCCGATCTATGGCGGTGTGCGGAGCGGGATTTCACGAATCGCTTTCCTCACACGTCGATTGACGAATTAGTCTCGTTAAGAAACCTGCTTTGGTTTAAAGGGGGCACCGAATTCGGCGGTCCAGAAAAGATTCCGCTAGGCGACTACCTCACGCACGTCGCCGAGACATATCTGAAGTTGCAGGGTGGGGTTGCCGTGCCGAAATTGCAAGAAGCATTTCACGGTCGCGGTGGGATTTCTTCGGGGGAAGCACCCGATCCGGCGGCGCGTCGGGCCTGGCGTTGGCTGACGTTTGCGATGCCCGCCGATTTGCTGCTGGCGGGCTTTTGGCGGGAAACCAATCCACCGGTGCGCGTGGATGTCATTTCTCCTTCGATCGCCGCCTTGCTGCGATATGGTTATGCCGAAACCCATTTACACGTCGGTGTGGCGTTTGACTTTTCCGCAGGGTGGGCTGCGGCGGTGAATATGGTCGGTCGCGGCCCGGGATCCGAAGCGTCAATGGCGTGGAATGCTTTTTCCAGTCCGGGAGCCGCGCATCAGGAGGGCAGGGAACTGGCAGGATGGCTCGTTCGGGGTGCGATTGTCAGATACCTTCTGGCCGCGTACCTGCGCTGGGGACGTCGCACACATACGACTTTTCGTGAGTTTCTGAATCATCGAAGCGATGGCGTTCAGGATCATTCTAACGATGGTATTCAGGCACGGCTCAAAGAACTTTCGTTTGCACCTGAAGATTTTGAGGCATTACGAAGTGTTTTAAGCGACCTCAAGAGCGGGCGAATTGCTGACGACGATGCAGCCCGGCCGACGCAGAGCGCAGATTTTGTTCGCTTACAGGCGGTCTACAATCGACTCACTCGTGTCTCATCACGAGATTTTCCCGAACAGTTGGACGACGTACAGGCGCTCGACCCGCTTGCCGATTTTTACCAAGTTATGGAGCGTTCGAAACCCAGTGTGCAGCTACAGTTTTTGTGGGATGGCTTGAAGTATATCGAAAACCATTCCGACGACATCGATTTTGCCCAACTCTTCTGGCAGGTCGAGCGCGTTCGGTGCCATGTTTACCGGCATTGCATCCAGCGACCGTTAACGCCGGGCTTGACGAATTTTGTCCGTTTTTAC
>Ga0181528_10001883_pt1 | contig 12949 bp, 5 predicted proteins | sample PEATcosm2014_Bin_47_FD_119742 | JGI IMG/M metagenome (GOLD analysis project Ga0181528, IMG submission 119742) | Peatland microbial communities from MTU Mesocosm Facility, Houghton, MI, USA - PEATcosm2014_Bin10_10_metaG | ecosystem: Environmental > Terrestrial > Soil > Wetlands > Peat | place... | reverse complement strand
GATATCGAAAGCGTGGTCCTCGCGACCCCTGAGCTCCTCTGCGGTCAGGGCCAGCGGCCGATAAATCTCAGCCGTGCTGAGCGTCCGAGGGTCGTTGGCCAATGCGGGCGCGACGCCGATGATTTCGTTGGGTTGCCCGTCGATGCGAACGATGTGTCCAATAATCCCGGGATCACCGGAGAAATGCGAAAGCCAGAAAGCGTGACTGAGGATGATGACCTGATCTCGTCCCGGGACGTCCTCGGACGGCAGAAATTCGCGGCCCAATTCCATCGGGAGGCCCAGAACGCGGAAGTAGCCGGCGGAAGCGCGGAGGGAACCAAGAAGCTCTGCCGGGCGGTTTGGCTCGGACAGCGTGAAGCTCCATTGCCGGGAGCAGGCGAGCTGCGCGACATCCTTGCTTTCGCGCGCGATTGCGACGAAATGGGCCGTGCGGTGCCCGCCAGGTTGCAGCTGCGCGTTGACTTTCTCCAGACGGAAGAGGTTGGCAGGATCGGGAAACCGCAGCGGCTGGAGCACGATCGAGTTAACGATATTGAACATCGCGGCGTTGAGCCCGATCCCGAGCGCGAGCGTGAGCAGCGCGATTGCGGTGAAGCCCGGGGATTTTGCGAGCTGGCGAAAGGCGAACCGTAGATCGTTCATGACGGAAAGAAGTCGGAAGTGCCAAGTGGCAAGTGACAGGAATGCGGAAGGAAAAGAAGCAGGGGTGATCGACGTTTTCTCAATGATGGTTGGTATTTGTAGCAGGGCTCTGTTTGGTGGGCGGCGGATACTTGATCCTTGTTAATTGTAACTTTGAAGTTGGTCCGAGCTTAGGTCCGGAGCTATTCTGCCCTGAGGGCGACGATGGGATCCACTTTGGTTGCCCTGCGGGCGGGGAACCACGTTGCGATAAGGGCGACCACGAAGATCACGAGGGTGGTGCCCACAAGGATGGAGTAGTTCTGGGCGATGATGAGCCCAAGGCTTGGGCGAAGTGCCAGGCCAAGCACGTGTGATCCGATCGCTCCGATGACCAAGCCGATCAGCGTCAACCGCAAGCTCTGGCCCAGGACGATGCGCAGGACATCTGTCTGGCGCGCGCCAAGTGCGATGCGGATGCCAAACTCCGATGTGCGCTGGCTGACGTTGTTTGAAACGATGCCATAGAGGCCGACGCTGGCCAGCGCGAGGCCGAGCAGCGCGAAGGCAAGCAACACTCCGTTGATCACAACGACGTTGTGCAGATACTGATCGCGCATGTCCTGCACGGTCCACACGAAGCGGGCGGCCACGTCTGGGGAAACCTCAGCCACCGCCCGGCGGAGGTCGTTGGCGAAGTGCCCTGGATTGGGTCCGCGCACCGCGACCTGGAACCACGCCCACGGACTGTGCGTCATGGTGGTGTAGTACTGCATGTGCGTGGTGGGCTCGGCGAAGGCGATGGGATCGTCCGCATCGGCGACCACGCCGATGATCTCCCTCCAAGTGACCTTGCCGTCGCCCCCTTTGACTCCAAGGCGCCGTCCAATTGCACTGCTGGTGGGCCAAAAGTGCTTTGCCATCGATTCGTTGACGACGGTCTGTTCGACCGAAGTGAAGGAGACGTTTTCCGGAAACGTCCGCCCTTCGAGGAGACGGATGCCGAGCGTATTGAAGAATCCCGGTGAGACCAGGAATGCCACTGCCTTGGGAAAGTTGGTGCCGGCGGCATCCTGCCCATCGATCAAGACGTCACTCACGGAGCCGCCGCCCGCGATCGGAAACATCGAGGCAATGGTATGGGCCTGAATTCCGGGAATCGTCGCCAGGCGGGCGGAAAGCGCGTCGTGAAAAGCGCGGCGTTTCTCCGGGGTGTCATACGTTCTCTCATCGATCTGCACGTTGGCCGTTAGGATCGATTCGCTGTCCCAATTGGGCCGTGAGTTGATGGTTCGGTTGAGACCGCGGATCATCATCCCGGCGACCGACAGCAGGGTGAGGGAAAGCGCGACCTGCCCCACGACCAGGACGCCGCGAATCCAACCCTGGCTTTTGCCGCCTGTGGAGCCGCGGGCTTGCTGCTTGAGGGTTTCGTTCATGTTCGTGCGCGAGGCGAGCCACGCGGGAATCAGGCCGAAGCCGATGCCGGCGAGGATCGACACGGCCGCAGTGAAGGCGAGCACGTGCGCGTCGATGGGCATCACCAGGGTCGAATTCAATCCCAACTTGATGTTGCGGCCGATAAGTTCGTTGCTCGATGCGGCAATGAGCAAGCCGAAGGCGCCGCCGGCCACAGACAGGACGAGGGACTCGGTCAGTTGCTGCTTGATCAGCATCCAGCGGTTGGCCCCGAGGGCGGAGCGGATGGCCAGGTCCCGAAGGCGTGAGGCGGCGCGCGCCATCTGCAGATTTGCAAGGTTTGCGCATGCCAAAGCGAGAATGGCGGCGGCAAGCCCAAGTTGCAGGAAGATGATGGCCTCATTTGCGGAGCCGCCGACGCGTCCTGCCAATTGAACCCGAAAATGGTACTTGGGGTAGAGACGCGGGTTTTCCTTGCACCAGCGTTCCGCCACGGGCGCGAGGCTGGCCAGGGCTTGCGGCAGCGCAACGCCGGGGGCCAGACGGAGCATCAGACCCGCCTCACGGCGATCACGGTTCTCGTTTTGCTCTTTCGAAAAGACCAGCGGCCGGAAGTATTGCCCCTCGCCGAAGATAAAGGGCGCGGAGTAGGCCTTCGGTAAAACACCGATTATTGTGAAGATGCGGCCGCCGATTCGCAGTGTCTGGCCGAGGACGTCAGGCTTCGCGGCGAATTTCTTTTGCCACATCTCTTCGGTCAGCAGCACAACGGTATCCCGCCCGGCGACGCATTCATCGGCTGTAAAAAAACGTCCGAGCAAGGGCGGCGTTTCCAGCACCTTGAAGAGATCGGCCTTTGCCGCCGTGCCCTGAACCTGTTCCGGCAGTTGATCTGGGAGGGATACGGTCTCCATTGTTCCGGACGTGGGAGCGATTGCGGTGAATGCCTGGCTGGCGTTGCTGCGGAGCTCCTCGATTTCCATCGGGGAGAACGCGATAAACTCGGCGTCCGGGGTCTGTCCGTTGAGTGCGATGATAGAGTCCGGCCGGGGGAAAGGCGCCTTGGAAAACAGAAGCGTATTCGTCAACGAGAACATCGACGAGTTGACGCCGATGCCCAGGGCCAGCGTGAGCAACGAAATGATGCTGAAGCCTGGCGACTTGAGCAGGGTGCGCAGGGCATAGTTGAGGTCTTGCATGAAAGCGGAGGTCAGAAGGAAAGTGAAAGTGAGGGTGACGGGGAAAGTGAAAGTGAGGGTGAAAGTGAGAGTGGGGTTGAAAGTAAGAGTGGAGGCGAAAGTGAAGGTGAGAGTGGGGTGAAGGCCGCGGTGAGAGTGAGGGTGAAAGTGAGAGTGACGGGGAAAGTGAAGGTGGCGATGAAGGGGGAGGTGTTTGGGCCCTTGAGATCCGGCAACCATTTCGCCCCATTAATTCACACTCACCATCACCCTCTTTTTCACCCTCACTTTCTCCTTCACTTTCACCTTCGTCCTTCTGCTTATTCCGCCCGCAGCGCATCCGTTGGATTGACCCGAGCGGCCCTGCGCGATGGAAGGAACATCGCGAAAAACACGATCGCGATCATCAGTCCTGCGGTTGCGGCGAGGATGCCAAGGTTCCAGGAACCGACGCCGAAAAGGATGCTCTGCATTGCACGGCCAGCGACCCAGGCAAGAAGCACGCCGATTCCGATTCCAAGCAGCAGGAGCCTTGAGCCGAGGCCGAGAAATAGTGCCAGAATCTGCTTCGGCAGTGCGCCGAGAGCCATGCGCACGCCGATTTCGCGCCGGCGCTGATTCACGGCGTAAGCGAGCACGCCATACGTGCCGATGGCGGCGAGCAGGAGCGCAACGGCGGCGAAGATGCCTGCGAGGACTGCGGGGGAGCGCCGCGCGATGAGGCTGTCATCGATGCGTGCCTGCATCGGCTTCAGGTCGTCGATCGGCAGTTCTGGGTCGAGTTGAAGAATAGCCTTCTGCACCGTCGGGGCGAGCGATGCCGGCGGAAGCTGGGTGCGCACGAGCAACGAGAAATAACTGGAGTTGAAAGCAGTGTACGGGAAGTAGACGGCGCCATGTCCGGAGGCTTCAGCGAGCTCATTCTGCTTCACGCTGGCGACAACACCGACGACGGTCGTCGCATTGTCCGCGTTGACGGTGATATCTCGAGCGAGCCGTCGACCAACGGGATCGGCCCCGGGCCAGTACCGATCCGCAAACGCCTGGTCCACGACGCAGACGCGGGTTTTGCTGTGTTCGTCCGCATCGTTCAGCAGACGGCCTTTCAAAAGCGGAATGCCCATCAGGGTCCAATACTCGCTCGTGGTGGCCGCCAGGTAGTGCGCCCGGACAGAGTCGCCTGGCTTGGGAGCGTATCCTTCGACCGTCACGACGCTGTCGTTTGTGTTCTGGCTGAACGGCAGGTTGGTGTTGACGGCGACGTGGGTGACGCCGGGCAGCGCGCGGATGGCGGGAAGCAGTCGCTCCACAAAAGCGGCATGGGAGGCATCATCCTTGTAGTTTTTCCAGGGGAGGGAGATCTGGCCGGTAAGCAGATTGTTGGGGTTGAATCCTGCGGGAGTCTCCAGAACCCGTTTCAAGCTGAATCCGAGCAGTCCGGCGCCCGACAGCAGGACAAACGCGAGGCTGATCTGTATGACAATAAAACTATGGCGCAGGCGTTGCGCCGCCCGGCTGGTGGTGCCGCCGCGCGATTCGGTCTGCAGACTTGAAGCGAGCCGCGCGTGCAGGCTAAACCAGATGATCGGAGCGGCAAGCACCAGGCCGACAATGAGCGCTGCTGCGAGCGAAACCACGGCAAGGCGCGCATCGAAGGTGATGCTTGCGCCCAAGGGAAGCTGGTCGGCCCCGAGCGAACCTAGAAGCCCGATGCCGAAGGAACCAACGAGGAGACCGAGAAGTCCACCGACGAACGTTAGCAGGGTGGTTTCCGTAAGAACTCCCACGGCGATGTGGAGGCGTCCGGCGCCGAGCGCCTGGCGAATGGCGAGTTCCTTTGTGCGACCGCTTGCGCGAATCAGAAGCAGATTTGCGAGATTCACCGAACCGATGAGCAGCAGGAAGAGCACGCCGCACTGAAGGAGGATCAGGATGGGCTTGACCGTGCGCACATGATCTTCGTGCAGCGAAGCGACGATGGTGTGAAAACCGGAGCCCTTTATGATCTGGGCCAGGGGATCGTCGGCGGTTTGATGGACATTGAAGGCGTCAATCTGCGCCTGGGCGTCGGCGAATGTCACCCCGGGGGCGAGCCGGGCGATCATGCCCCAGTTATTTGAGTGGCGATTTTGAGGTTGCCTGTCCTCCGGAGCGTGGGCGCTCGGACGGAAGAACTCGGCGTGGCTGGAAAGGAAGCGGAAACCCGGCGGCAGCACGCCGATGACCGTGATTTTGATTCCGTCATTCAAGAACGTTTGTCCCAGCACGTTGGGGTCCGAATTGAAATGGCTTCGCCAGAAACCGTCGGTGAGCACTGCAACCTCGTCCGTTCCGTATTTCAACTGATCGTCAGTGAAGGAATGACCCCGCACAAGCGGCACGCCCAAAGTGGCAAAGAACTCCGGGGAAACCCGAGCCATTGGCACACGATTCGGGGAGCCCGTGCCACCGACGATGAGGCTGCCATCCTGAAAAATCGAAACGGAAGCGAAGGCCTTTATTGAATCGCGCCGGTCGAAGTAGTTGGGGATTGAGGCCCCGGCGCGATCGACACCAGCGCCGGGATAGCTGTTGAAAACGGAGGCCAGGCGATCGGGCTGGGGAAATGGCAACGATCGCACAAGGATGGCGTCGACGACGGCGAAAATCGTGAGGTTGGCGCCAAGGCACAGGGCAAGGGTTGCGACTGCGGTGGCGGTAAAGCCCGGAGTCTTCGCGAGCTGCCGCAACGCGTGGCGTAGGTTGGAGATCATCAGAAGTGAGGTTGAAGGTGAGGGTGAGAGTGAAAGTGAAGGTGTGTAGATGCCGCGCTTGTCGCCGGGCCACGGACGTATGGACGATTGGCGTGCCGGCAAGCGGCAGCCCTACAATTCTGGAAACGGCCCGCCGGCAAGCCCTTCGACCTCGCTCGGGGCCTTGAGACATCTGCCGAAACGGCGGCGGACCTGCAATCGGCTGCATCGTTCCGGCTAATCAGACTCGAAAATGTTCCAAAAGCCATGTGACTGCTTCTTTCGTTCGTCCCAGTACTTGATGTAGGAGGACTGCGACATGATCCCGAGGGGGCTGGCGTAGATGCCGCCGACACCACCGCGATCGTAGACTCGAACGGCGATGGTGTTGGTATCCTTCAGCAGGGCGGCGGGGAAAAAATAGTTGCGGTTCTGCGCGTAGTGCGGCGCACCATCATCCTCGGAGGGATGATCGATGGCCCCGGTGGACCCAACCAAAGTGCCATTGACATAGACCGCATCAAAATCGTCGATCTTGCCCAGCATCAGGACGAGCGTCTTGTCAGTCGGGGGCGTTGAAACGGTGAATGTCTTCCGGTACCACGCATAGCCGTGCAGATCTGGAAAACCGGCATTCTGCCAGTAACTCGGAACAGAAATCTCTGTGAAGCCGGACTCATCACACTGTTCCTGTTTCCATTCGGCCTTGTCGCCCGGACTGAACTTCCACTTGCCACTCAGGACGACATCTGGCTGCGGGATGTTCGTGGTGAAGAAGCACAGGCGCCCCTCGACGAGTCCGCCCACGCCACCGCCATCGTAAACGCGGACGGCAAGCACATTGTCCTGGTCGGCTCGCAGGTTTTCGCCAGGAACCTCAAGGACCACCGACTTATCGTAGGCAGACACATAGTGCGGCGGGAATTCTCCGGAGGCTCCGATGAGCTTGCCATTGAGATAAACCTGGCCGGCATCGTCGATCCGCCCGAGAGAGAGAAAGACCGTTTCCTTCTCGTGGCCGGAGGGAAACACGAATGTTTTCCTGTACCACGCGTAACCGTTGTAGTCCTCGTAGCCTTCAGACTGCCATTCGGCCGGAGCGTGGATTTTCGCCCAGCTGCTGTCCGCAAATCCCGGCGCGGCCCAGTCGGGATTGTCTCCAACGGAAAATCTCCAGTCACCGTTCAGTTTGACGATGCGCTTCCAGTTGTCGTTGCCAAAGAATGAATCGTCGGCGCGGGCCTGGACGTTGGAGCTGCCGGAGAGCAGCAACGCGGCGAGCAGGGTGAGGGAGAGAATTCGGTTTGGTTTCATGGGGTGAAAGTTAAGGTGATCTCGGAAGTGAGAGTGGTCGTGAAAGTGATTGTGATTGTGAAAGTGAGGGTGAAAGTGGGTATGTGGTGAAAGGGTCAGATGGAATTAGGTAATAGGGGAGGTCGACTGCTGGATTCGACTTTCACCGTCACCGTCACTCCGCCCGCAGCGCCTCGGTCGGGTTTACTTGCGTTGCTCTTCTTGCCGGCAGGTAGCAGGCGAGCAGCGCGGAGGCTGCGAGAAGTCCGATCGAGAAGCCCAGAACGATCGGATCGGACGTACTGACTCCAAACAGCGCGGACGCCAGGATTTTGCCGACGAGGAGCGAAAGACCGGTGCCCATCAAAATTGCCAATGCCGTTTGGAGCGCGCCCTGCTTGATGATGAGGACAAAGACGTCCCGCGGCATCGCTCCGAGCGCCATGCGAATTCCGATTTCACGCGTGCGACGGGCCACCGCGTACGCTTTGACTCCGTAGACGCCGACGACCGCGAGCAGAAGGGAAATGCCACCGAATGTGCCGAACATTATGGCTCCCATTCTGACCAACCAGAGATCGAGATTTCCGTCGATCAGATCGGTAAACCGCACCAGCCGCAGTATCGGTAGACCGGGATCGTACGCGCGGAGTTCCTGGCGCAATCCGAGCGCGCCAGCAGCTACGCTCTTGGGGTCAGCGTTGGCAAAGCGAACCGCAACCATGACGTCGGGGGCATAACCCTGGGCCAGCGGCACGTAGAGCCGGGGATCAGGCTCGCCAACCCTGGGCTGTTGCCGATGGCTCGAGACGATCCCGACAATCTCCATTTCCGAAGGCGAATTCGGAATAGCCGAGGAAACGTAGCGGACCCGCCGGCCGAGGGCGTTTCCATTCGGGAAGAGCAGCTTTGCCATCCGCTCGTCGATGATCGCGACGGGTGGAGCATCGCGGTTGTCCGCTTCGACGGAGGTGAATTTCCGGCCCTGGAGCAGCCGGACGCCGATGATATCGAAGAAGTAGGCCGTGGTGGCGCAGAATACACCGTCGAAGCCCGGCTGTTTGCCGTCAGGCCCTGGGGCCGAGACCGCTTCGACTGGTGCGATCCGGCGGCTGTTATCCACGTTGGTGTAGGGAAGCAGCGTCGCGACCGAGGCCGCACGCACGCCGGGGAGTCTCTGAATTCGGGCCAAAACGGATGAGAGCTTCTGGATAACCGCCGCTTCGGGTGTGTGACTTAGCGAGAAGTCCAGCTCCGCGACGGCAGTCCCGGCAGGGTTAAATCCGAGATCGAGTCCAGAGGCGTTCACCGCGCTGTGAAAAAAGAGGCCGCCGCTGAACAGCGGCACGAGCGAAAGGGAGATCTGGGCCATCACGAGGCAATGACGGCCGGAAAAGAAACGGTTCCACCGGCCACCCTTTGCCGGCTCGCCGGCGAGTTGCTTGAGATCCCTGACCAAGTCGGTGCGGACAGATTTCAGCGCGGGCCCCAGACTGAAGACCAATGTGGCCGCGATCCCGAAAAGCAGCGCCGCGCCAAGGACCTTCACGTCGGGCTGCAACTCAAATGCGAGTCCGAAGTTCAGCGCCCTGAACTTGAGGTTTAACGACTCTGTCAACAGGTCGTCGCTCCACTGTGCAATCAACAGGCCGAGGACGCTGCCGGCGAGCGCGAGCAGGGCGCCTTCGACGAGCAACTGTCGCACGACGCGCCAGCGCGGAGCGCCGAGCGACAGGCGAATCGAGATTTCCCTCGCGCGTGCAGTCCCTCGGGCGAGGAACATGTTGGCGAGGTTCAGGCAGGCGATGAGCAGCACGATTCCGGCCATGCCAAGCATCAGCGCGGCGCCTGCGGCAAGCGACCCTTCCTCGGGGGATGGAGCGCTGCTGAGATTGAAGCGCGAGGGCGCCTGGATCTGCAGTTCACGGGCTCCGGCGGCCGCCGACTCAGCCGGTTGCAAGGCATCCAATCGTTTAGCCAGCGTCGGGAGCAGAGAAGCGGCCGAGTGAATGTCGATGCCGGGGCTCAGGCGCCCCACGAGATTGAGAGTCCGGGTGGTCGGATTCCCGAGATCGCCGGACGAGCCGTTGTTGGTTAGCGCATTCGAGAACCGGCCATAAACACCGAGGGGCAGCCAGAGATCCGGTGCAAGCACGGCATTGATGCCGGTGAAACCGCGGGGGGCGATGCCGATGACCGTCGTCGCCTGTCCATTGACCTGGAGGGTGCTGCCAACGAAATCCGGGCGGCCGCCCATGCGTTTCCAGAGCGAATAACTCGAGACGACCACAGGAATATCCGCGTTGGGGCCTGACTCGTCCGCATTGAAGAATCGACCTGCGACCGGATGGACGCCAAGGAGCGGGAAAAAGTTCTCCGAGACAAAAAACACAAAACTGCGGTGCATCCCTTCGTCGCGCCCCATGCCGACCAGCGAGAATGCGAACGCCGCGACATCCTGGAATACTGGATTGGTCTCGCGGATTGCCGTGAATTCCGCGTGGGAGAACGGGCGGAAGTCGCGGTCAGCCTGTTTGCGGGCCGTGAAGATGTTCACGACCTCGGCCGGCTTGTACGGCACCATGGGCCGGAGCATGAGACCGTTGACGAGGGAGAAGATCGCGGTGTTGACTCCGATAGCGATCGCGAGGGTGGCGATCGCCACGACGGAGAACCCCGGCGATTTGGCGAGCGTGCGGAAGGCGAAGCGGAGGTCGGACATTGGGGAATTGCCGATTGGCGATTGAGGATTGCCGATTCTGATTCAGCGGCGACGGGATGCGGAAATGCGTGAGGCGGCCATGATGGCGGTCAGAAATGTGCTCACTCCGTCCTCAGAGCCTCCAGGGGGTTGACCCTCGTTGCGCGGCGCGCCGGCACCCAGCAGGCGAACAATGCGACGGCGAACAGGGCGCCTGCAACCGCCGCAAGCGTGACCGGATCCGTGCCCGCCATCCGGGGCATCATGGAGCCCAGTCCGCGGTTGAGCAGGTAGGCCAGCACGACGCCGATCATGAGGCCGATCAAAGTCAGGATCATGCCGCGGCCGAGAACGAGTCTGAGCAGATCGCGGGGCGTGGCGCCGAGCGCGAGCCGGATGCCGAACTCCCCGGTGCGTTGCGCGACCAGGTTCGAAATGACGCCGTAGAGACCGACCGCTGCAAGCACCAGACCCAAAATGGCGAACCCACCCAGCGTATCATTGATGACGATGATATTGTGTTCGAAGCGATCGACTGATTCCGGGATCGTGTACAGTTCCTCCACCGCCACGTCCGGATCGATGTCGGCGATCGCATGCCGCAGGTCATTCTTGAATCTGGCCGGCGTCTGGCCGCGCACGACGAGGTGAAGGTAGCCCCACGGTTCATTCACCAGAGGCTTGTAGACCTGCAGCATGGTGTTCGGATCTCCGGGGTTGAGCGGGAAATGAACATCGCCCGCAACTCCGATGATTTCGCGCCAGACGATCTTGTCGCCCTGACGATCGGCGATGCGCTTGCCAATCGCACTTTCTCCCGGCCAGAACTTTCGGGCGAGCGATTCCCCGACGACGACGACGGCGGGACTGTCGGGGCGCAGGTCCGGCGAAAACGCGCGGCCTTCGCGCAGCGGTATGCCCATGGTGGAGAAGTAATCAGGACCAACCATGATGTAGCCCGCATTCGGCTGTTTGTTCGGATCGTCGGAGGTCTGGCCGGCGACCTGGATTGGGACCTCCTTCGAATATCCGAAAGTCGGCACGTTCGTGCAAACCGTGGTGCCCTCTGCGCCTGGAATCTGGGCCAGTCGCTGTTCGAACTTCTTGATCACGACACGGCGCGACTCCTCCGTGCTGTAGGTGGATTGTTCCGGGACGTGAATATTGGCAACGAGGACGCGATCCGTGTCCCAGCCGCTGGCCCTCTTGATCATTGCCTGGAATCCGCGGATCATCACGCCGGCCGCGCTGAGCAGCGCCAGCGCAAGCGCGACCTCCGCGATGATCAGTGCGTGCCGGGCGAACTGGGTCCCCCTGCCGGTGGTGGATCCGCGGTGCTGCTGCTTCAGCATCGCCACGGCGTCGCCGCGCGAGGCAAGCCAGGCTGGGAGCAGGCCAAACAGTATGCCGGTCAACAGCGAAACGAGAAAGGTGACGCCGAGGATGCGGCCATTCATGTTAAGCGGCAAACCCTGAACATCACCGATGCGAATCGAGCCGCCAAAGGCCGCGTTCACCCACAAGGCAACGAGCAGGCCGCCGAGCCCGCCGAAAACGGAGAGCACGACACACTCGGTAAGCTGATGGAGGATCAACCGAAAGCGGGAGGCCCCGAGCGCTGAGCGGATCGCGAGATCGCGGACGTTGGCTGTGGCACGCGCGAGCTGCAGATTGGCAAGATTGGCGCACGCGATGAGCAAGACCGAGGCGGAGAGGCCCAGCATCAGCCACACGATGAACGTGCTTGTGTCGTCCATGGTGGCTTTCTGCAGGAGCAGAATGTTGAAGCCGCGCCCAGTGCCGGTTTGCGGATAGTCGTGCGCCCAGCGTGTCGCAAGGGGCATGAGTTCGGCCTTCAACTGTTCTTGGGTGACCCCGGGATTCAGGCGACCGATCGCTGCAAAGAAGTGGTTATTCCGATCTTCAACAATGTGCCGCGGGATTGTGATCGGGCGCCAGAGGTCAATCTTGCCCCACAACAATGGATAGGTGAACGACGCCGGCATTACGCCAATAACGGTCACCTGCTCTGCGTTCAGACGAAGGGTGCGCCCAAGGATGCTCGGATCAGCGCCGAAGCGGTCCCGCCAGAATGCATAGCTCAGGATCGCCACCTGATTGTGCCCCGGCAGTTCCTCTTCGGCGGAGTACGCGCGCCCCAGGATCGGTTGCACGCGAAACGTCTTGAAAAAATCGGCCGAGGCGTCGATCGAAAACAGGCGTTCCGCCGGCTGCCCGGGCTCGGCGAAGGTGTCGGTCCAACCGGACAATGTCGTCAGCGATTCAATTGTGTGCGCCTGCCCCGCGGCTGCATTGTTTGCGGCCGATCCGGTGGTTTGCGCCCGCATCTCGTCGACTTCCGCAAAAGCGAACTGATCGCGCTGTGTCTGGGCGTTGGTGCCCTGAATTGTCACCAGACGATCGGGCTCCGGGAATGGCGCGCTCCTGAAGAGCAGCACGTCAACCAGGGTGTACATCGACGTGTTCACGCCGATGCCCAGCGCCAGCGTTACCAACGCCACGATGGTAAAACCGGGCGTCTTGATCAATTGACGAATTGCGAAACGGAGGGACTGCATGGGCGGGAAGTAGCGGGTAGCGTGAATTGAGGTGTGAGTAGCGCGGCGAAATGAGTAGGTCGCTGGAAGAAATGGGGAAGATGTGGAGGCGATAGATTATTGGAGACCGGGATGCTCGCTACTGGTCGGTCACTCTGCCCGCAACGCCTCCGTCGGGTTGATCCTGGTGGCTCGGAGCGCGGGGAGGTAACAGGCAATCAGCGACGCGGCCAGGAGCAGCAGCGCGCTGCCGGCGTAGGTGAGGGGATCCGTTCCCGCGATGCCAAACAACTGGCTTTGAATCAGCCGGCTCGCGCCCCAGGCCCCCGCCAAGCCAAGGGCGACGCCGGGCAGTGCGAGACCCAGTCCGCGGCCAAGAATGGCGCACAGCACATCGCGCCGCTGCGCCCCGAGTGCCAGGCGAATCCCGACTTCACGCGTGCG
>Ga0181528_10001882_pt1 | contig 12956 bp, 11 predicted proteins | sample PEATcosm2014_Bin_47_FD_119742 | JGI IMG/M metagenome (GOLD analysis project Ga0181528, IMG submission 119742) | Peatland microbial communities from MTU Mesocosm Facility, Houghton, MI, USA - PEATcosm2014_Bin10_10_metaG | ecosystem: Environmental > Terrestrial > Soil > Wetlands > Peat | place... | reverse complement strand
CTTGCCGAAGGGAATGGCGAAGTCAGGGCCTGGATAAGGGGCGCGGTCGTGGGTCTCGCGGTAGAGGCGCTTGTGTTCGAGGAAGAGCACCGGATCGTCGCAGCGGATCGCTGTGCGCAGCAGGCCGTTGGCGTCGAGAGCGTTCGAGGGGAAGCAGACGCGCAGGCCCGGAATATGCGTAAAGATGCTCTCGCCGGATTGCGAATGATAGATGGCGCCGCCGGTCAGATAGCCGCCAATGGGCACACGAATGACGGCGGGGCAAGCCCACTCGCCATTGGAACGCCAGCGCAGGACGGAAAGCTCATTGTGAATCTGGTGCATCGCCGGCCAGATGTAATCGAAGAATTGAATCTCGACGACTGGCTTCATGCCGCGTGCGGCGTAACCCAATGCGCGTCCGACGATGTTGGCCTCTGCGAGTGGTGAGTTGAAGACGCGTTCGGAGCCGAAGTCGGTTTGCAGGCCGGCGGTGAGCTTGAAGACGCCGCCCTTGCCTTTGACCTCGGCTAAAACCTCTTCGCGGCTGGCGTCGGCCACATCTTCGCCAAAGACGACGATGCGCGGATCGCGGCGCATCTCGTCGAGCAGGCAGGCGTTGATGAGATCGGCCATGGTGCGGGGCTTCGCGTCGGGCGCTGCCTCTTGTTTCAGCTCGGCGGCAAAGGCTGCGCTGGCAGGATCGATCTCTTCTGAGTAGACGTGTTTGGTGATCTCGGCAACCAGCGGCAGCGGAGCGGCCTGCGCCCGCTCGGCGGCCTCGGCAACTTCGCGGTCCAGCAGGTGCTCCAGCGCGAGGAGTTCCTCCTCGGTGAGAATCTTCTCGCGGAGCAGGCGGGCGCGCATCAGAGTGAGCGGATCGCGCAAGGCATCTGCCTCGCGTTCCGCACGGGTGCGATAGTGGTGGTCGTCATCCGAGAGTGAGTGGGAGTAAGCCCTCATGCAGTGGCCGTGAACAAAGGCAGGCCCAAAGCCTGCGCGGCAGTATGCGACAGCGGATTCAAAGGCCCGCAAACTGGCCTCCGGATCGGTGCCATCAACCTCGGCAAAATAGAAGTTGGGAAAGTTCGCCACCAGGCGGGAGATATTGCCTCCCGGCGTGCTCACCTCAACCGGTGTGCTGATGGCATAGCCATTGTCTTCCACGCAAAAGATCACCGGCAGCTTGCGGTTTGCGGCGGTGTTCATCGCCTCCCAGAACTCGCCCTGCGAAGTGGAACCTTCACCCAGCAAGGTCAGCACCACCTCATCGCCGTGAAACTTCACCTCGCGCAAGGCGCGGTAATCGCCACTCTCTTTGATCGCGGCTTCGGGATGGCGGCTGAAGTAGCGGCCGGCCTCGGCGCATCCGACGGCGTGCAACAACTGCGAGGCGGTCGCCGAAGATGTACTGACAATGTTCAGTTCTCTGCTGCTCCAGTGGGTCGGCATCTGGCGGCCACCGCTGGCTGGATCGGTTGCCGCGCCCACCGCCTGCAAGAGCATCTCCTCCGGCGTAACACCCAGAGTCAGGCAGAGTGCGCGATCACGATAATAAGGAAAAAACCAGTCGTAGCCGGGACGCATTGCCAGAGCAGCGCCTACTAGCAGCGCTTCGTGACCCGCGCCCGATATTTGAAAAAAGGTCTTCTGCTGGCGCTTGAGCAGGATCTCGCGGTCGTCGACGCGGCGCGAGAGAACCATCAGCCGGTAAATCTCCACCAACTGGCGAGGGCTGAGGCTGCCAGAGCCAGCCGACACAGACTCACGAGCGCTGGAAGCTGCCAGTCCCATTCTCTTCACTCCTCAAAAACCCTGGTTTGTTTCTTGTGCGGGAAAATTGAATCGACCATCTCGATTGTAGCAATCCTAACCATGCCAAGAGATTAGATTAGAAGGAGGAGTTTCGGGATGCACTCTTTTGATTTGTTGCTCTTGATACGAACAGGCATCTTCGCCGAAGAACGCTTTCTGGGCAGGCTGATCGACCATTGGGCCGCGGATGGCGAAGAGTTCATTCGCATCAAGCTGCCTCATCTGATCGTCGTCGCGCTGATCGGCTTCGTGCTCAGCCGCATCTTGAAGCTGCTGACGGCGCGGATGATTCATCTTGCCGAGCAGCATTCTCCCCATCCGGCGCGGATCTCGCAGGTCAAGACCCTCTCCGGCGTGATTCACACCACCGGACTGGCGATCATCGGCGTCATCGTCGGAATGCATATATTACAGATCATGGGGATCGATCTTGCGCCGCTGCTTACCTCGGCGGGCATCGCCGGTGTGGCCATCGGCCTGGCGGCGCAGAATATCGTGCGCGACATGCTCAACGGGGTTCTGATTCTGATTGAAGATCAGTTTAACGTCGGCGATACGGTCCGCTTGGCCGGCCTTAGCGGCGTTGTGGAAGCGATGACGCTGCGCAAGACAACCGTGCGCGATGCGGATGGCACCCTGTACATCATTCCCAACTCGCAGATCACCACCGTGGCCAACCTCAGCGCGGACTATACGGTGGCCACCGTCAACGTCAGCGTGGATTTTTCCGCCAATCCCGACCAGGTGCTGGAGCTGCTGAAGGGAATCGCAATGGAGATTCGCAATAGCGATGAGTTCCGCGAACTCTTCGTCTCCGATCCGCAAATTCTGGGCGTGGACGCCATCAAAGGCTCGGAGCAGATCTTCCCAGTCGTCTTCAAAACTCTGGCAACCAAGCAATACGGACCGCTGCGGGAGTTCCGCCGGCGTGTGCGACTGGCTCTCGAAGAGAATCATTTGCTCCCCGGAGATCCCAATCGTGTCTTCAATACCTTTGTCAAAGAAGGGCGCAAAGTGGATTTGCAACCAGCCGGGAACGGCGCTCTCGACCAGGACCCAACTGCGCGCAAGGCTCCGGAAGGAAATCCCTTCAGCAGCGAGTGAAAACAGGAAACAGAAGACAACTACGCCAGAGCCTTGAGAAGAGCGTCGGCAGCGGTGATCGGCGGCAAACAGGTGCGGCTGCGGCAGACGATGGCCCAGGCCTCCGCACCAGCAGGCCGCGGAATCTCAAGCAGCGTTTCAGCCAGAGCTTCCGGCAGGCCGCCGGGAATCAGCCGCTCCGCGTCGATGCGTATGACGGTGCGATGAACGGCGAAGCGGCTTGCTGCTATCGACTCAAGCTCCTTTGCCTGCAGACCGGAGCCAACGATGACCACTTGCTCCGGATCATGCAACAGCCTCTCCAAAGCCAATGCGTAAGAGCCTGCATAGAGTCCGAAGTGCTCGACGATTCCGGCAAAAGAGGCAAGCGTTTCTTCGGCAATCCGGCGATACTCCTGGCCTCCGCTGAGCGCTTCCAGATGCAGCAGCGCCGCAGCGGCGATTGGATTTCCGGCGGGAGTTGGGCTGTCCTGCAACGGTTTGCGCCGAGCGGTCAGAGCGCCCAGCGGCAGCGCGCCAACCGGCTGAGCGGCAGTGTCGAAGAAGCCTCCTGCTGCCCGGTCATTGAAGCGGGCGATCATGGCATCCGCCAGCTTGCATGCGGCGTGGTAATAGCGCATCTCGCCACTTGAAAACCAGCCGTCGATGCAGGCTTGGAGGGAAAAGGCGTAGTCGTCGAGTGAACCTGGCGCATTCTCCCGCAGCGTTTGCTCGCGGGGCTGGCCGCCGTAAGCGATCACGTGGACGAGCAACTGATCGCCATCCCATGCCTCGCGCAGGAGCCGGTCGAGGGTAAGCAGCGCAAACTTGCGCACCTCCTCCTTGTCCAGCAGCCGCGCCGCCTCCAGATATGCGCTGACTGCCATCGCATTCCAGCCGGTGTAAAGCGTGCGGTCGATGAAGGGCGTGGGACGCTGATCGCGTGCCTCCAGCAGAGACTTCCGCGCCCGCGCAAGGAGTGCGCTCACTTCCACCGCTCCTTGGCCCGTCTCCGCCGACAATTCCTCGATGGTTTGATTCAAATGAAGTACGTTCTTGGCCGGATTGTGGTGCATATCGCCGACTTCACCGATCCCCCAATAGCGCAAAACAGTCTCCCGCTCCGCGGGCGCGAAGCCAGAGGCCTCCAGCGCAGACAGCGCCTCGGCCAGCGTCCATGTGAAGTAATCGCCATCGTCTTCGAGATTGATGTCGGCATCTTGCGAGGCAAAAAAACCACCCAGCTCGCGGTCGCTCATCGTCGCATCGAGCCAGCCGACGATCTCCTCGGCCGTGCGGCAGAAGTCCTCTCGGCCCAGGCTCTGAAAACCATGCAGGTAGTTGCGCAGCAATTCGGTGTTGTCGTAGAGCATCTTCTCGAAGTGCGGCACGCGCCAGTGTTCATCCACGCTGTAGCGGTGGAAGCCGCCGGCCAGTTGGTCGTAGACGCCACCCATCGCCATCTTTTCCAGAGTTGTGCAGAAGGCCAGCAAGGCTTGCTCGTTGCCATGATTTGCGCTCGCCTGCAAGAGCAGATCCAGTGCGGTGGGATGCGGAAACTTAGGCTGCGCACCAAAGCCGCCATTCCGCGCGTCGAATTGCGCAAGAATCGAGGCGGTAATTTTCTTCGCCAACTCCAACGTCAATTCCCCGCCGCGCCCGGAGAAGGACTCATTGTGCTCGATGGCCGCCATGGTGCTCGCGGCAGTTTCCAGAGCCTCCTCTCGGCGCGTCTGCCAGACCTCGGCAAGCGCCATCAGCACCCGTCCAAAGCCGGGCCGCCCATAACGGTCGTCGCGAGGAATGTACGTGCCGCCAAAGTAGGGCTGCCCCTCCGGCGTGAGAAAGGCCGTCAGCGGCCAACCGCCTTGTCCGGTAATCGCAGAGACCGCCGACTGATAGCGCGCGTCAATATCGGGCCGTTCGTCGCGGTCCACCTTCACCGCGACAAAATGCTCGTTGATGAGCGCGGCAATCTCCGCATCCTCATAGGACTCCCGGTCCATTACATGGCACCAGTGGCACCAGACGGCGCCAATATCGAGCAGTATCGGCTTGTCCTGTGCCTGGGCGCGCGCAAAGGCCGCCTCGCCCCAGGGATGCCAATGAACCGGCTGATGGCGGGCGGAGCGAAGATAGGCGCTGGCAGAGTCTGCCAGCAGATTGGCGGGCGTGGGGAAGACGTCCTTGTCCATGAGCTGAGCATACACGGCTCGCGCCCCACGCTGCCAGAGCCTGTTCACTGGCATGATGCTCATGTAGTATCATCCCGTTACCCTTGAGGCACGTTCAGAACAAGGCAAAGGAGAGTCGCATGAAGAGTGGTCTTCGGTTGTTGTTGGCATCTGCACTCTGTGTCCTGAGTGCGCAAATTGCCCTGGCTGGCGCGCCGTTGAAGGGAATCGATGTGAAGCTGGGGAAGAATCCCGGAGGAGGCTGCGCGGCGCGGACGACGGATGGCGCAGGGAAGGCCAGCTTTGGCGTCTGGCCCAAGGGAAACTACACGCTGAACTTTTTTCCGGCTGCTGCTCCGAAATCATCCGGCCATGCAACGGAGCGCGAGCAAAAGGCTCAGCCTGCCGCTCCGGTTTCGACGAAGATGCACGTTGTGATTCAGGGAGCGGCTGGCGGAAAGATTGAGCGGGAGATTGATGCAAGCGCAGACTCGGCAGCTCGTGCCGCAGAGGTTCAATTTTCGCTGGGTGGTTCGGAGGAACTTGTCGTTACGGTGACAGCGGCGCAATGAAGCGTCTGATGAATGCGGGCGTTTGAGTTTTCCGTGTATGTAAATCGAGAGCTGGGACATCCGACTGGGGAAGAATAGCAGAGGAGGCTGTGCGGCGCGAACGACAGATGACATGATAAAGGCAACCATCTGGACGGTAATTTCCCCCACCGCAGGTGGTCAAGCCGCCAGCTTCTTCTTCCTCACGCGGATAGGGCGAATCAAAACCTCCGCCGGTATCTTGAGTTTCTGATTGAGCTTCTGAATCATCTTCAGCGACAAGGCGCGGTCTCTGCGCAGAACCTCATAGACCCGGCTGCGATTGCCAAGGATGCCGATTAGAGCCTTTTTGTCCGCGCCCTGCTGCTCCAGGCGGAACTTGATGGCTTCAATCGGGTCCGGCATATCCATCGGAAAATGGGCCTCTTCATAAGCCTCCGCCAGCGTGATCAGAATCTCCAGACGGTCTCCGTCACTGCTGCCTTCCGCCGCACCCCACAGCCGCTCGATCTCCAGCAGAGCAGCCTCATAGTCGGCTTCAGTCTTGATGGGCTTCATTTGCATATTGAACCGTCCTCACGTCGATTGTGTCGTACTCTTTGTGCGTTCCCAGCCATTTGATAAAGACCGTGGCTCGCCGGTAATCCACAGCAACTACTAGGCGATAGGCGTTTCCCTTGATATTGAAGACAATCCGGTCCGCCCCAACAATGCTGGCATGAGCATAACTGGCCTTCACATCGGCGGAATTCTTCCACTCCGCCTGCCGAGCCTCCTGTAACCACGCATCCAGAGCGGCCTTCAGGGTGCGATGATCCTTGCTTCCCTCCAACTTGCCGAGGTAACGGATCAACGTGCTTCGGGCGATAACGTGCACAGATAGACAGTATCATGTTCCCAATACGGGTACAAGGAGATTCTCCAGGCCAGCAAAGACTGTTCTTATAATTCGCAAACGCAAAAAGGCCCGGAGAACATCCGGGCCTTTCTCTGTATTTGATGCAAGCGGCGATCTACTGTCCGCCGCCAGGCCCGCGACCACCACCCGGTCCACCGGGACGGCGGCGGCGGCGGCGGTTCTTGTTGTTGCCAGCCGGAGGACGTCCTCCGCCCGGAGCACCGGCACTCTGACCCACCAGTACCGGCGCGCCTTCGACGCGATTGAAGTTTGGCTCGTTCTCCTCGTCGATCTCAACGCCATCCTCTTCGTCGAAGTCGTCTCCGCCTTCGATAAGAATCGTGCTCTGATTCGACTTGGGCTGACGCTCGTCGAACTCGTGGCGCGGCTTCGACGGTGCGGGAGTATATGCCGGAGCGGCAGAACTCTCGGAACTCTCCGCCTCTCCGCCTTCCGCGGTCGCAGAAGACACCAGGCCCAGCTTGGCCTTCTGTTCACGAATGAGCGCCTTGCGGCTGAGCTTGATGCGATTGCCTTCGATGGCCAAAACCTTGACCATGATCTGATCGCCTTCGCTCAATTCGTCCTTCACTTCCTTGACGCGATGTTCGGCAATCTCGGAGATGTGCAGCAGGCCGTCGGTGCCTGGGAAGAGCTCGACAAAAGCACCGAACTCGGCCAACCGCACCACCTTGCCCAGATAGACCTTGCCAATCTCCGGCACAGCCGTCAGGTTGCCGATGATCTCCAGAGCCTTCTTCAATCCCTCTACATCGCAAGAAGAGACATTGACCTTGCCGGTGTCGTCCACATCGATCTTGGCGCCGGTCGACTCGACGATGCCGCGGATGGTTGCTCCGCCCTTGCCGATCAGATCGCGGATCTTGTCAGTGGGAATCATTACGGTTTCGATGCGCGGCGCGTAGGCCGAGCGCTCGGTGCGCGGTCCGTCCAGCACCGCATCCATCTTGTCGAGCAGGAAGATTCTTCCCCTGCGCGCCTGCTCCATCGCCTGCTGAAGAATCTCGCGGGTCAGGCCGCCGATCTTGATGTCCATCTGCAAAGCGGTAATGCCCTTGCGCGTTCCGGCCACCTTGAAGTCCATATCGCCGTAGTGATCTTCCGCGCCGGCAATGTCGGTGAGGATTGCGTAGTCGTCGCCCTCCTTGACCAAGCCCATCGCCACACCGGCCACAGCACCCTTCAGTGCGATGCCCGCGTCAAAGAGCGCCAAGCTCGAGCCGCATACAGTTGCCATCGACGAAGAGCCGTTGGATTCGAGAATGTCACTGACGATGCGGATCGTATAAGGCGACTCTTCGGGACTCGGCAGAACCGCGCTGATAGCGCGCTCCGCCAGTGCGCCGTGGCCGACCTCGCGCCGTCCCGTGCCGCCCATGCGGCCCGTCTCGCCCACGCAGAAGGGCGGGAAGTTGTAGTGCAGCATGAAGGGCTTCTTCTTTTCGCCTTCATAGCTTTCCAGGCGCTGGCCTTCGTCGGCGGTGCCCAGCGTGGCCGTCACCAATGCCTGCGTCTCGCCGCGCGTGAAGAGCGCTGATCCGTGTGTCCGTGGCAGAACGCTGTGCTCAATGGTGATCTGGCGAATCTGATCGAACTCGCGGCGGTCGGGCCGGATGCGGTCCTTTGTCACCTGCTGGCGGAAGATCTGTTCGCGCAGCTTCTCATAATAATGCGAGAGCTTCTTCTTGGCATTCGGATCGTCGGCAGGCAGCGCAGCGGCCAGTTCGTCCTTGATCGCCTTGACCAGATCCTGGCTCTCCAGCTTGTCGTGAACCTTCGTATCCAGCGCGTCCTTGAGGCGGACTTCGATCTTGGCCTTCAGCTCGTCAAAATAAGCCTGATCGAACTCCGGCGCAACAAAGGCCCGTTTGGGCTTGCCGGCCAGTTTAACCAGCTCGTCGATCCCTGCAACAATCTTCTTGATCTCGGTATGACCAAACTCAATCGCGGCCAGAATCGTCTCTTCCGACTCTTCCTTGGCGCCTGACTCGATCATCACAATGCCGTCCTTGTGGCCGACGACCATGATGTTGATGGTGGTGGCGGCGCGCTCGGAGTAAGTGGGGTTGATGACGAACTCGCCTTCCACGCGGCCCACGCGCACTGCACCCACCGTAGCGCTGAAGGGAATGTCGGAGAGAGCCAGCGCACAGGCGGCGGCGTTGATGCCTACCACGTCGGGATCATTCTCCTTGTCGGCGGAGAAGACCAGCGCGATCACCTGAGTCTCGTTGCGAAAACCATCCGGAAATAGCGGACGAATGGGGCGGTCGATCTGGCGGCAGGTCAGAATTTCCTTTTCGCTGGGCCGGCCTTCACGCTTGATGAAGCCGCCGGGAATGCGGCCACCCGCGTAGGTGTACTCACGGTAATCGACGGTGAGGGGGAAAAAGTCGATCCCCTCCCTGGCTTCGGGGGAGGCGACTGCCGTGGCCAAAACCACGGTCTCGCCCGTGGTCACCAGTGCGGCGCCGGAGGCCTGCTTGGCCATGCGCCCGGTCTCAAAGACCAACCGCTTGCCACCGGCAAGCTCGACGGCTACTTCATGCTTGGACATAGAATCCTCTTTTCATTGTGTTCGCTTGGGAAATCTGTGGGGGGAATGCGCCGATCTGCGCGGGAATCTTTGCGGCAGGCGCAACTGAACAGGATGAGGATGGATGCAAAGGCAAGCCTGCCTTGTAACCGGGCACGACTTCAGTCGTGCCGCAAGCGAGGCAAAATAGGGCATGGGCTTTAGCCTCTGCGGCGCTATCTTGGCCAATTTCGCCTGCGATTTGCATTCTCTCCGCAATCTGCAACACCAGGAACGCGCGCAGCCCATAGCTACGCGCCGTCCCTGGCAGAGAGTTGAGTTCGCCAGGTACACCATGGTCCCAGGTTCTCGGTAGAACGGGGGCCGTGACCAATCTTCGGTCTGGGCGCTTCCGGGTCAATGTGGCTTTCTGGTCGGCTTTCCGGCTACTTGCGGATACCGAGCTTGCCAATAACGTCGCGGTAGCGATCGGTATCGTGCGTCTTCAGGTAATCCAGAAGGCGGCGGCGCTTGCTGACCAGTTGCAAAAGACCGCGCCGGGATGCGTGGTCCTTCTTGTGTGTCTTGAAGTGTTCGGTCAGTTCGCTGATGCGCGCACTCAGAATCGCGATCTGGACCTCCGGCGAACCGGTGTCCGTATCATGGGTGCGGAAGCTTTCAATCAGGGTCGTTTTCTTAGCAGTCGCCAGCACGGCGTGTGTTACTCCTCTTGTCTTCTCAGGTCCACTCTTCAGTGTCTATTGAGAGATTACCACGAACCAGCAGTTTACGTCATGCCAGCGCCTATCTGGAACCCGAATGCAAACCCAACCCGCTCAACGCGCCCCAAATCGGAAGAGCGGTTGTCAAATCGTTCTTTCATGATCTCAGCAAATTCGATCTTCCACCCGCTTCCCACCTCCGCGCGAACGGAAGTGTAAAAGATCTCCAGAAACAATGTGTAAAGGATGTCATGGAACTGTACACCCTGGCTTTTGGGAACCTGGGAAACCACGAACCTCATGCAAGCGAATAGCCGGGTGCCATTCGCGCACTTGGCGAATGGATGGGATAGCATGAACCCCATGCGAGCGATTAGCGAGCGTCTGGCCCCACCGCAGGTGGTGCGAGCGATCAGCGAACGTCTGGCCGCACAGCAGGTGCTTCGCGCCAGTAATTCGCCCGCGCCACAATATGCGCGCCATAGTCCTGCGCCAGCCGCACGCGGATTGTATGCAGTCCCGGCGTCGGGTCGGAAGGACTGAAGGTAATGAGATAGCGGTTGCGGGCGTGCTGGGCCGACTCCACCACACGCTTCTCAAAGCCCTTGTCCCCGGTGAAGACGTGGTATTCGCCGCCGCTCATTGCCGCCAATTCCTTGCTCACATTCTTTTTGAAGGCGGGAATGATCATTGCCAGGGTCGAATACAGACTCATCATCCGGTCATCGCCATTGTCCTTCACGTCATGCAGCAGCTCGGCCTTGGATGGCGAGAACGATACGCTCAGCACCAGCACATCCGATTGGCCGATCTTCTGAATCAACTGCGCGGGCTTGGTGTGCCGGCTGCCGTGGTCGCGCTCCTCGGATATAAGCAAGAGCACGCGCCGGTACTCCTTGGGCTGCGATTGCAACAGATCGACGGCATAGCTGACGGTATCGAGAATCGCGTCGCCGCCATTGCCCGGATCGAGGCTCTTGAGATCCTGATTGATCTCTTCGCTCCGATGCGTAAAGTCTCGGATCAGATGCGGCTTGGAGTCGAAGCCCACCAGCGCCGCCAGCCCTTTGCCATCGGCCAGAAACAGATCGAGCAGCGGCCCCAGTTTGGCCAGCTTGTCGAATTCCAGCGCGCTCGCGCCCCCCTGCTCCACCGCGACCACCAGCGCCACCGGCGCATTGTCCATCTCCTCCTGCACGCGAATCTTCTGCGCCACGCCGTTGTCTTCCAGAATGAAATCCTGCGGCTTGAGGCCATAGATCACGCCGCCGTCCGGCTTTTCAACCAGCGTCGGCACCAGCACCTCGGTCGTCGTCACACGCAGCGTAGGCGCTTCGCTAGACGCGGAAGGCAGCGGCTGTGGAGGCTCGGCGGGAGGCAACTGCTGCGCGCCAGAGGCCGCTGCGGCCAGCAATACAACTATTGCAAATGAATGAACGCGGAATGGGCCGGATAGCATCCGAGAAAAACTCCTGACAATTGTCAGAGATGGTTGTCGGTTCCAGATATTGATCCACGCAATAAGAGCGATCGATCCAATTCATGCAGCGCCTTGATCTGCATTTCAACGCATCTCTGCTCTCAAGCCTTCTTGTGCACTTCAGCATCCATGCGGCCAATCCAGCCGAGATAGCTCAAGAACTCCCAGCGTGAGGTCCACAGGAAGCCCAGCACATCTGTGGCCTTCAGCGTCTCGGCGCGCTTGCCGCTGTAGGTTTCAACCCGCCAGCGCATATATTCACTGCGCCAGGGGGCGAGCCGGTGGCCGCGCGTGGCATTCCAGAGAAAACGCAGCGGTGCGAAGATGGCAACTCTCATTGCCTTGAGTATAGATCGATCAACCGAAGTGAGCGAAAAACGAGCCTCTGGCCCCGCCGCGGGAGGTTACGCGGGCAGCTTGCTGAAGAGGTCATTCTGGGAGTTGTTCAATGTGGCGATCACGTCCTCAAGCGCCGTCTGCTGGGTTTCTGCCAGAGAAAGCTGGGTAGAGATCTTGGGAATGTCAGCCTGCATCAGGTCAGTCTGCGCGGTGGTGAGCTGCGTCTGCACATTGGTCACGGCCTCGGATGCGGCTGTGACCTGAGTGATCGAGTTGTCGATCGTCACTCGCTGCTGGGAGACGTAGTTCAACGCCGTATTCAGCGCTGACGTGTCGCTGGCGGCCTGTTCGGTGTTGACGGTGCCGCTGGCATAATCTGCAACCAGACTGTTGAGCGCGCCAAAGACGCTGTTTGCGCCGCCACCCAGAAAGACCTGGCTGCCTGGCACATTCAACTGAATCTTTTGCCCGTTGGGCGTCTGGAGATAATTGATGTCATTGTCGCCGTTGTAGTTGGTAATGGCCGGCGACGTAGCAGCCGTAGTTGAAAATGGAGAGGTGGAGGTCTGTCCGCCGGCAAAGATGTACTGTCCTTGATAGCTGGTGTTGGCCAGCGATTGCACCTCGTTCAGTATCCCAGAGATTTGATTCGAGATTGACTTCACGTCGCTCGAATTCATGGTGCCGTTATTGGCGCTGGTGGCCAGCGCGATGGCCTGTGTGAGCTGCGAAACCACGCTGCCCAGCGCCGAATCGGCCACCTGCAACTGGCCGGTAACCAAATTCGAACTCGATGTGAAGGAATCATCCTGCTGGATCTGGTTCAACAGCAGAACATTCTGTCCTGAGCCAACCGGATTCTGGCTCAGAGATGTGATGCTCACGCCGCTCGACAACTCGGAGGAAAGCTGCTGCTCGCTCGCCTGAGCCTGATCGAGCGAGCCCGCCAGATTGGTGATATAGAAAGGATCCACCCGCATCGCGTTTCTCCCTGCGCCAGAACAGCGCTTCTTCCGCGCCGGCGCTGCCGGCTTTCTGCACGGACTCAGGAGACCGTGGTCTCTTCGCCCAGATTCAATGCCGACGCAATCACAGTATTCAACAGCGCAAAGACCTCCGAGGCCGCCTGATAGCTGCGCTCGAAGGTCGTCATGGAAGAGGCTTCGTCATTCAAATTCACGCCGGAGAGAGCATCATTCTGCGTCTGCAACTGCGTCACCGAGGCATTCTGCGCCGAATTCTCCGTCTGCACACTGGTAACGGTCGAACCCAGCGTCGTTACAAAATTTGAATAGTAGTCGGTCGGAGTCTCGGTGTTGGTGCTGCCCAGATAGCCGTTCTGGCTTTCTCCGGTTTGCAAGGAAGCCGCTGCGTTCTGG
>Ga0181528_10001880_pt1 | contig 12978 bp, 17 predicted proteins | sample PEATcosm2014_Bin_47_FD_119742 | JGI IMG/M metagenome (GOLD analysis project Ga0181528, IMG submission 119742) | Peatland microbial communities from MTU Mesocosm Facility, Houghton, MI, USA - PEATcosm2014_Bin10_10_metaG | ecosystem: Environmental > Terrestrial > Soil > Wetlands > Peat | place... | reverse complement strand
GGGAGGCCGCCCAGATCGCCAACCAGAGTCAGGGGAGCCCTAAGGAGCGTCAAGGGAAGCCGGATATGACCGGCGCGGAGTTCATGCAATCGCAACCGGCATCGTTCGATCTCGCGATGCAGCCAACGCAAATAGAGAGCAAGCATATTGTTGCCTTGCCGCCGGAACTGCAACATGTCGTCAGGGAAATCTCGGTTGCGGTGAACGCCAGTGGCAGGCAGCAGGTGCACATCGAATTGAACTCTAACGTGCTGAATGGTCTTCACATCCGCATCGAGCGGCAGAGTGCCGGTGTAGCGATTCAATTTCAGAGCAGTTCAGACCAGGTGTCGTCACTCTTGATGAAGAACATGTCCTCACTTTCACAAGGATTGGCCGACCGGGGAGTCGAAGTCTCAAACATCAGCGTCAGTGGAGGACGCGACTTCACGCGGGCGCAGGGTGCAAACAATCGTACGGCTGCGTGGCCTCAAAGTGGAAGACAAGGCAGGGGACGCTAGTGGCGACTCTCCCACGGTCGAGTTCCGGCGTTCCGACTCGCTATCGTTTTTCGAATCTATCGTCGTTTACTCGAAACGAGATTCTGACTTGGAATTGGTTGTGCCGTGCTGCGCCTGGCGGCCATAAGTGGCAGTCATGGTTAGTCGATATTTTCGGACATCTTCTTGAAAGACCTAATGGGCACCGGTTGCGACTGGTCCAAACGCACCTCGTTGATTCTCAGTTCGGCGAGAAGGCTCTGGATTTTGGATCGAAGCCGGAGGTGCTTCTCGGCCGTCAGGCGGGAAACGATGTCGTGCTCTCCGCGAGCGCGATTGCGAGCCGGCACGCCAAACTGTTCTTGAATGAGGGCCACCTCTATCTGGAAGATTTGGGTGGTCAACTGGGAACATATTTGTGGGACGCCAAGATCCCGTCTAGTCAGAAACGGGAAGTTAGAACGGGCGATCAATTTACCGTCTTCCCGTACCGGTTTCGCATCCAATTCGAGCATGGCTGGGATGCGGTAAGTGATGTGTCTGTCACGGGCTGGACACTGCAGTTGATTAGTCGCGCCGAATTCCTGGGTAAGACCGCACCGGACTCCACGTCCTTTCTTCTCGATGTGCATCCCGATGGTGAAAGCGTTCTCGTTGGTGTCAATTCAACATTTCTGGAAGGACTTCGACGGAGGATTCTCGCGCCGCTGAGGTTGCCGACTGTGGAGCAGCCTGTTGCTTCAGATGATGCATTCATGGGTTTCATTTTGTTCGCAATCCTGGAACGACTGAACAAAAAGTTGGACTTTCCGTTTCAGTTTTCGTTTGCCAGAGACGGGCGCAAGACTGTGGCCGATGACACCCGCGGAATGCTCCTGAACTTTTCAGTCCGTGTGGATCAGCTCGCGGGTCATTTTCGCGTTTTCTTGCCACTTGGATTGACCTCAGAATCTACAAAATCGCCGACAGGTGAGGTAAATCTCAGTTGCTTTGGGAAAGTGGGCTGGCGATTCCCAGTGACAGCCGGATCGGTCGATCTTTCCGTAGAAGAGTTTTCTCAACTCGGAATTGGTGACATCGTCGTGGCCGAACTCACCCCGGCCATTCTGTTTCCGAAAGATTCGAGCCGGGGCTGGTTAATCATTGCAGAAGGAAGCAACTTCGAAAGGTTTCGAATCGATAAGTATTTCGAGGGAGGGTCCACCGTGCCAAATCTCAGCGAGGCGACCGCCTCAGGGAGCAAGCTGGGGCTAGAAGGCCTGCCTCTGAGGCTACACGTAGTCTTGGCGGAGAAAGAATTTACGCTTGCGGAGATTCAATCCTTGAGTCCGGGAACGATCGTCGAACTCGGCACCAAGAAACTTGCGCCAGTTCAATTGATGGTGAACGGAACCGTTCTTGGCGAAGGGGAACTGGTCGAGGTAGAAGGCAGTCTTGCGGTAAGAGTGTTGGGCTGGAGAAACGGCTGATGGCAGTCCTGTTTCTACAAACGGTGCCTGGAGTGGAACAGCAACTGGGCTCGATCAATTCAGAGATCGTTCAATATTTGGAAGTTTTGCTTGGTCTCATGGGTGTACTTGTCATCGCCTACGTTACCTTGCGTGTGGGACTGCCATGGGTATTTCGAACGCGGAATCCGGGAGAAGGACCAATCGAGGTGCTGGCACGTTATTCGCTGGAGCCTAAGAAAGGTCTTTACCTGATCAAGACCGGTTCGCAGGTGTTCTTGATCGGCACAGCCGAGAATCAGGTTGGCTATCTGACAGCAGTAAGCGACGACAATGCGATCGAAATCGCACGCTCCGTTTGCAGGACAGAAGCGCACCCGACTGAGTTTCGGCAGCTAATGAGCCGTTTTCAGCGGATTGGGAAGGCTGAGTGATATGCGCCTTCTACTGCAGTCGATGAAGGGTTCGATACTTCTCGGAGTGCTACTGTCCCCTGATCTGGCACACGCACAAGCCGGCGGACAGATCGCGAATCCAGTGGTAATGGTCATTGTGTTAGGAGCGTTAGCATTGGCTCCATTTGTCGTCATCATGCTCACCTCGTTCGTGAAGATCTCGGTTGTGCTGTCCATCTTGAGGAATGCGCTCGGGACGCAACAGGTACCGCCCAACCAAGTCATTACGGGGCTCTCATTCGTCTTGACGATCTTCATTATGGTGCCGGTGGTGCAGCGGATGTATGACACGGCAGGAGCTGTTTCCAATTCAAAAGATATTTTTTCCGAGGCGAGCATAAAGAGTCTGTTCGACGCCAGTAAGAAGGCCAAGGAGCCTCTACGCCATTTTCTCTCTCGTCACGCGCAGGCCAAGGACAGAGAGTTGTTCATGGATCTTGCGGTCCGGCTAGAAAGCAGTGTGGAACCGGATACGCGATCCGGTACATCCGCTACGCAGCCATCGACTGAGTCGAATAAGGTAACGGCGACACCGACACAAACGGGACAGACCTCGCCTGCCTCGATAGCCCCCGCAGCCACGACACAAACGGCACATTCCGGTGCCGACGATGCAAACAGACCCGACAAAGAAGATTTCCAGGTCCTGATTCCTGCGTTTGTCACGAGCCAGCTCAAAGAGGCCTTCGAAGTGGGGTTTCTGATATTTGTTCCCTTCATCATCGTCGACATGGTCGTGGCAAATATCCTGCTCGCGATGGGGATGCAGATGCTTTCTCCCACCGTCATCTCGTTGCCGTTCAAGCTTCTGCTTTTCGTCGTCGTCGACGGATGGTTCATGATCGTACGCGGGTTGGTACTCAGCTACACCTAGAGGACGGAATTGACTATTGAGGCGATCGTTCGAATTCTGCGCGAAGGGCTGATGCTGGTGCTACTTCTTTCCGCGGGTCCGATGCTTACTAGCATGCTCATCGGATTGATAGCCAGTGTTCTCCAGGCAACTACCCAAATTCAGGATCAGACTTTGAGTTTTGTTCCTAAGTTGATAGGCGTTTTCTTGACTGTCGCCATTCTCGGTCCATGGATTCTGGCACAGACAGTGCAGTTCACGGTAGCGCTTTTTGAGAGCATTCCGACGGTTCACTAGGAAAGCTGTTATGCTCACCGCCCTCCAGCACATTCTGGCTAACCTCGGATTTCGCGAAGATGTGGGCGCGTTTATTGTGCTTTTCGGCCTCATCGTCGCCCGCCTCGTAGCCGCGATAACCCTGTCTCCGTTTCTCGGAGGCCTCAATGTTTCTCCGCGGATCAAGGTAGGTCTGGCTGTTGCTGTGAGCATCGTGCTTTTTCCCACGATCGCTCCCCATCTGATTGCAGGCGAACTGACTGTCCTTCGCGCGACCTGTCTGCTGATTAAGGAATCGGTAATCGGCGCCACTATCGGGTTCTTATCGCAACTTGTCTTTCAGGGCATTCAGATGGCTGGAGCGATGATGGACTATGCGCGAGGCATGAGTCAGGCGACCTTCCTTGCGCCGCAACTCGAGAGCAACGTTTCGCTGATTGGTCAATTGCAACTCCAAGCCTCTTTGGTGCTCTTTCTCATCTTGAACGGACATCTGTTGTTCTTGCGTGCCTTGGCCGCCAGCTTCCAGAAAATACCACTGCTGGAATTTCCTCACTTTACCGGGGGCACTTTGGGAGTAATGGAGCAACTGGGACGCTACTCCGCAGAAACTCTTGAGATCGCAGTGCGACTCAGTGCTCCAGTGCTGCTTGCTCTCTTCTTGGTGGACATAGGCTTCGGGATGCTTGGCAAAGTTGCCCAAGGGCTGAACGTCCACAATGAAAGTCAGCCCGTGAAGGCCTTGTTTGGACTTGGAGTTTTTCTTCTGGCTCTGGCATACGTCGTGGGCCGCATGCCGAACTATTTTGCTGACATGGTGGAAGAAGTGAGACAGTTCGTTGCCTTCGTCTCCTGAAGAGCGAAATCGCGAATTGAAGAGATCGGCGAGGATGTTTCATGCCCGGCGAAAAAACCGAACAACCGACTCAAAAACGGGTAAATGAAGCCCGAAAAAAGGGCGAAGTGTTTAAGAGTCGCGACTTCATTCAGTCATTGCTGTTTATGACTGCCGCGGCAGTGCTAACGCTGGGAGGACCGTCGTATATCTCGGAACTCACCAACCTCATGAAGGAGTCGTTCCAGCCTGGAATCATGCGAGGAGACATGCAGTTCGGCGAAATGATGAGCCGGCTGGGCTATGCCTGGTCAAAGTTCACGATTCTTTCAGCCCCGCTGTTGGCAGCCCTTGTTGTAGGGGCAGTGGCATCGAACTTCGTCCAAGTGAAGGCGTTATTTGCTCCCGAGATAATCAAACCAAAATTCGACAAGCTAAATCCTGTGAGCGGATTCAAAGGCATTTTCTTTAGTTCTAAGACTTATATCGAGCTAATCAAGAATCTGATCAAGTTCACTGTCGTTTTGTGGGTGTTGTATAGCGCGATCAAAGGCGGCCTGCGCGACATTGTGCCTACTGCTGGGATGCCTCTGGGGCAAACGGCAGAACTCGCAGCCCGCCTGATGTCAAACATGTTGCTGAAGGTCGGAGCGGTATTCGTCATCGTGGGCGGGGCCGACTTCCTGATCCAGAAAAAGTTATTCATGAAAAAAATGATGATGAGTAAGGAAGACATTAAGCAGGAGTACAAGGAGCAAGAAGGCGATCCTCACGTTAAACAGATGCGGAAGCATCTGTTCGAACAAATCATGCGGGAAAGCGTAGCTCACAACGTTCCTCGAGCCACGGTGATTGTGGCAAATCCAACCCACCTTGCGATCGCGTTGCGCTACGACGAATCCACAATGCAGGCGCCCTCCGTAACCGCGAAAGGCCAGGATTCAATGGCGCTACGAATCATCGAGATCGCAAAAAATCATCACGTGCCTGTGGTGCGAAACGTCGGACTAGCGCACAGCCTCTACGACCTGGAGATTGGGCACGGGATTCCTGAAGATCTGTATGAAGCGGTGGCCGAAATTTTGAATTTCGTCTATCAGCTTGCGGCAGCAAATGCTTAGAGGAGAAGAAAAATGAGAGTGGAATATAGCCTCCCGTCATTGCAACTGGAGAAATTCCCGGAACTAACTCCTCCTGAAGAAGGAGCGATCTCCTTCCGCGAACAGCTGCATGGCTTAGCTGGTGAAATGCCAATTGATTGGCAACAGGAGATGCGGGTGGATTCGCGGCCACTGGACGCCACTTATCTTGACCCTCCAGCACGACCCAGCACGATGGAGGTTCGCGATCCGCAAAGCGAGCGATCCCGCTGGCGCAGCATGCTTAAACGCCACAGCAAACCGACGGCAGGCGCTAATGGAAAGGGTTCCGCCGATAGACGTTCTGTCCAGGTGATGCTGGACATGCTTCTGGATATGCAGGATGCCGAGGATTCGATTGTTTCGCAAAGCTCCGCATTAACTCGAGGTTGAATATGCCGGAAATAGGATGGACGGCCGAGGATGTCTATCTGTTGGCCGAGCGCGGCTATGCATTTTACCGCCAAGGCTGCTATCAGGAGGCAGGCATTGTCTTTAGCGCGCTGGTGGTGCTCGACCCGTACAACGCATATTGCAGGGAGGCGTTAGCCACGCTCTGCATTTTGACTGGGGATTTTCCCCGGGCCGCCGAGGAGCTATCTGTGGTGTTGCAGCAGAACCCAGCCAACCATATGGCGAGAGCGCGCCGGTGCGAAGCCTATTGCGAATTACGAGAGTGGGATAAGGTGCGTGAGGACATGCAGATTCTGCGCCGGGCAGGGCGATTTATCGAAAGGCTGAACTGGCGCCTGCAAACCGCAATCGGCACAGCAGGCAACCGTACGTAGCAACTTCCATTTGTACTACCCGATAACTTGTGTGAATTGGGACGGGAGATCGGCCCAAGAGATGGTGAAAGAAGGAGGCAGAATATGGGTGGCATCGGAAATATTGTCAGCGATGTGGTAGGTGGCGCGGAACAACTGGGCGGCCAACTACTACAAGGTGTCGGAAGCCTGGCATCGAATCCATTGGTTGATACAGTCGCCAGCGCGGTGGGGTTCCCGGAGTTGGGGATGGCCGGAGGTCTTCTCGGTCAACTGACCGGAGCTGCGGGCGGCAATGGCGGCGGGGGTGGAATGCTCGGCGGCTTGCTCGGCGGAATGCCCGGAATCAGCAGCGGCTTCCCAGGCAGCTTTGGCAACGCCATTAACAGTAATCCCTTCGGATCTCTGGGCGGTATGTTTGGAGGCGGAGCATCCGGAGGGCTTGGCGGTTTCGGTCTGGGTAATCTGGGCGGCATAGGAGGTTCCGGCGGTTTCGGTCTGGGTAACTTGGGCGGCACGGGAGGTTCCGGCGGTTTCGGTCTGGGCAACTTAGGCGGCATGGGAAGTTCTGACGGTTCCGGCGGTTCCGCAGGCGCTCTCTCGTCGGCTAATAGCATGACGGGGATGATGGGCCAATATACTGCCGATCAGCAGCAAATGGCTTTAGAACAAATGCAGTTCAGCTTGGCTCAGGCCATGATCCAGATGGTCAAGACGGTTTGCGATCAATCCGCTCAGGATATCGCTTAGGAACAGGCCGAAACCCAACAATCAGAACATGAGAGGACAAGAAATCATGGCTCAACAGACTATCTCGCATGAGGAATTGCTCAAAAGAATGGCCTCCGGCGAAAAGCTGAAAGACATTGCCGGAATCACGGATACACAGTTCAAAGCATTGGCTGTCATCGGTTACAACCAATATCAGCAAGGCAGACTGAAAGACGCAGAAACAATGTTTCTTGGTTTGACAGCGCTCGACAAGACGAATTACATCGGTTTTGCAGGCGCAGGCGCTGTAGCATTGGCAAAGAAACCCGCCGACCTCAACGCAGCTTATACGAATCTGTCGAAGGCAGCCGAGTTGCGACCTGAAGATGGCGATATCCAGGCGAATCTGGGCGAGGTCCTGCTTCGTCAAGGCAAACTGAAAGAGGCAACGGCGCACTTGGAGAAAGCGTTCCAACTTGATCCGGGCCGCAAGGATCCCGGTGTAAACCGAGCACGAGCTATCGTTACGGGCCTCGATGCGATCGTGAAAGAAGCTCAGAAGCGCAAAGAAGCCGAAATGGTGAAAGCCAGCTAACCTAGATTGTTTCCCGCACCGGATGTGGATGAATCAAAATCCACCATCCGGTGCTGGTTTTTTGGTGTGGGCAAGTTGCCCGAACTTACATGGTTGACTTTCAGGGATACTTCCTCGAAATCAAGAAAGAAATCGTAGGCGGAAATCTGCAAGGAGTCCTTACCCGCTTCGCCGATCTCATTCTGGTCGCCATGGTGGGGGTCATGATCGCATTGATGATCATCCCTCTGCCCACTTTTCTGCTCGACATTTTTTTGACGGTCAACATCACGGTGGCATTGACCATCCTGATGGTCTCTATCTACATTGCAAGTCCGGTTCAGATCGCTTCCTATCCGACCTTATTGTTGATCACCACGCTGTACCGCCTGTCTCTGGACATCGCTGCTACGCGGCTCATTCTTCTTAAGGCTGACGCTGGAGAAGTTATCCGCGCGTTCGGCATGTTCGTAGTCAGCGGTAATTTTGTGGTGGGCGCGGTCATCTTTCTCATCATCACGCTCGTGCAATTCATAGTAATCACGAAGGGCGCAGAGAGGGTCGCCGAGGTTGCTGCGCGTTTCACGCTGGACGCAATGCCCGGTAAGCAGATGAGCATCGACGCTGACCTGCGGGCGGGCATTATCGATTTCCAGCAAGCCCGTGCGCGGCGCGAGGGTTTGGCGCGGGAGAGTCAGTTTTACGGCGCGATGGACGGAGCCATGAAGTTCGTCAAGGGCGACGCCATTGCTGGCATCGTCATTACGCTGATCAACATTATTGGCGGATTGATCATCGGCGTTGCGATGAACGATATGTCCGTCCCAGACGCCGTACAGACTTATTCCATTCTCACCATCGGCAATGGCTTAGTATCGCAAATACCCGCTCTTTTAATCTCCATTTCGGCTGGCATGGTTGTAACCAGGGTTGCGTCGGAGCACAAAGATGCAAACTTGGCCAAAGATGTGGCGGGTCAGATTCTTGCCCAGCCCAAAGCGATTGCAGTTGCTTCAGGACTGCTAACAGTTTTAGCAATCGTCCCCGGGCTGCCGAAGATCCCATTCTTCGTCTTGGCCGGCATTACGGGTAGTCTGGCTTTTGGTCTAACCCGCGCCGAAAAAATGCGTCTCGCTGCCGCCGATCGCAGTGAGCAATTGGCAGCCACTAAAGCTACGCAGGACCTTCAGTTTTCTCTGACCTTCCCGCTGATTTTGCAAACAAGCGACGCACTAACGCCGTTTGTTGACCTGGAGACTGAGGTAGGAAAGAAGTTTTACGAGCGCTTCATCGCGCTTCGGAACGCACTTTACTATGAGTTAGGAGTGATCTTCCCGGCTATTCAGATGAAGGGTGGCGCTCCGGGAGAGCCGGGAAGTTACACGATTTGGGCGAATGAGGTGCCGATCGTCAGCGGCCAGGTTCGGCTCGATGCAGTTCTCGTGAACGACTCAGCAGAGAGTCTCGCTGTTTACGGGTTCAAAGGCGATACCACACCCAATCCGGCGACCGGGAAGCCAGCCGCATGGCTGTCGCAGGAGCAGGCGGAACGCGCTCGTACCGCCGGATATCAAGTATGGGATATACCGGAGATTCTGCTCCTCCATTTAGCAGATTATCTTCGGAAAAACGCGAAGGAGTTTATTGGAGTTCAGGAAGTTCACCGGATGGTCACCGCCCTAAAGCAGGCGTATCCGACTCTCGTAGAAGAAACAGTGCCAAAGGTCGTGTCTTTGCAGACGCTCACCGAGATTTTGCACAAATTGGTGGAAGAAGGAGTTTCCGTTCGCGATCTCAAATCCATTCTTCAGGTTCTGTGCGAGTGGGGAAGGGCGGAACACGATGCGCTTGCCCTAGCAGAGCATGTCCGCACCGGGCTGAAAGCGAAGATCTGCTATCAGATTTCGCAAGGACGGCCGCTCTTATTTGTGTATCGTCTGGACCCGGAATTTGAAGAGATATTTCGCAATTCGATTCGTCAGAGTGCGAGTGGTTCCTACCTGGCGATGGATCCAGCCATGAGCCGACAAGTTATGGATGCGGCGCGTGCGCAGCTCGGCAATCTGCCCGCTGGCGCACAGCGGCCTGTCATTGTTACCGACAGCGAGATCCGCCGGTTCGTTAAGCGATTACTCGACTTTTGCATACCTAACATTGCGGTGCTCAGTTACGACCAGCTTACGCCGCAAATTAATCTGCAACCGTTGGGAATGATTTCACCGCCCGAAGTGCAAATCGCAGCGAGTACCTAGATAGAGCGCACAGCGGAGATCGAGCAAGTCGTGCGAAGGTTCCGGGTAAGCACCTGAAATTGACGCGTCACATGGAAACCGTAAGCTGTCAGCAATCGATGACTGTAGCTTTGATCTGCGATGTTGGTTGCCATAAAAGGACGAGGGTAAGGTTCAATCAGGGCACGGTTGAGAAGTTCCCGACCCCAAACAAGGTCGTTTTCAGAGCAGCGAAGGTCGATCAGCGTCGCCGAGCCAGATTGATCCGGACGAATTATCGCGTAAGCCTTCATCACGTTACCCGAGAAGGAGCCGAAAAACCTCAGAGTCGAAGCCACGCGCCGTAGGAAGGAGAGCCGCTGGGACCACTCGATGCACTCGGTGGGAGGAATTGATATCGAGGATATAGAGTTCACGTCTATGGGCTGCACGCAGATGTCGGGATCCGAAGGAATGACAGTCGGAGCTTCGGTCCGCAGGTCAAACAGCTGAAACTGAGGAAGTGCTTGTATAAAGCGGTAGCGTTTTACGGGTCGATCAGGGACGGAGAGTCCGTAGAGCATCTGATAACCGTCTTCGGACAATTTGTTACAACAGGCCTCGAAAAGAGACCTTGCAATCTGGAGTGTGCGGAACTGGGGAATCGCTCCCCAGTACAAAAGGTAGGCGTCGCGAGCAGTTTCATCGGTGCAGGCCAGAATGATTGCGGCGGCCATTCCGTCAACGTAGCAGATCAGAGAATGGGCAGGCGAGATGTTCCAGTATCCCCTGAAGACGAGGAAACTGAAGAAGTCCATGTGGTATTCGCTTGACGTACCGCGCGACGACTCATTCATGAGCCCGATGGCGTCAGGGATGGTATCTACGCTAAGCGTGCGTAGCTCTTCGGCCCGCATAAGAAGCGGATCATACTACAATTTGGATTCGATGACAGGGAGGTGACAGTCGATGAATACTGTGCAAAAACCGCACCCCGTAAGTGTTTCGAAGGATGACATTGGGTGGCGTAGGTTTCCGGAATTCGAGAAGATTCTTTCCACGGAGGATCCGTCTCCACTCCTCGCCAAGATCGAGAAGACTTGCCGGCAACTCGACGCGTTGATCAAGTCGGGCTCTGAAACTCAGAAGCAAAGAGCTAAAGCTGCAATAACCGCTTACGGACGCTCGCTCGACTTATTACGCACCCTCACGGCAATGAGGAACAAATCCCTGGAGCAGAAGTAGCAACCTCAAGAGCAATCAAGCCGATAACTTTGACGGGAGACAACTCGATGTCGAACATCAATAATCTTCTGGGCGGCGTCGCATCACCCAATTACGGCCTTGATGAAATCCTGGAGGCCACTCAATCACAGACGCAACCAAGCACGTTCCGTCGCGTGCTGGGTGGCCTCGTCGGTGGCATCGGAAATATGGTTGCGCCGGGCGTTGGCGGAATGATCGGCAATCTCATCAGTGGTTCCGGAGGGTTGGGGGGAGCCGGCGGAATGACGGGAGACATGATGAAATACCTTCAACTGCAGCAACAGATGAGCGTGGAGCAAGAGCAATTTGAAGCGGTCTCCTCTGTCATGAAGAGCCGTCACGATTCGTCGATGGCTGCTATCCGAAACATTAACTAACTTTCCTTATCTGAACGGGAGGCCGGATGACACTAAAATGGACAATCGCACCCTCCAATGAGGAGTTGGCGTTTCTGGTGGAAGCCGGGGTTATTTACCGTGACGCCGGCAATTATCAGGCGGCCCATGACATTTTCATGGGAGTAAAGACGTTGTATCCTAAGCATGACTTTCCCGAAGTTTTGCTTGGAACTGTCGAATTTCAGCAGAAGAATTTCGACGGTGCGCAGACGCATTACACAAATGCGATTCAGTTAAATCCGCGGAGCGCGTTTGCTTATGCTCATCTCGGCGAGGTTTATTTATTTCGTAAAGATAAGGAAAACGCTCGGACCCATTTGAAGACGGCATTTTCGCTTGATCCACTGGGCGATTTCGGTAAACTGGCGCGCCGACTATTGGAAATGACGGATCTAGTGAAGTTCTCCTAAGCTGAGACTGGGCATGGCTATCGATGACATCAAGCCGGCGGCTAGCTTCGGCCAGAAGGATTACCCTACTTCCGAAGTAGCCGGCGACGGTAAGCCGAATCGAACGTTCGCGGATGTCCAACGGGCCTCTGCGGCATTAGCCTCTGGCGCTTCGGGCTCGCAAGTCGGGAATTTGCGCAAATCAGACCTAGGCGACCCCTCGAAGGCCGATCTCGCGGTACGTTCTTGCAGCGTAGACCTTGTGGATTCGCAAACCACAAACCTGCCGCTGTCGGTCGCCGACAAGAAAACTCTTAGCAATTTTGTTTCTGAAGATCCCCTCCTGCGGCAGAAAGTCGAAACATACCTGCGAAAGGTCTTACCCTGAGAAATGGAGATCCTGCTTTCGATCCGCGCCAAGTCTGACTCCAGCACCCGGGAGGTAAAGGCCGCCATTGACAACGGTTTGGTCATCGGGCGCGGGGCCGAGCAAGGAGTATTGCTGGATGGCCCTGATCTTTCCCGCGAGCATCTTGTGATTACCGCGGAACACAGCGATCTGTTCGTTGCTGATCTGAGCAGCAACGGCACTTGGCTTAATGGAAAAAAGCTCCAGAGATCCGTAAAAGTTAAAGTCCAAGCGGGTGACCTAATAGAGATTCCGGGATACGCTCTGAGTTTCAAACCAGCGAATCAGCCAAGCGAACAGGAAGAAGCAATCGAGAAGACCGCGCCACCGCTGCCCGACGTCCGGCCTTTCCCCGCCGCATCTATGCAGAAAGAGCCGGGCTTACTTGGTCCCGCTCTTAGGTTTGTTGCTTCCTTCACCTTTCTGGAGAAAATTCTGGTTCTCCTGGGACTCAGTGGGTTAGCTTTGCTCTTCACTTACGCGGCGTCATAGCTCCGCCGGTCAATCCTACCTCGCACCGCCGGGTGCACGTAAACGTGAACCTGGCGTGTCCCGTGAACGTACTGGCCCCTTGCCGAATTCTCTAGTCATGAAAACTCACGCTCTAGCTTGCAGGGAACAAGCCGGAGGTAGCTACGACATTAGCCATTGCCATGATTTCTTATCCCGTGGGTGGAGGGAATGATCGCAGCGTGACGAACGAGAAGACGGAAAGCAGGCGATCAAAATTCTGCCAATATAAACTGGTTGCGTAGATGATTTTGGCCGC
>Ga0181528_10001878_pt1 | contig 12989 bp, 4 predicted proteins | sample PEATcosm2014_Bin_47_FD_119742 | JGI IMG/M metagenome (GOLD analysis project Ga0181528, IMG submission 119742) | Peatland microbial communities from MTU Mesocosm Facility, Houghton, MI, USA - PEATcosm2014_Bin10_10_metaG | ecosystem: Environmental > Terrestrial > Soil > Wetlands > Peat | place... | reverse complement strand
GCTTGGATTCGCCTGAGCCTGTCGGAGCGGGGGCAGCCACGGCCAATCTCGTATCATTCACCGACAATCGACCTGATTCTTCGGCGTTCAATGGCCACGTCACGATGGCAAACGTGACCAAAGTTAACAGGTCGAACACGTTTCGTTGCAGGCGTGTTATTTTCAAGATGTCGCTTTCAAGAATTTTTACCGCTCGCGGAGCAGAATGAGGCATTCATCATTGCCACGCTCCGCGGGTTTGGGCAAGTTTTCGCTTTCCAAGTTATTCGCAAACTCGATCAGGCATCAATCCGGTTCTTTTGGAACGCAGAGGCCAGCGACGCATCCACGACGCTTTCACAACCTTCCATTCGAGCGACCAGAAGACCTTGTTGATCGACGAATTCGATTTCGCATCGAATCAGTTGTGCTGTTGCTGGCTGCACGCGGATCGTAATGCGAACTCCGCTGTGCGGCAACGCGCGACGGAATTGACGATACTTCGTCACCGCACACGGCAAACACGGCATCCCTCGCATTTCCTGCGACCAAAGGATGACGGCCTGAAGTGCCGAATCGATCACCTGCGGATCTGCCAGCCAGTTCGCTCGAACTGGTTCGGTCATCCACGCGGATGCCACAGGAGCCAACCGAGACGTCACAACGATCCCATCGCTGGAACAACCTTCGATCGACATGATGCCTTGCAGTTTTTGACCGTGGAACAATCGAGTGGCATAAGCCGTCGAAACATCCGTCGAATACGGTCGCAAACTCGGCACATGAATCATGGGTGCCGGGGCCGATGGATAGCCTGGCGACAGCACCACTGTTCCTCCCGCATGAACGACTTCCCGTCCGTTCTGGTGACCGATCATCCGCATCGGAACTTTGTAGTACGACTCGTCGCGTATCGGTTTACCGGACAGAATTCGCAAGAGAACTCGGTCACGCGCCCCGAGGCGAACTCCTTGAAACACTCGAAAATCATCGAATCCGCGTAGTTCGAGGCCTGGATTCCCATGGATGGCTCCGTGGGCCATCCACTCGAAAATCATCGCCACGGGCAAAACGGCCTTGCCGCCGAGAACGTGCGATTCCAGAAACGGATAGTTCGCCACATCAAGTTGTCGTTCGAAGGCGAGCTTGAAACCCACGGGCAAATCCCGTTGAGATCTTTCATCCATCACGTGTGGCGTGGCATTGGGCTGTGAAATTGCATTGGGTTGTGAAACGGGCTTCGCGGTACTGGCGAGCGGCGTCAATGACACAGAAGCCGTATTGCCACCTCCCGTCCTTTGCAACGAACTGTCAACGCGAACTTTCGGCAGGGGCGTGGGGCTATCCAGATTCGTCGTCACGGCCAGCATCGGAATGCGATTCCTGCTCGCGTCGCTGGTTGAAGGAATGGTCGCTGAACTCGCGTTCGACGGAGGATTCGGCGACTTGTCATTCCCGAGGACTAGCACTTCCACTGGTCGACTGGCTGTCTGGTTAAACTCCAGCACGACCGCTTGGGCGCCCGCATCCATTGGAATCAAGCCGACGCCTTCGGATGCGAAGATCTTTTTCAAGCTACCCTGAACCATGCCGCCATCCCATGGCCCCCAATTGAATGACGCGACTCGGCAATTGGGGTGCAGCAGGGCAAACTGACGCGCCTGCTTATTCAGCACCTCGTTGGCAATCGCATAGTCTGATTGACCGACGCGACCGAAACGCGCCGTATAGGATGAAAATAGTCCGAGCAACCGCAGTTCGTTGGGATCGACACAATCGAGCAACGTATTAAGTCCCGTGACTTTGGTTCCATAGACGCGATCAAACTGTTCTTTCGTCTTGTCTTCGATCCGTTGATCGGCAAGTACGCCCGCTCCGTGAATGATGCCACGAACAACACCAAGATCGCGGCGAATGGCTGCCAACAGTGGTCTTGTCCGCATCGGATCTCGAACATCGACGGAATGGTAAATGACTGACGCACCGGTCGAACGGATTCGTTGAAGTTGTTTCACAACTTCTCGTCCGGCCAAGATCTCTTGATAATGCGACGAGATGGCCTTGGGTGTTGTACCCGCCGGAGCGCGGGCAATCAGCGCTTGCTTGATCTCTGTTTCGGTTGCCAGGGGCGTCAGCCATCCTGGTTCCGGCGTCGGTTCCGGACTGCGCCCAAGAATCACCAGGCATGGTTGCCAGGCGCGTGCGATTGCGTAGACAGTCTCGGCTGTCACCCCACGCGCTCCACCGCTGACCACGATCACTTCACCCGGCTTGATTGGCGTCGATTCATTAGGGCCCGACAATGTTTCTTCGACGACTTCGAGCGCATGCGGGCCATTCGAAGCCAGACCCACTTCGCCCGGCCCGTCGTGCAGCAGTTCGGTAACGAGCATCGCCGCGGCAACGTGTGGTGCGGACCATTCATAGCCCAGGTCAAATGCCCGTGAAGTCACCTCGGGCCATTCCAGATCGGCGCATTTCGCCAAACCGGCAAGACCACCGGAGATCGGATCTTTCAGACGTCGCGATCCGCCAAATCCAAAGCTTCCATCCAATCGCGAAACGGTTGCCAGCAAGGCGCGTGAAGATTTTCCATTCCGACGAATGGCTGGTCCGACTTTTTGCACCCATTCCACAGCATTCCAAAGCTGTCGTTCATCCATATCGCGCTGAGGAGCGATAATGATCAACCCCGCCAACTGATCCGGAACGACAGCGGTTTGCGGCTCTTCCAGATTCACAATGCGTGGCTTGAAGCCGAGTTGTTTCAATTCCTCCGCAATCAGAAACGAAAGACCCAATCCATCTTCGGTGACCCAGATTTCACTTCCTGGAAACAATTTAATCGCTGGTCGGGCCGATGCGGGGGGTACCGCTTTCAGACGAACAACGCTACGAGAGATCGACGGATTAGGTGCGAATTTCGCGGCCCGATTCGATGTCGGTGACTGAGTCAGTTTTCCCGCAACGGTGTTTGATTGTGGTGATGGTGACACCGTCGCAACCACGGGTTGTCGAGGAATCACTGGTGGAGAAGGTTGGCTGGCGGAAACAGGCGTCGGTGCGGTTTTTGACTGTCGCGTTGATGGTGAATTCGACGTCCGGGCATCGGCGAGGGTCACGACATCTCGTAGTGTGTGCAACGATCCGAGTTCTTCGGGCTGGAACGCGGGTAGGTTGGCCACTCGTTCTTGCAGAGCGGACAGGATTTCGACGCGTTTGATCGAATCGATACCAAGATCGTGATCGAGACTCATTTCCAGATTCAACATTTCGATGGGATAGCCGGTCTTTTCAGCAACCACGGCCAATACGGTTTCAGCGAGATGGCTTGGCTGTGCCGAGGGTTGAGGCGGCGCGACGGGTGGCTGCGAACTGGTCGTGGCCGCTGGTATCACCGGTCCACGCGTTAGGTCGTTCAACGTCTGCAACGGTTGAACTCGAGGAATCGATTGTGGCTGCGGAGGTTCCGGTTTCGGCGGCGGTTGTACGGCAACGACCGGTGCCGATGTGGCGACCGTCCGCGCGTCGGCCATCGCGACGACATCTCGCAGAGTGTGCAACGCACCGAGTTCTTCAGGTTGAAACGCGGGAAGGTCCGCGACTCGCTCTTGCAATGCCGACAGGATTTCGACACGTTTGATCGAATCGATCCCAAGATCGTGATCGAGACTCATGTCCAGGTTCAACATCTCGACGGGATAGCCGGTCTTTTCCGAAACGACCGTGAGCACCGTTTCGCCAAGCAAGCTTGGCTGCACCGACGCCGAAGTCGCGGTTGTCACGGAAACTGCCGCGACGGGTTGTGGCGGCACCACGGAAACCGGCGCGGATGACACTGTTGCGGTTCTTGCATCGGCCATCGAGACAACGTCCCGCAACGTGTGCAACGCCCCCAGTTCCTCTGGCTGAAACGCTGGGAGATTCGCCACGCGTTCTTGCAGAGCTGACAGGATCTCGACACGTTTGATCGAATCAATGCCCAGATCGTGATCGAGGCTCATGTCCAGATTCAACATCTCAACCGGGTAGCCTGTCTTTTCGGCAACAACCGCCAATACGGTTTCGCCTAAAGGACTGGGGTGATCATCGGTTGATGGAGTCGATTGTCCTTGAAGCGACGATGTTGGTACATGATTTTTTGACTCCGTGGTTCCCATGCGCGCCGATTCATCTTCATCGGCAATTGAAGTTTCCATCGCGGAGTCGGAGGCAAATCCCTCGGTCGTCGAAAAAAATGGGCTCGATACCGATGTGGCCGACATGTCAGTCGCTTCCGTCAACGTGGACGATCCGGACGAATGTTCGACGTACGTGTCGGCCGCTTCGTGCGGATGTTCAATGTGCGAGACAGTTCCCTGCCGTTCGAGATCGTGGTGACCCCAATTATCCTGTGTGAGAAAGGTCTCGGAGTTGTCCTGGTTGTGCGCAGGAAACGGTTGATCGAGAAACTGCTGGCTTGCGAGTTGCGAAAGTGCCTGCAGTGATGCCGCATGTTCATCCAGAAACTTCTGATGCAGGCGCGAGGTTTCCTGCTGCATTCGCTCTAGCGCCTGCAGCGATTCGCGAATGGCCTCCAAGGTTCCCCCGTGTGAAGTCCCGGCAACCGCGAATTGTCCAATCTGCTGACTCTCGAGCGGATTGATCGAAGCGTTCGGCGGTTGAATTGCGGAACAGTTCGCTGATCGTCTATTCGCCGCGGCCACCGTCTGTGATTCAAGCATGTTCTGTTCTTCTGGACTCGATACGTTGAGATGTTGTTTGTTGTCAGGTACGGCACTCGCATCGGAAGGTGTGACGCTGATACTCGTTGGCACACACGGTGGAATCGGGTTGCGCGGCTTCACGTAATTCGCTCCGCAGATCGGAATCAACAGTCGCGAACCGCCGGGTGTTTCAGTCGCTCGGTCGCGATTGGGGTCCCAACGTTCCCAGCGAACGGGATAACCGGATGCCGCCAGATTCGCGAAAGCATTCGCGAGATCCAACAGACCGTTCCGTTTTCCGTTGGACGAATCGATCGCCATCGCACGATAGTCGCGCCCGTCCAAAATGGAATTGACCAGCCCTGTCAGGACACTACTCGGCCCGACTTCCAGAAACGTTCGCACGCCATCGGCATACATTTGTTCGATTTCATGCACGAAATGAACTGGCTGCGCCAGTTGATTCGCCAGCAAATCACGAGCGGCTGCGGGTTCGGCAGGATATTCCGTCGCGGTGCTATTTGCATAAACGGGCATGGCTGAAGGCAAGAAATCAATTTCATCCAGCACCGGTCGAAACTCGCTGCTGGCGGGAGCGACCAATGGACTGTGAAAGGCTGCCGCGACCTGCAATTTCTTCCCGCGAATATTGCGGCTGGCAAACAACGAGGCTGCTCGGTCGATATCGGGAATTCGCCCCGAAAGCACGACTTGAGTCGGACTGTTGTGGTTGGCCACGACCAGATCGAGCGACATCTCGCTCAATACGGCTTCAATCTGCGCTAATGGAGCCAATACGGCCAGCATGCCGCCGTCGGTCGCTTGCGCGGCGGCCATCAACCGACCACGTAATGACGAAAGCCGATAAAGCACTTGCGGCGAAAAACGTCGTGACGCACACAGCGCCGTCAGTTCGCCGTAACTATGTCCGGCAACGGCTTCTGGCTGAATTCCAAACTGATCGAGGACCGATAGCACCGCGAGGCTGACCGCACCGATTGCCGGTTGCGCGATCTGAGTCGCTCGCAATTCGGCTTCCCGACGCTCGCGAGCGTCGGCAGAAAATGACGGTGGAGGATAGATGAAATCGCTGAGACGGCTGTTGACGACAATGTCAGGTGATGTCGAGGCGAATACCTCGTTCGCTTCATCCAGAGCGTCGGACATTGCCGGAAAACGGCAAACAAGTTCGCGCAACATTCCCACATACTGAGCGCCCTGTCCGGGGAAAAGAACTCCCAGTTTTCCCTGGCGTTCGCCACATCCGTAATAGGCGCCATCGGGCGTTGCCCAGTACATTTTGTCGGGATAACGCTCGAGCATCGTCAACGCGCTGGTGACCAGTTTGCCAAGATCCGACTTGTCGCGTTCCAGCACGAATAATAATCGATGTCGATGTTCCGCTCGATACGTTCCACGACTGGACGCCGCAAACGAGCGAATTGCCTTCCAATCCGCTGAAGCGAGCGGGGAAACTGACGCCCTGACGTTGTCAATCAAACCATTCGGTGTCTCGGAAGATAACGTGATGACCTGCACATCACCGTCCCATTCGGGATCGTCGAATCGCTGCGGCGACTCTTCCAGCACGCAATGAAAATTGCTGCCGCCAAAGCCAAAAGCACTCACTGCCGCTCGACGCGGATAGCCACGCGGCTTCAGCCACGGACGGGCTTCGGTGTTGACGTAAAACGGCGAATCCTCGGTTAACAGGGCCGCTGGTGGTTGATTCACTTTGATCGTCGGTGGTAAGACTCGATGTTGCAGGGCGAGAATTGCTTTGATGACGCCCGCTGCACCTGCCGCCGCTTTCGTATGTCCGATTTGCGATTTGACGGAACCGACGGCACACCAGGCACCGCGACGCCCGGTCGATTTGTAGACATGCATCAGGCCAGAAACTTCGGTTGCATCGCCGACCTTGGTTCCCGTGCCGTGCGCTTCGACAAGTTCAATTGTGTCGGGACTGACCCCCGCCACACGATAAGCATCTTCGAGACAGCGAATCTGGCCTTCGGCTTTAGGAGCGTAAACGGCGTTGCCCGCACCATCGCTGGACGTTCCGATACCTTTCAGAACGGCATAAATGCGGTCGCCGTCCCGCTCGGCATCCGACAACCGCTTAAGAACGACCATGCCGATCCCTTCACCCAGGATCGTGCCGTCCGCTTCGTCCGAAAACGGCTTGGCATCACCGGACGGTGACAGGGCAGGAGTCTTACTGAAACACATGAACATGAAAATGTCGTTGAAGGTATCGATACCTCCGGTTACGACCATGTCGCTACGTCCCGTCCACAATTCCAGAGCCGCCAGGTGAATGGCTGACAGAGAACTGGCACAGGCCGCATCCACCACGCAATTCGTTCCGTGCAAGTCGAGTCGATTGGCGATTCGTCCGGCGACGACATTACCCAACAGACCTGGAAACGAGTTTTCCTGCCACGGCACATAACTTTGCGAAATGCGGTTCACGACATCTTCGGCGACGTCGTCGGTAACACCTGCGTCTTTTAATGCTTTTCGCCAACGGGGATGGCCAAGTCGGGCACCCAGTGGTATCACCATTTCGAGCGTTCCTGTAACACCCAAAATGCATCCCACTCGCGAGCGATCGAAAGTTCGACCGGCTCCGTAGCCTGCATGCTCGAGCGCACGCTTCGCTCCGACCAGTCCCAGCAATTGTGACGTATCGATCGCTTCGAGGTTATTCGGCGAAATCCCGAATTCCAGCGGATCGAACGGCACCGGCGAAAGAAAGCCCCCGCGCCGGGCGTAGGTCATATCCGGCGTTTTCTGGTTCGAATCGAAGTAGTCTTCAGGATTCCAATGCGTGGCGGGAACTTCGGTAATGGCGTCGACACCTCGCCGGATATTCGACCAGAATTCGTCGACGTTCGCCGCCTTGGGAAACAGCGCGCTCAGTCCGACCACGGCGAGTGGAGGTTGAGTTGGCAGGATTTCAGAGGGTACGTTCATTTCACCTATTCCCCACAAAGCTCGGGCGACGGAACAATCCGTCCCAATTCCATCGAGACTGGAAATCCTTGATTTCGCAAAAGATTCAGCCGCTGCATCACCGCCGCACCGTGAAGCAGATTGTAGGCCACCGTCACGACGCGACGATTGGCGGGCTGTTCTAAAAATGTGCCTCGCGTCCATTCATTGAACGCTCCCATCGCCGGTCCGCACCAGATTTGATAATCCATTCGCCGCGATGCTTCTCCCGAATTGGCCCAACGCGACGACTGGCCCAGGTACCAGCGAAACACCAGTGCCATCTTGTGTTTGGGATCTCGTTCGCCTTTCTCGATCGTTGCAGGATCGCGGGTCGAGAAGTATTCGATCGTCATCCGCCAGATGTCGTTCAGCGATGTTCGGAACAGATTCTTTTCCAGCCAGTCTCGATCCGTTTTGGGGATGTCGTCGATACTGGAATAGTTCCGATAAATCTCGTACAGCTTGGCGGCTCGCATCGGAAACATCGTGCCGCGTTTCAACACCTGAACTTTGACACCCATTTCGAACATATCGGCACACGGACACATCGTGACGTCCGCCTGTTCGGCTTCCGCCAGCATTTGTCGAACGCCATCGCACGTTCCCGACTCGACGCAGGCTTGCTGGATCGATCCGACCAGAATGTAAGCGGCCCCCATGGCAAAAGCGGCCGCCGCCGAAGACGGGGTCGAGATCCCCCCACCCACACCGACGCGAAGCGGTTGCTGGAATTGATATTGTGCCATGGCTCGATCGCGCAGCGCCAGAATCGTGGGCAATAACGTCAGAGCAGGTCGATTGTCGGTATGTCCTCCCGAATCGGCTTCGGCCGTAATGTCCTGGGCAATGGGAACGTATTGCGCCAGGTCAGCCTCAGCGGAGGTCAATGCCCCGTGTTCAACCAGTAGCGACAGCATCTTTGCCGGTGCTGGTGCGAAGAATTTTGAACCCACTTCAATTCGCGACACCTTCGCGACGACCCGATTCGGCGTTACGATGTTGCCATGGTGATCGCGGTGAATTCCATGCAACCGATATCGCACGACATGCGGCGTCAGGTCGAGGTACGCAGACGCTTCAACCAGTTTCACGTTGCGTCGCAAATACAAATCGACCAGCGCCTTTTCCAATACTTGATCGTTCGGACTGTGAATCAGATTGATGCCGTAAGGCAATTGTTTGAGATCTGGATCTGATGATGGTTGGAAGTCGTTGAGACGAGACAACCGATCGATCGCCGCCTCGACCCGCGACAGGCTAAGACCTGCAGCACCGAAAAAGCCCAACATCCCGCTCTTGGCCATCTCTTCCACGATCTGTTCCGAGCCAATTCCGGCGGCCATCGCCCCGGATACATAGGCATACTTCAATTTGAGATCGCGGCGGAACGATTCATCGCCCAATTGCTGCCAGTGGATTGGTGGAACGACACCGACAATCGGCAGCGCCGGCGCGGCCTGATGGGGTGAACCCAGCATACCCACACCTCCGCGAGCCAACCCAAGACCATTCGCCGTGTTAACGACAAATAGTGGCGATTTGATGTCGTGAACGGCTTTTGCAATCGATGGTGGGTCGAGAGCCAACGTCCCCCCGACCGAGGACCACCATCCAAGCAACGACTGAGCGGAATTGGTCATTTTCAAATCAAAAAACGTTGATGAATGAAGCGCGTCCAATGCGGTCCCACGATGGCTCCTTGAGTTTGCTCAGTATAGAAGTTGGATCGATAAGTTGCACGCTGCGACCGCCCTGTTGCGACCGAACATCGGTCACAATTGGTATCGATTGGGCAGGTTATAACGCCGCGCGAGCCGCGAAACGCTTTGGAACCTCAAATAATCCGCTGCCAACGAGCTGGACCGAATGATTCGGATCAAAGCTCTTGAGATCGGTTTGCAGCAAAACGACTTACGTCGCAACAGAGGAAATGGCAGATTTCGCCGGTTTCTGGCTTCGCGGATTACCAAACTTGGTAAAAAAGATGATCAGGCGATTCAATAAGTAAATTCCGATTGATCGACTTTTCTTGATGATTAAACTTCCCGTAGACGTTCTCGCCAAGGATCTGGCGACACTTCAAATGAATCCGCCAAACGAAGGCCGGACGATAATGTGCGACCTTACGGTTCAATGAAGTGAAACGTTCAGCATCGCCGCGCAAATCCAAGGAGGATCGATACATGCGTCCAATCAATCGCAGACTCGCCGAAGACAATCACAACTCGGCGAATAATGTCACTCTCGGTTCAATGTCAGTTGGAACGGACCGCGATCTTCTTTGTCAGGCCACCGATTCATCCCCGCAGCAAACACCAATCGTTCGCTGTGGTAGAGTCAACCTGTTGCGGCCGAGTAATGGTCATCCCTTATTGCAGCGAAATGCCCAGACCCTGCTTCGATCCTTGGAAATCATCGACGACGACGGAATTGCGTGCGATAGCGTTGAACAACCATGTCCAACGGATTCCAACGCGTGCTCGGGGAGTTTTAGCGCATCAAAGCGACGAGATTTCCAGCTTCAATGTCAGTATGGATGCCGACGTTGCCGCCCGAACGCGAACTCAGCCTGCCCAAAGCGATATCGATGCCTCGAAAGGTGAATTACTCTACGGCAGGCATTCAATTGACTGCCCCTAAGCCGGCAAGAACTCGTCCGAACGAACGATCGATGTCAGGGCGCTTTTCCTGGCAGCTTGCCTTCCTTGATTAATTCGCCGAAGGTCTTGCCGTCGGTTGCACTCTTTGCAGCTTCTGCTTTTTCCAACGCCGCCTTGATCTTGTCGACGTTGGTCACTTTTACGTCGCCGAGCGCCTGGCCGAAGGCCTTTCCATAGTCGTTGGTAACTTTTTTGTCTTTTCCGTGGCAGGCACCGCATTTCGTCTCTTTGTGTTCCTTCAACGACGGGTAAGAATTCCAGAATTCAGTGTTGTAACCATTCCGAGCAAATGCCTGCGGTGACAAGCACGCACTGGCCATCATCAACCCCATGGCGCACTGAATACAATTCCGTCTCTTCCACATGAACGCACTCCCCACTGAAATACTCCGATAGCCCCAATCGAGGCATGCATGTCCTCCACGACAAAAACATCTTCTGCGCAACAAAATAGTACATAGATACCCACATGTCTAGTATTGTGGGGTGTGTGAAGTGAAGGGCAATTCCGTCGGGCATTTTTTGCATAACGACCCGTGAAGCATCCGTTCTCGTGCAGACGTTCTTGCAACGCTCCGTTTCGTGGAAACACCCGTCCATCGCGCCTGCTTCATTGGAGTTCGGTATTCGAGTTCCGGTGCTTATTTTTGACATATTGCGAAGATTCAGTTTCAATAACTGTCGCCTACGACTTCACCGCCAGCGCGGCTCAGCAGAGCTTGCATCAGCGTCATCGACAACCCGTTTTTGAGCGATCGGACTGTCCCGTCTCCGAATAGTGCGTTACTCATCTGAGCGTGAAACGAGAAGATCTCGCTGTCGTTGCTGCAACCGTTCGCGCAGGACCATGGTGCAGCTGGTATCCCCAAGAAACCTCCTCCAGCGGCAACACCCGAACCGCTGGGGTCGCTGCCGTTCGTGGCGATATAATTCAGAGGATCCGCCCAGGCACCACCTCCTTGAGGGGCTGGGCCGTTCGTTCCGCCCAGGTAAGTACCCGAGACTGGCGTGTAGCCGAAAATCGCTGGCGCGCTCGCAACGCCTCGGCTACCGTACCAACCGGGACGTCCCGCGTCTTCGACGACCATGATCGTGTTTGTCAATCCGTCAGTGACGCCAGCGACGCGAACGGGGCCATCGGGTGGTTCGCAAATGATCGAAGCGCCGGCGTTGATATTGATTCCAGGAATATCGGCCTCCATTCCGGCATCGGGTGCATAGTCCGTTCGCCCGAAAATCAGGCCGGCGGGGAATGTCACCGTGGCTCCAAAGTCATTGAAACTGTTGGCCAATTCGGCGGAGTAATCGGCGGTGGAGTTTCCGGGTGCGGTCGGACAGAGAAACGTCGGGATTGGCGTGGAGTACGCAGTATTCGCATTGGGCAGATTGGCAGTTGCGAGCGCCGATGTGGAGATGTTGATTCGTCCGTAGAGGTTGCCCTGATCGAGATAGGGGAGAATCACGGTCAGCACCGATGGTCCGTAGGTTCCTGTGCCCGTGGGGGCCGTCGCATCGGAAACCGTCACGCCGAACGCCTGCGGAAACACTTGGTACGTACTTTCATAGTTGGCCAGCGCCAGGCCAATTTGCTTCAGGTTGTTCTTGCATTGCGTCCTGCGCGCCGCCTCCCGCGCTTGCTGGACAGCTGGCAGCAATAGCGAAACCAGGATGGCGATGATCGCGATGACGACGAGCAACTCGATGAGTGTGAATCCGGCGGAGTGCCGGGGCGGCGCAATTTTCGTTTTCTCCATGGTTTTCTCTTTTTCTACTCGGAATTTATTTTTTGTTGATGAGAATTATTTGTTTCATGTAAACAAAAACATTAATTTTGACTAATCAAAACAATTTTCGTTCTGACTGTCAAGTGCGATGAAATAAAATTCCTGTTGCCGCTCTTGAGTCGTGTGACTGGCGGCGATCGCCGTCATTGTCGTTTTCATTGCAGAGATGCTTCCAGGCGTGCAATGAAAGTTGATGGTCGACAAATGCAATTTGTCGCACGAGGGACGGAGAAATCGGTTTTTTGACAGCCTCGCTGGCGGAATTCGTTTGGCGGCGGACAATATCCTCTCGGTCGTTGTGACGAGTTGAACAAAGACGGGAAAGGGGCTTATTGTGATTCGAGTTTGGCCGGGGCATCCTTATCCGCTGGGAGCCACGTGGGATGGCGCGGGCGTCAACATCGCTTTGTTTTCTGATTACGCGACGAAGGTTGAACTTTGCCTGTTCGATTCGCCCGACGCTCAGCACGAGAGCGAGCGAATCGAGCTTCCTGAGCGCATGTACAATGTTTTCCACGGATATTTTCCGGATCTGAAGCCTGGAACGTTGTACGGCTTTCGAGTTCACGGTCCGTACGATCCAAAAAATGGTCTGCGATTTAATCCTCACAAATTGATCTTCGACCCCTATGCGCGAGCGGTCGGCAGAAATCTGAGATGGGACGATTCGCTGTTTGGATATCGGCTGGGAGATCCCTCGACCGATCTCTCGTTCGACGATCGCGATTCGGCTCCGTTCGCACCGCTCGGCCTGATCGTCGACACGGCGTTCACCTGGGGCAGCGATCATCCCCCCGCGATTCCCTGGGAGCGGACGGTCATCTACGAAATGCACGTCAAAGGCTTTACCAAGCTGATGT
>Ga0181528_10001876_pt1 | contig 12996 bp, 9 predicted proteins | sample PEATcosm2014_Bin_47_FD_119742 | JGI IMG/M metagenome (GOLD analysis project Ga0181528, IMG submission 119742) | Peatland microbial communities from MTU Mesocosm Facility, Houghton, MI, USA - PEATcosm2014_Bin10_10_metaG | ecosystem: Environmental > Terrestrial > Soil > Wetlands > Peat | place... | reverse complement strand
TCTCTTTATCGAGTGCCTTATCGACGATAATTGGTGTGTTGATCAATAGAGCGTGAGGCGTTTCTCGCACGTTGGAATTTGCATTGGTACCCTCGGTTCCAGGCAAAGGCATCGATGCGCCTTTGGATTCGTTTCTCACGAAGATTTGGCAACGCGACTCGAAAACGGGAGGCGTACGCATGTAATAGAGGTAGCCTAATGCACCTCCGATAGTGGTCATGAAGGTGATCAGAACGAAATGGTATCGCACAAGTGGCCAGAATTCGACGGCACGTGTACCTGGCACCGTTACTTGCTTCGATTCGGGTTCAAATGACATAACCGCTTCCTTTCGCGGAGGGAACCTCGCAGCTTGGGCGAGTTCGTTTTCCGGATTTCCTTTACACGTCTCAAACTGCTTTCAAGCGGATCTCCAGGCTTTTGCACTGGCGGAATCCTTAAGCGGTCACGTTCGAGTTCTCTCGAGCAAATCGTTCGTTGACAGCGAGTTGGCAATCGGCGTCGACCATGATTCGTGTTAGCTGTCGAAAGGTTGTTTGAGGCTCCCATCCCAACAGATCCTTCGCTTTGGAATAGTCTCCAAGCAATAGATTGACTTCGCTTGGACGATAGTACCGTTTGTCAATCTCTACGTAGTCCTGCCAATTCAAATCGACCGCACCGAAGGCCAGTTCGAGAAATTCGCGGATGCTGTGGGTTTCATTCGTGGCGATGACATAATCATTGGGGTCATCGTGCTGCATCATCATCCACATGGCTTCGACGTATTCCTTGGCGTATCCCCAATCTCGCTTTGCGTCGAGGTTCCCGAGATAAAGCTTGTCCTGCAAACCTTCGCGAATTCGTCCGACGGCTCGGGTAATCTTTCGAGTCACGAACGTTTCGCCGCGACGAGGCGATTCATGATTGAAAAGGATTCCGTTACAAGCGAAAAGCCCATAGGACTCGCGGTAGTTTACTGTTTGGTGAAAGGCATACACTTTCGCACATGCGTATGGGCTGCATGGCCTGAATGGAGTGGCCTCGGTTTGTGGAATCTCGAGCACATCACCAAACATTTCACTCGAAGATGCCTGATACACTCGAACCGGCTTGCGCTTATTCAATTGCCGAGCCGCCTCAAGAACGCGCAGGGCACCAGCCCCGGTTACGTCTTGCGTATAAAGAGGTGTGTCGAACGAGACCCTGACGTGACTCTGCGCCCCTAGATTGTAGATTTCATCCGGTTCGGTATCCAAAACGAGATTGGTCAAACTTTGGCCATCGGCCAAATCGCCATAGTGCAAAAACAGCTTCGTGTTGGCTTCGTGGGGGTCTTGATAAATATGATTGATTCGGGCGGTATTGAAACCACTTGCTCGACGAACAATCCCATGCACCTCGTAGCCCTTGGACAATAGGAATTCCGCCAAATAGGATCCGTCTTGTCCGGTGATTCCGGTAATCAGTGCTTTTCGAGTTAGACTCACGAGTGCTCCAGCATAAAAAACTGACTTTGGTAAAAGACGAAGGCGGCATCAATTCTAGAAACTTTAATCGAAATCGCGATTCGTGATCCTCGCCAACTCAATCATTACCTCGGTCGACACGGACTCTTGAAACAGTGGCCTGAAGTTTCTAGGCAAATATTGTACCACAGATGAGTTCGATCGAAAGTGCTCGGCGAATCAATTCACTCACGAATCGCATCCGCATCGAACTTTGTGGGAGATCAACTCCCCAAACCCATCGGTCAATGGGCAACCCGACCTGCTTGCCAATTTTAACGCCTCGTTGTGATTGGGCGTCATCAGGTTGATTCCCATCAACGAGATAAAATGCGACGCTTTTGGATCGACGGCGATAATTGTCTTAAGGATGATGTTATCAATATCGCGTCGATTCAATTAATATCGACTAGCAACGATGACGCGTACAATCACCGCCTGTTGTTTCGATACCATTCAATCGTTTCTTTCAGCCCGTCTCGAAGTTGAGTTTCCGCTGAAAACCCGAATTCCTGTTTTGCTCGTGAGACTTCCAGACATCTTCTTGGCTGACCGTCTGGTTTGGTTGAATCCCAACGAATTTCACCGTTAAATCCACAAAGCTCAGAAATCAACTGGACCAGTTGTCGGATTGTTATTTCTTCCCCCGAACCAAGGTTAACGGGGTCTGGTTTGTCAAATTTGTCCGTGGCCAACGCAATTCCCCGGGCTGCGTCGCGGACGAATAAGAATTCTCGAGAAGCGGTCCCGGTTCCCCACACCTCGATGACGTTGGAATTCGATTCTTGCGATTCGATGACTTTGCGGATCAAGGCTGGGATCACGTGACTGGAATTCAAGTCGAAATTGTCATACGGCCCGTAAAGATTCACGGGAAAAAGTGTGATTGCGTTCAGCCCATATTGTTGACGATAGGCTTGCGACTGCACCAACAACATCTTCTTGGCAAGCCCATAAGGCGCGTTCGTTTCTTCCGGGTAACCGTTCCAGAGGTCGTCTTCGCGAAACGGAACTGGAGTGAACTTTGGGTAGGCGCAAATCGTTCCGGTGGCAACGAACTTGGCGAGATTGTGACGACGAGCCGCTTCAATCAAAAGCAATCCCATCATCGCATTGTCGTAGAAGTACCGCCCAGGATTTTCTCGGTTGGCTCCAATCCCCCCCACGACCGCCGCGAGATGAACGATGATGTCGGGCCGCGCATCGCAGAATAACTGCTCAACGGCCGCAGTATCACGTAAGTCATACTTCGTGCTTCTGGGCACAAAGATATTCTTCGGTGAGTAGGTTTCCAATTCCTGGCAGACGTGCCTGCCTAAGAAGCCCGCTCCCCCTGTGACAACAATTCGTTTTCCGTGTATTGAACCCATTTGGCTTTCGTTAACTGGCAACATTTCTTTGAGAACTTTTCCAACAAAAGCGATGGCCGGCAAACGCGTTTTAATTCGACCGCAGACGCCTTACGACCCCGTTGTGAGGGGCGCACGCGAGAGAGCCTCACGTTTTTTCAATCCCGTCATCGCCGTTCCCGATTCCGTCAAAAAATCGGCGAATCGAGCCGTTTGACGTTTTCGATCATAATATTCCACAGCGAAAATCCGAGCTCGTCGCCCCATTTGCTTCAATTCATCGGGATGATCCTCGCACCATCGAAGGCTTGTTGCAAGAGCTTCTGGATTTGCTGGCGGGATTGCCAGGCCGATTTGGTGATTCCGGATAAGTTGAGCCAACTCGGAATCTTCGGCGGCAATCGCCAAAACCGCTGTACCCGACGCCAGGATTCCGTAAAGTTTGCTGGGCATCAGACAATGGTGCGCCTGGGGATGCATGGAAATCAAATGAAGATCTGCCGCGCTCAAACTCGTGGCCAATTCTTCGCGTGGTTGATAGGGCAAGAAGCGAACATTTTTCAGTTGCAGATTCGCCGCTTGAACTTCCAGCCCGCGGCGAGTGGCTCCGTCACCTACCATCAGAATTTCAATCTGAGGGCGATCGTCGATCAACGCGGCAGCATCGAGAACATAATTCAAATATTGCGACAATCCCATATTTCCGGAATGCATGACGACGAACCGATTCTCAAGATTCAATCGATTTCGCAGGTCGTTGTTGTCCTTGATCGGAAAGACCAAAGTCGTATCAACCCAATTCTCGACACATGCGATCTTGGATTGATCCAACCCCCATTGGATCAATCGCTTTTTCATGTCTAAGCTGAGAACGACGATGACGTCTGCTCGGCGGTAAGCTTGCGTAAGTCTCCGTCTTAAAAAGCGAGTTAACCAACCCTCACGAACCTTGCCGAGTGCAACCGCGACATCGGGATATAGATCCTGCAAATAGACAATCAGGCGACTTCCATGCCACCATTTCAACCATTGACCGAGAAGCGGCAGCATAAATGGATCGGTCTCAACAACAACGACATCGTGTCGACGTAACCGGAAGGAACGCAGGGTTGCCGCGACCAGGAATCCAATCAAGTTGATTGCCCGACCAACCAGCGAACGCTTGCTCCACTGCGGGTGGAGAACCCGTTCGATCACGACGCCATTGTGCCGTTCTTGCCGACTTTTCGAAAACGGCTCGTTCTTGGGATTTTGGTTGGGTTGGCCCGCGACGACGGTCACTTCGAACTGCTGCGCGAGATCTTCGCAAAGCTCCGTCAGCAACTGTCCTGTCGCTTCCGCATCGGGCCAATACGATCGATTCAAGAACAGGATGCGAGTTGATCGCAGATCTGAACTTCCAGCATGCGATTGAATTTTAAGATTCCCAAGAAGCCCGTTCGAACAGTAGCTCAACAATCGACCACGTCAGATGACTGACTCGACTTCGTAATCTTCAAGTTTAACGAGCGCTCCTTGCTGCAAGAAATTGACCGCGACGAACAGAAAACTCGCTCCCTGGCGTTTTACGATAACACCTTCGACGTTTGCCAGCGGGCCAGACTTGATTCGAACTTTGCAACCTGGTTGCAATCGAGACTCAATGGATAAAGGCGAGCCAACCTGAATCAATCGTTGAATCTGACGCAAATCGTTGGTCAGTTCCAATTCATTTTCAACCTCAATCGTTTTGGAGATGAGGTTCGTCGTCAATGCGCGATAGCGATCATGGCCATCCGCACGCATGAAAAGATAATTGGCGAACAACGGTAGATGCGACGTCCGCATGCGTCCTGCTGGTGAGCGAAATCGGTGTGGGACGATCGGACAATAGAACGCGATATTCAACGATATTAAGCCTCGCATCAGTTGCTTTTCTTGGCGGGATCGCGTGTAAACGGCCCACCATCGAGCTTCTCCGTCGGCGATTAGATCCTCGCGACTCAAAAGATCGTCAGGATAGACATCGGTTTCCGCAGCAAGGATTGGCATCTGATCAAACTCCCTCTTGAGGGTGGAAAACACACATTCTGCGCGGACTCCGTCCCTTTGGGTGACACACCCTTAAACCTTTACCTATATGTTGGATTCCGTCCCAAACACTCCATCGATTGCAGGAAAGCTCCTGAACTCTCGTGGATGCCCCCGATTCCAATCGGTAGGCTCGGCAGTTTATTCTACTAGAGTGTCACTGAGATACACTGCCGTTTTGGTCGATCGACAGCGAAAAGCCGGGACTCGCAGACCGACGATGCGGATTATTTCAGGCCTGCCACAACAGGGAATACCGTAATCTCACCGAGGGAGGGCTGATGCTTCGATTTCGACCGTGAATTCATTAAGACGACCGATCAGAATCGGGATTGCACCAACAATGCCGTTTTTGACGCCTGCGTAACGAAGTTGTCGGCGAACCCCAAAATTGGATCCTGGCCCCGGATTTGCGAGGATATCTGCTAACCACTATTCGCCTCGAATACCATCGCTGGAGCATCGCTGCTATCAGGTTCTTGTCCCACACGCTGAAAGTGACGCAGTTGCATTTGATCGCTGAGGATCGCCGAAACCTGCATCTCGAATGGTTTCAGTCCTGCGATCAGGTCGCCCATCCAGGTGCAAATTGACCCCTCGGACGAGCGTCCGGAAATCCGTAACCGTCCAATTGTCGTTCCGCCAGTGATCAGCGGAATATCGGTCGTCCATTGTTCGCGCTCAGGACCGCGATCACGTCGATTCCAATTCACGTGGTACTCTTCATTGAGTGCGGGAAGATTGACGTTCAGTTGGACCGAACTGAGATCAAAACGCTCGGCGTACTCCGTCAACGTTTCCCACAATTCTTCCCAGTCGCGTGTTCCCGTCAGTCTGGCATGAACGGGTGCTGGCGACGCAAGCATGCCCGATTTTCGATTGGATGCGGGAATGAACGATGTGACGATGGACTTCAGGCGATTTCCCAGTAACTTGCATTCGGCAAATCCAAAAAGACGGCTGACAACTAAAGTTCCGAATACCGCGACGGCACTGATTAACGCCAGCCACTCGTCTTGAAAAACAACGCTGATTAAAGCCCCGATCGCAGTGATCGCACAAAAAACTCCGATCGAAAGAAGAGTCATCTGGCCGCTAAAACCAGATCGCAGCAAGCAGTGATGCAAGTGCCCGCGATCAGTTTCGTAAATGCTGCGCCCCGTCAGTTTTCGCCTCAAAATGGCCATGCCGACATCGAGAATCGGAATCGCCCAAATCACCGTTGGAGCCATCAGAGCAACGGTCGCGGGAGCCTTGAATGAGCTTCGCATCGCGAGTGCTCCCAGCAGCAAGCCGATCAACATGCTGCCCGCATCACCAAGATAAATCGATGCGGGAGGAAGATTGTAAATCAAAAAGGCGAGCAACGCGCCGCACAGCGCTAAGGCAACGATCGCATCCAAGTCATGCCCAGTAATGATGGCCATACCGACGATGGCCAAGCTAAGAATTGCTCCGACACTGCTTGCCAAACCATCCAGGCCGTCGATCAAATTGAGAGCATTGATCGCCCCCAATAACCAAAACATCGTGAACGGATATGCAAGGAGCCCAAGTTGATGGTTCCATCCAAAAATCTGAATATTTTCAACTACCAGTCCGGAAGAAAGCAAAATCGAAACGGCGAAAATTTGTCCCAAGAGTTTTTGGCGACCACGTAAGTTGAACCGGTCGTCCAACAGTCCGATCCCCACGATCAGAAGCGAAGAGACAAACAGTCCAACGAGAAACGACAATGAGTTTTGCCGACCTGCGGAATCGGTGGCTTTATCAACGACGGCGTTCACGGACGGAAAAACGAATACGGCACACGTCAAACTCAAAAACGTCGCAACGAACACCGCCACGCCACCACCCAGGGCAATAGGTTGGGCGTGAAGCTTGCGTCGTCCATCGGGATGGTCGACCAAACCCGCTCTTTGCGAAACCAATCGCATTAACGGAGTCAACACCGCTCCCGAGGCGAATGCAATGAGGGCAACGAGTAAAAATTCAGTCATTGTCGGCAAGTAACCTGCTATAGGGCCAAAAAACAACGGACGTTGCATTTATGCAACTGGATTACAAAAATTCTAACGACGCATTGTTAATTTCAGGCAAAGCCAATCATGAAGTTTTCATGAACGATGATGTGGTGAATTGGTCCCGATTTTGGGGAGGCCCTTTCCCTCAAATCCCTTAAAGCGCCATCATCATACTGAGATTTCTTCAAGCTTCAAGAACCAAAAAAACAGACATCAGAGGTTTTGCCAAAAGGGGGAGTTCTTCGTTTAAACTGACATTGCTCGTTTATGGAAGAACCTTCAACTGCAATTCTCGCACCAAATCTTGAACTCGCTTTTGGCCAGGCGCAAGTGCCGCACAAGCCTCAGCCTCTTTGAGAGCCCAAGCTGGGCCTTTGTGTCTCAAAAGCAGACTGGTCAGTTCCAGCCGCCATTCGATCTGAAATGGGGACAATTCCAGTGCGCGGCGATATTCTGCGATGGATTTTTCAAAATCTTCCTGGATTTCATATGCGACTCCCATGAGTTGAAATCTTTCCGCATCCGGTTCCCCAACGCAGGGGACTTCGAGCAACGCCAAAGCACGGCTTGACAATTCCTGACGTTCAGGTCTCCCTTCATTTTCAGGAAGCGACCGAGCCAATCTGATCAATAACTCACCGGATTTTGGAATGATCTGGTCCAGCTCTTCAGCCAATGGCAGCGTTTGAGAGACCTTGCGATGAATCTCCAGGAGGTAACGGGGATCTAATTCCAGTGAAGTTCTCCAACAAGCGTAGGCGAAATCAGTCAATCCGGCGAAATCTGCAATCTGACCGACTTCGAAGTACGCTTGGGGATTCGCGGGATCCACGACGAGCGCGCGCCTCAGCTGCTCTTCGCCGCTTCGACTTTCTGCGTTATTGACAAACCCTATCAGCGCCGAGAGTTGAGCCGCTCCCGGCACCAAGGCGCACGCAGACTGGGCTTTTTGCAGTTGTTCACAGGCAGGTCGAAGATTCGTTTGAATTGACTCGGCTTCCAACAGCAGTTCGATTCTCTCGAGTTGGCCCGAGCGTTCCCAAAGATTGACTTGTCGATAATACAATGCCGGGTTCGTTTGTGCCCAGATTTCCGCGGGTTTTCTTTGGCGATCCGCCGCCTGGGCGATTTGAAATTCCTGCAACCGGAATCGATAAATCAAGAGGTTTGCAAGTGCCAGATGCGCCTCGGAGTCGTCGGGGTAGTCCGGCATTACGGCAGAAATATTGTCGATCAATTGTGAGGCTGACGCATTGTTCAGAGCCTCAGCAGAATCGAGGGCTGGTAGGTGTCGTGATAAAGAATGCATTCTCGCTGCAACTTTGACTTCTTGGAGTGCAAGATTTGCAACACTCAGAATTCCGATTCCCAGGATGGGAATCAATACCGACGGGTAGAGTCGAGGTAGTGAGAAAGTCCACGATCTCGAATTGCGATTCTTGAGTCCCACCAACAATCCCGCGCGACCTGCGACCGAGCCAAACATCGCGGAGAGAGCAATCATATTTGCTGGCATCGTTGGCCCAAAGTCAAAAAACGCACTCACACATTGGCTGGTCAGTGCGAACGTTCCGACAAATCCCACCGCGTCGAGCCGGGCGATTTTGAGTGTTGAAAGAACAGTACCAAAAGTCAGCAAAATCGATATGAGAATCAGTGAGATCCCAACAAAGCCACCTTCTACGATCCATTCGACAAACTGATTGTCCGCATTGAAAAACCTTAGATGCGAAGTGCCCGGATGGGTCTGGTAGGGGAGATATGCGAACTTATACGTACCGTATCCCGTTCCGACGACCGGAAAATCCGACAATGCGTTCAGCGCATCGCACCAGTGCCCCCATCGCCCATCCTTGGCCAAAGCATCAATCGACGCGAATTCACCCCAGCGCTTGCTGATTCGATTTCCAAGGCCGACCCATGAAATCAAACCGACAATCGCGAGACAACCACCCAGAAGAGACACAAGGAACGACAATCTTCGAGAATTCACACATAGCAAGCTTGTTAATGTTATGGCAACCGCCAATGCCAACCAGCCTCCACGGGACGAGGCAAGCACAATTCCCGTTGTGGTCAAAATCACCATCGAGATAGCAAATAACTGAATGGCCTTCAGTTCGCCAATGAAACTTAAGCAATTCGATAGCGACAACCTGCGGTACCGCGGAACAGTCGCCGTCTTGTGCGATTCGATTGAATTTGAGAACGCCCAAATCACCAGCCCTAATGCTGACGCAAGGCAAATGCAAAGGTAACCCGCCGCGTTGTTTCGATTGACGAACGAGGAAAAAGGAAACCCTCCTTGCTTCAATGGGTATGTCCAATAGAGCTTACCGTTCCAGCTCAATTCCTGGCAAATCCCGAAAAAAGCCAACGCCGCACCGTCGACAGCGAATGCCGCCCAAAGAATCAATTGTGAGTTCTGTGTCGCAAACAACTGTGTTGCAAGGAAGAACACTGTAATCACAAGAATTAACTTCGACCGTTCAAACCGCGTCGATGCCAGGCAAATACTTTGCCCCCCTTGCAGCGATCGGATGATCGAGGCTTTGCCGAGTTCGCGCCGTTGGAATTCATCGGTGCTTTTCGAAATCGATTTTTCGAAATCCGCTTGAATCTGTTCCGCCGACGTAACTGGCACCGAAGGCGATAATTGAAAGTCAATCAGCGCCACGCTCCCAATCAACGGTAAGAAGATCAGAGAAAGACGATTTGTTTCAAGCCCGCGTGTTAATGACTGCCAGATGGCACCTGGGATCCAGATGGCCAGAGACAAGACGAATGTGGCGTAAAGCCAATACTGAACCGAACTGTAAACACCGCCAAACAGCCACGGTGCGGTGACCATTGACGAAAGAAAACAGACCCGCGCAATCCCGCTCAAAAACTGATAAATGAGCGTCTGACTTGTTTCTGTCGTTTGCGACACAGGCAAACGGATCGTAGTATCTCGCGAAGTGGTCATGAGAGGCAGCAAATCGCGCGTCGAATTGATTGAATTTCGGCAGAGGCGAAATCAGCGATTCATAAATCGTCACGGAGAACTTGGGCTGGCAGCGTTTTTGCCACCAAGTCCAGCCAATCCGGCGAGTCCGGCAAGCCCAGCGAGTCCCGCTCCCATTCCGCCACCGCCGCCGCCACCAAAACCACCGCCGCCACCACCGTACCCACCACCACCTGCAACTGGCGGTTGCGCGCCGGGAGTCTCTGCGGGAGGTTGCCCTGCGTTGATGTCGCTTCCAGGAGCCGTATCAATCGAAGTCGAGCCGCCAGCACCTTGTGCCCTTGCTGCCTTGACTTGCAACACAGACAACCGCTGAGATTTCGCTGCGGTTCCAGAAGAACTATTTTGCGTTTCGATGACAACACCAACCGCGGCAATCATCGGTTGTGGTTGACCTGACGTTGCCGATGAAAGCGATCGATGAGAAATCACAACCAGAGAATAATACCCGCCAACAAGTCCAGGAGCTCTGAAAGTGCCATTTTGGTCGACTTGGTATTTACCTCGAACCGCCCCTCGCTGAACGAGATAGACCGTAGCACCTGATGCAGGGGTACGCTCCGTCGAGATGGCATCAATATCGTTGATTCGAGTATTAACAACACCATCAGCACCGACCGTCAAAACGGGAGTTTGCAGCGGAATCGGAGTCAAACCCGCATCGCTTGAAACGCGCCCCGTCTGATAGAACGAGTTTCCCTTGGTGCCCTTCGGGCTTGGCGATGAATAATTCCCGCGACCGGAATTCGGAGATTGTGCTTGAGCGATAATCTTTCTGACGGCCTCAACATTTGATGGGTGCACAACCGTCGCATCGATTTGAAGAGAATTGGTCGCTGGATCACGTGCCACATCAGCCGTTTCAGAATACGGGTAGATCACGATTCCGGAGACATAGAAACCGTCGGCACCTGTTGCAACCAATGAATAGGCTCCAGGAGAGAGCCCTTCTGCCTGAAATACCCCACCCGGTCCCGGCTTAATCTCAGTGATCACACTGCCACGCTGAATGAACCTAACGACAAGGTTTTCCGCAGCGACATGAGCACCGGAAATCGAGTCGGAGAGATTGAGCCGGCCCGTAATCAGTCCGTCATTGGACAGGCGAACACCGAGAATCTGTGACGACGCGGTGCTCGTCGTTCGCGAAACCGTGTCCGACTTCTTCACGATAGAATTGAAGTTTCCGAGAAAAACAGGTGATTCTTCGGGGCTGATGATCGCCTTTTGGACAACCGGCAAACGCCCCTGATCATCGGCCTTCGCGGCAACGGCACCAATGAAAACACTCAGTCCAAGCGACGACAATACCATCGAATTGGCCAAGACCGCTGACATAGTGAGTTGCATTCGTTTCATTTCCAGATGCTCCAAAGTTACCACCAATGATGGCTGAATCGATTCTGACTGCGGCACGTCAACTGCCGGTCGTTCTTCAAAAACAATGCGCCTGATTGCCTATAATAAAAACTGCGAACCTTACCCATTCTCCCACGACACACAATATCTAACAAGTATCTTTATGCAAATGCAACGGTTTTTTCGTTTTTTTTGTTCAAGTCCTTCAAAGTCGAAGATTTCGCAAGATTGCGACGTTTGACGTCTTGCTTCCGCATCGCCACACTTCCAGCGAAATCTCTTGCCCCGAGAGTTTTACGCCAGTTCTGAGGATTCGCTGATGTTTCGCGCGAGTGTTTACGGTTTGCTTCTCATTCTCGTCGACCAAATTATATTGGCCGATCAGTGGCCCAATTGGCGAGGTCCACAGTCGAACGGAATCTGTTCCGAAACGAATTTGCCCGTCGAATGGAATTCTGCGAACAACACAAACATTGCCTGGAAAACAGAATTGCCAGGCCCCGCCGGGGCGACTCCTGTCATCTGGGACGAGCAAATTTTTTTGACATCACCGGACAGCCAGGGCCGATTGCTGATTATGGCATTCGGACGGGATGGAAAAGAACTTTGGAAACAAATCGTTACCGAAGGGAACAAAACCGTTCGTACCGACGAAGGCAATTCGGCCTCGCCTTCCCCCGTGACGGATGGTCGACATGTCTGGGTCTTCTTCGGAAACGGCATCCTCGGCTGCTATGCGGTCGATGGTAAAGAGGTTTGGAAATTCGACGTTCAAGATCGTTATGGAAGAATTGTTATTCAATTTGGGATGTCGTCAACGCCAGTTCTTGATCAGGGCGTTCTTTATCTGCAGCTGATCCACGGTGACGGTGACGCAAAAACACAGGAAGCTCGCGTGGTCGCTCTCGATGCGGTCACAGGACGTGAGATTTGGCAAGTTGGTCGACCAAGCGATGCGCACACCGAAAATGAACATTCTTACGCGTCCCCGGTGCTTTACGATGATGGCGAACGTAAGTTTCTGTTGACTCACGGTGCGGATTTCATTGTCGCTCATGACCTTAAGGATGGTCATGAAATTTGGCGTTGCGGCGAACTGAATAAAAAATCAAATTACGATCCCACATTGCGATTTGTGGCATCACCCGTGGTGGCGAAAGGATTGATCGTTGTGCCAACGGCCAAAAAAGGGCCGATCGTCGCTCTAAAACCCACAGGGCAGGGTAACATCACCAAAATCGCCGAACTGCATTGGTGGTCGTCACCAAAGACTCCCGATGTGCCGTCGCCTCTGGTCGTTGGCGACCTGGTCTACCTTTGCATGGAGAACGGGGATCTTGCGATTCTTCGAGCAAAAACTGGCGAACAACTCGACTATCAGCGAACAAACCGTCAGCGTCATCGGTCATCTCCCGTTTACGCGGACGGGCGAATTTACCTTACGGCCCGCGACGGCAAGACGATGGTGGTGAAGGCATCGGAAAAAGTCGAGATTATTCAAGAAAACGATCTTGGTGAAGACATTTCGGCCTCACCTGCGATTTCGAACGGCGTGATCTATCTGCGGACTTTCAAGCATCTTTGGGCCATTCAAAAGAAGTAAAACCTCAATGAATCAGGTCGTACCGCCGAGTTTTCTATTTCGCTGGTCATTCGTGGCCAATCGAATCGACAAAATTCCAATTTCATCAGGGCCATTG
>Ga0181528_10001875_pt1 | contig 12999 bp, 6 predicted proteins | sample PEATcosm2014_Bin_47_FD_119742 | JGI IMG/M metagenome (GOLD analysis project Ga0181528, IMG submission 119742) | Peatland microbial communities from MTU Mesocosm Facility, Houghton, MI, USA - PEATcosm2014_Bin10_10_metaG | ecosystem: Environmental > Terrestrial > Soil > Wetlands > Peat | place... | reverse complement strand
GCTCAGGTAGTCGGGCACGACGCGCATGGCGCCGACGCACGGCCATACCTGGTCGGTGGTGTTGTTGAAGTCCGAACGCGGCAGGTTGATCACGCCCAGGTTGGTCGTGGCGTTCTGCGCGTTGTTGGCGTTGTAGTAGGCGTTCATCGCGGCCTGATCGGGCAGGATGAAGACATTGCCCAGGCCGGCGAACTGCTGCGTGACCGGGGCGATGAACTGGTCGCCGACGAGGATGTTCTTGTCCTCTTCCTTGACGATGCTCCAGCCGGGCGGCGTCACCGCCTCGACCACGTACGTGCCGGCCGGCAGCATGGGGTTGCCGTCGTCCGGATTGGCGACACAGATCGTGCAATTCGTTCCGGCCAGCGGGGTCGCGGCGCCATTGAGCTGGCCCGTGCCCGAGGGGCGGCCGGTCTGCGGATTGCGGTCGACGACGCTGGGGAACTGGTAGCGGCCGTCATAGGGCACGGGCTGGATCTGGTTCATCAGCGCCCAGCCGTCGAAGCACTTGAACTGCGAATCCCAGGCGATGTTCTTCTTCACGCCGGTGGTCGGATCGGCGCTGTCGAGCCATTCCTTGCTGCCTTGCAGCGTCTCGAAGAACGGGCTCGTCGGATCCTGGCCCGGGCAGTTCATGTTGGTGATGTAGCCGTTATTGCTGGCCTGGGTCACGGGATTGGTGCTGCCGTCGGTGTTCTGCAGCAGCGTGCCGGTGCCCGAGCCGTCCGTGCGGAAGCCCTGGGCGTACTTGTCCCAGCTCGAGGTCGTCGTCGTGTCGACCAGCGTGAGCGTGGTGAAGCCGTCGGCATTGGTGCTGACCTGGTACAGGTTGATCTGCACATTGGGGATCAGCGGTTCCCAGGGGTTCTGCACCAGCAGCGTGGGGTCGTCGAACGGACGCGTCGAGGCATACACGACGTGACCGAAGATGCCGCCGTTTTCCGCCGGGGTGTTGGCCACCGGGTCGGCCGCCTTGAACGGCTTGAAGCCGTAGTCGAAGAAGCTGTGCTGGCCGAGCAGGCCCTGGAAGCCTTCCATGATCGCCCACGGCGGGTCGATGCGGCCGCTCGACAGGTAGGTTCCTGCCGCCGGATTGGGCACCAGGCCCGAGTTCGCGGCCATCGTGCCGCCCACGCCCTTGTTCAGGTAGTACGGGCCGTTCAGGATGGATTCGGCGCCGGCGGAATTGGCCGAGCCGGGCGCAGCGACGCAGTCGGCGTCGGCGCAATAGATGGCGCCGGGAACGCGCAGCGCGGTGGGCAGCGAGTTCTGCTCGAGCGTGCCGGCCAGATGGCTGCCCGCGATCGAGCACTTGTACTTGCCGTTTGCGCCTGCCGCGGGACCGTTCGCGGCCAGCGCGGCGGCCGAGCAGTCGTCCGGACCACCCGCGTCATAGATCACGTGCACGCCGGTCGGCTTGAAGCGCGTGGTGTCGGGCTCCATCACCAGCCAGTTCATGAACGGGAACACTTCATTGTTCGTGGCGTAGCCGTTCAGGTCGGTCGACATCTTGAAGCCGATGCTGCCGTCGCGGTAGCGCAGGTGGATGGGCACGAAGGGCAGGCCGGGCTCGAGGTCGTTGCCGGCGGTGTCGCGATCCGGGATGCCATTGCCCGCGCCCGTGGCTGCGGTGCCGTCGGTGCCGACGTCCAGGTAGGTGCGCGTGTAGACGTTGGTGCGCCACTGGATGACCGTGGGCTGCACCACGGTATTGCCGCTCACCGTGACGGCGGCCACCAGGCCGTCGAGCATGATGTCGTTCCACTGGTCGAACACCGCCATCTGGAACACGCCGTCGGGCAGGCCGGAGATCGAGAAGTTGCCGGCCGCGTCGCAGGACGTGAAGGCGATGGTCTGCTCGTCGGGGATGCTCAGCGCGATGTAGCAGTTGGAGAACTTCATCGCATCGTAGCTGCCGGTGTCGTAGGTGCGCTCGTCGGGCGTGCGCGCCATGTGATCGCCGTGCACCTGGCCCGAGATGGACGAGTTGCAGGTGAGTCCGCCGCCGGTGGGCGCCGGATCGCACAGGCCGGTGCCGGCACTATTGGTGCGGCGGTTGTTGATGATCTTCGGATTGGCAAAGCCCATGTTCACGTGGAAGCCGCCAGGACCGAATTCCTGGAAGTACGACGGTTCGCCGGGGCGCACGAAGGCCTCGTGCGGCTTGCCGCCGTCAAGCGTGTTGGTCTGGATCCACTGCTCGCCGCGGGCGATGCGGTCGGCACCGGCCACGGCCGCGACTTCGTAGAGTCCCGGATACAGGTTCTCGATGACGGCCTGGCCGGCCAGCGGCGACAGCGTCACGCCGTCGTCCTCGTACTGCGGGCAGGTGATGATCATGCCGACGATGGTGTCGCCGTTGGACGAGATCGGGCAGGCATTGCGGCCGGTCGAGGGGTCGAGCGTGCCGTTGAGCGAGTTGGTCAGCGGCATGTTGAACATGTCGTACGTCGGCTGGCCGTTGTTGTCGCCGAACTGGCCGCCCTGGTCGAGCAGTTCTACCTGGAAGCTGCCCAGGCCGTGCTCGTTCGGGGCCAGGATGTCGACACCACCGCCGGCGTCGTTCTCGCCGTTGAGCGGATAGTCGTCCTCGTAGATCTCGACCGCGATGCGGGCCGTCGGCAGGGGCGTCTCGGCCATGGAGATCGTGACCGCATTGGGCAGCGGATTGCCGGCCTGGTCGAACGGCGGTGCGATCTGCCGGCCGCTCAGGTTATGGCCGCACTTGCCCGTGCCCGGCGCGTAGTCGGCGGCGCTGGGGCAGTCGACCGTCGGGTTGAACTGGCGCGTCGTCGCCTGCAGGGTGAAACCGGTGGTGGAATTGCCGACGCAGGTCAGCTTGGTGGTCACCGGACCGCCGCCGGTGGCGCCGCCGGCGATGCCGTACCAGGCATTGTTCTCGGCAGCGGTGGGGGTGAAGGTCTGGCCGTTGGAGGTGCAGCTCGACGCCGACGGCACCGTGTTGCCGGTGAGGCCGCTCGACGGGGTGGCGATGGTCGGGTTGATCGCGTCACCCGGCAGCACCGAGATGAAGTAGTGCTTGCTCGGGTCCAGATAGACCGCGCTCGGCAACAGCGGGGCGCGGACCGCCGTGGCGGCGGTCAGCGTATTGCCGGCCGCGTCGGTCGTGCGGCACACGCCGTCGCCGATGTCGCAGATGGTCGGCGCGTGGCCGCTGCCGTTCCAGACCGTCTGTCCGGACTGGCAGGAAACCGTGCCCACGCAACCCGTGGCCACGACCTTCATGTTGGCGGTGTGGAAGTTGTAGCCGATGGATTCGACCGGCATCGGCGGGCAGGCGTGGCCGTAGGAGTCGGTCGGTCGAGTGCCGGTGGTGGCCACCTGGCACTTCGGATCCGTCCACATCGTGTCGTCTTCCTCGATCACCCAGCGGTAGTCGCTGATCGCGGGCCAGGTCGGGTTCTTGCCGTCGAGCAGGTTCAGCGCAAGGCCCGATCCACCCGGGAAGTTCAGGGTGACGGTTGCGGGCGTGCCGGACGCCGTGCCTTGCTGGTTCTTGACGTTGTACTGGAAGCTGTACGTGCACAGGCCCGGCGTGTAGACCTTGTTGCCCAGGCTGTTCGTCGTGGAGCTCGGGCCAGTAGTGCAGGGCGTCGCGGGGCTGGCGGTGAACGAGCCGTCCGGATTGATCACCAGGTTCAGGCCGGCAGTGACATTGGCGATCGAGGTCGGGTCGACCTGCAGCGGCAGGCCGCTGGGGTCCGTGTCGTTGAGCAGCACGCCGGGCGAGGCCGTCTGGAATTGCGCGCCGTTGGAGGCGGTATACGTGTCGTTCTGCAGCACCGGGGCGCCGCCGATCGTGCAGCCGGTGGCCGCCGTGGTGCTGTCGCATTCGGCGATCGTCGCCGTGCTGGAACCCTGGGCGCCGTTCACCGAGAAGGTGAAGCTGCCGCCGCAACCGCCGGTCGTCGGCGGCGAGTAGATGAAAGTACCGTTCGACTGGAACGCCAGGTTGCTGGTCGTCACGCTGCCGGTCGTTGCCGTCACGGCGGCGCCATTGGCGCCGGTGGCGCCGGCGAGCACGCCCTTGGACGGATCGGTCACCGCCAGCGTCGTGCCGGCCGTGCAGTAGTAGGTGTGCGCGGCCAGGCCGGAGAGCGTCGTTCCCGAGCCCGCCAGCGAACCGACGCCGGTGGCCGAGCCGCCGGCCACGGCGATATACGCCTGCATGCCGCCGTTGTGCGAATTGTTGGTCGACAGCGACAGCGCGCGGTCGAAGATCGGATAGTTGGCGCCGGCATAGGTCGCGGCTGCCGTGGCGGTGGCCGGGTTCTGGGCCGGCGTGACCAGCAGATCGAAGGTCTTGCCGGCGGCGAGGAACACCTCGTTCTGCACGCGCGGCAGGCCGGGCAGCTTGTTGCCGTCTTCGGCGACCAGCGTCAGCGGCAGGCCGACGACGGAGGGCACGTGCATGTGCGAGCCGGCATTGACGACGTTGAGCATGATCTTGCCCGTCGTCGGCGCGCTGCCGGCGGCCAGGACGGCCAGGGTCGAGCTGGTCAGCGCCGTGCGGTCGAACGAATCGCCATTGACCAGGAAGTAGCGCGGGCTGTAGTTGACCGTCGGCGGATAGCACGACTGGTAGTACGCGCCGGAATTCGGATTGCCGCATCCCGGATTGCCGTCCGGGCCGGTCGGCTGGCCGGACCAGACGCGGGTCTCGCTGAAATTGGCATTGCCGACCGCTGCGGCGACAGCGGCGTTCTGCGCCGGATCGATTTCCGACAGCAGCACGGGCAGGTTGGCATCGTAGCTGTCGCAACCGGCGACGGCGGCCGGCGTGGTCGCGGCGGCGCAGTTGCTATAGGTATAGGCGGGCACCGGGGTGCCGGCGGTGACCGCCGGCGTGGTCACCACGAGGATGCCGTACAGGCCCATTGGCGCCTGGATCGAGGGGTGCGTGCCCGACTCGATCAGGTAGGTGCCCGGGCGCAGGTTGGCCCACGTCAGCGTGGTCGTGCTGCCGTAGGGAACTTCGGTGCCGAACGACTGCACGCGCGGCAACTGGGGCACCGGCGTGTTGGTCGGACCCGTGGTGGCCACAGGCCAGGTGACCTGTTGCACCGGGTGCGTCGGGCTCGCCGTCGACGTGCCGCCGCCGCCCAGGCCGCCACCGACCTGGCCGACGATCATCAGCGAAGTCGGTATCGAATTGGTCCCGGTCCCGGCGGTGAACGCCAGGTTATTGGTCAGGCTGACGGTCAGCGTGGTGCCGGCCGACGAATAGGGCACGGTGATGACCACCGGCGACCAGTTCGTGCCGGCGTTCGGGTTGAGCGCGGCGCAGTTGGTGCTGCCGGCAGCGCAGCTGTAGCCCCACATCGGCACCGTCTGCCCGTCGGGCAGCGTGGTCTGCGTGGGAGCCGCGGTGAGGCCGACGGCGGTCGTGGTCTGCGCCAGGGCAGTTCCACCCGACAGCAGGAGAATGGAGGCCGCCAGTCCGGACGCGATCCGGGTGGCTGCAGTTTTCATGGTACGCATCGCATATCTCCTGGATATCAATTCGATTCGTTGATCTGGAAGCTACGGGCGTCGATCAACATCATCATCAACATTCCGCCGGGGAAAATGTTATTGGTCGTGATTTCGCGTTCGTTGTGCGAGTGCCACATGTAGGCGTAGCCCGCCTCCGTCGCCGGATTGTTGGCCGTCGTGCCAACGACCGGCAGCGGCGTGTTGCCCACGGCGCGCGCGGTGGCCTCGGCGCCCAGGTAGGGGCTGCCGCCGTACCACAGGCCGTTGACCACGATGGTCGGATCGGGCAGCGTCGCCGGTCCGCCGCTGTTGACCTGGCCGAAGGGGTTCTTCTCGAGCGCCTTGGTGTGGTCGCCGCACCATTCGTAGTAGTTCGGTTCGGCGGCGGCGGTGGTGCCATCGCTCTTCACCGTGTAGTAGCCGTTGGCGTCGGGCACGCAGGGCGTCGTGTCGCCGGCGTAGCCATGCCCGAACACGTCCCAGTTCAGGCCGCGGCCGGTCCAGTAGAAGATCCCGTCGAAAGCCAGGCCCGGGGTCGTGGTCGTCGTGAACAGCAGCGGCCCGGCCGGCAGGGCGGCGTTGGGCGCGGTGGCGGCGGTCGGGTCGAGCAGCAGGTTGCCGTCGCGGGCCAGGATGCGCACGTGGTTGGCGTGTTCGTGGAACGGATGCTGCATGTGGCCCTGGCCGATGACGCGCAGCAGGGTGAGTTCGCCCGGATGCATGTGCGGATTGCCGTTGTACGGCTGGCTCGGGTACTGCGGCGCGTAGTTCGGGTCCATGTCATCGGGCATGGAGCGGCCGTTGATCATGAAGTAGTTCGGCACGTAGGGCTCGGTGGACACCACCAGGCAGCCGCTGGCGCTGGTGCAGCTGGCATTGCCCGCCGCCTTGTTGGCCTTGTCGGCCAGCACCTGCTGTTCCACCGCCAGGTGCAGCGGGCCCATCATCTCCGAGAACTGGAACAGGTATTCACGGTCGTAGCAGGAGGCCGGGTGATCGTAGGCGGACGTCGACAGGCGGAAGTCGCCTTCGGTGTGGAAGTTCTTCGCCGCGTCGGCGCCCAGTCCCACGCAGTGCGATCCGGCCGTGGCGCCGGTGGTCACCGGGGTCTTGGGCAGCACGATCAGCGCGCCGGACAGGCCCATCTCGATCTGCAGGTCGCCCTGGGTGCCGCTGTAATAGGCGTGCGTCCCGGGGGTCGATGCCGTGAACGTATACGTCACGGTGTTGGCGCCGGCCGTCGACGCGAGCGAGGCATTGGGCGCTTCCTGGGCGAGCACACCGGTCGTGCCGCCGGTGCTGGTCACCTGGAATCCCGGGAACAGGATCGAGGTATTGCCGGCGGCGGCCGGCAGGTTGTTGGTCAGGTTCACCGTGACCACGTCGCCCTCGGTGACGATCAGCGTCGGACCGGGCAGCTGCACGGTGGGGCACGTGGCCCCCGCAATCGGCGTCGCCGGCGCGGCGGGCGCGAACCCGGCCGGCGCGACGGAGCAGCCGTAGCCCCAGGAGTAGACCACCGTGCCGTCGGGCTGGGTGATGTGCGTGTCGGCCGCGTCCAGGTTGAACGTGTCCGCGCCCGCGGCGGTGGAGCCGGTGATGCCGGGCGCCGCGGCGTGGGCCGACAGCGACAGCACCGACCCCAGGGCCGCGAAACCCGCACCTTGCAGGATCTGCGCAAGCAGTGTTTTCATTTTCAGGGCTCGCATCGCGGCTCTCCTAGATCTGGCTGCAGACTCTGGTGGTCGGGTCTACGGATTTACAAATATTGACCTCGGTCATCAGGCCGCCGAAGTTCTCGGCGTCATTCGACAGATGGTCGAGTTGTGGGGTGAACAAATAGAACTTCTGGCCAGCCGCAAGCCCGGTCGCATCGAGGATCACGTCGAGCGACTCGCCACCGGCCAGCGTGATCGAGTTCGTATAGAAATCCATGTTGTTGCCGGCCATGTCGCGCAGCAGCCGGGCGTTGTAGCCGATGACGTGCATCGGGATGCCCAGCGATGCCAGCGTCTGGTATTCGGTGACGTCCAGGTCGGAGATGCGCAGCAGCGCCCGGCCGTTGACGGGGATGTTGATGACCGCGGGCAGCGGCTGCGAGGCGTGCATCGTGCCGTCGGACGATTGCGTCGTCATCGTGCCGGCAACCACGGTCTGGCCGTTCACCTGGTTGGCCGCCGTGGCGTTGGCGCAGGCCTGCGCGGCCCGCGAGCCGGGCAGTTCGCTGCCCGTGCAGACGTAGCCGCCCACCGTGTCCGGATAGCTGCGGCCGTTGAGCGTGAAATACTTGTCCTTCATGTCGAAGAACGACTCGGGATTGAACGTCATCCCGACGAAGTGGAAGTTCGGATCGAAGCCGTGGATCTGCAGCGGATATTCGACGTCGTAGCGCGTCGAGCCGTCGCCGTCGTTATAGGCGTACATGCTGGGCGTGCCCGAAGCATTGTTCACCTGCGCGACGGTATTGACCGGCGGGATCGGCGAGGTGCAGATCATGTCGGTGCCGCAGCGCTTGCGCACCGGCTCATAGGCGGCGAAGGCGGCGGCGCGGGCAGCGCCCGTGACGGTGCTCGGATCGATCAGGGTCGGCGTCGCGGCGTCCCACTGGTCCAGAGCCGTCCACAGCGACTGGCCAAGCGCCACCCGGTTCTGGCGCGGGCGCACGAACAGCTGGCCGACCATGCCCATCTGCAAGTGCTCGGGCGGCGCGATGTGGCAGTGCCAGAAATAGGTGCCGGCGTCCGGCGCAAGGTAGTAGTAGCTGAAGCTGCCGCCGATCGAGATGGCGATCGACGCTTCCGGCACGCCGTCGTAGAACGGCGAGGCGTTGGGGTAGCCGTGGAAGTGGACGGTGTGCTGCTCGAACAGGTCGGGCCGCATGATCATGCCGACATTGGTCAGCGTGAGGAACAGTTCGTCGTCCTCGTCCATGGAAATCAGCGGCGCCGGAGCGCTGGCATTCATGACGCCCACGTCCATGATGGGGCGCGGATCGACGTGGCCGTCGAGCAGCGTGCTCTGGTAGGCCCAGGTCACGCTACCGTCGCTGCAGGTCGGGGTCGGGGCGGCGACCGTGCCCGGGCAGTTCGGGGCGGTCGCACCGGCGATGCCGCCGGGGGTGACCGCGGCATAGATGCCCGATGCCGTGCGCACGACGGCGCCGGTCGCGTAGGCGTTGCCGGAGGTCCACGGATCGGTGCTGCCCACATCGGAGGTCAGGCCGACGGCGCCGTTCCAGGTCGTGGCGGCATTGGGCTGTCCGACCATGTTGCTGGGCGTGCCGACATCGCCGGTGGTGCCGTTGGCGCCGTAGGTCGTGTTGAAGACGCTGAACGGCTCGGTGCCGGGCCGGCCGTTGTAGATGTCGGACAGGCCCGACAGGGGGCCGAAGCCGAACATGTAGATCTGCTGGCCGTCGGCCATGGTGGCGTAGCCGTCGCCACCGGCGATCTGCTGGCACTTGATGGTGGACGTCGTCGACGTCGGCACGGTCGCCGTCATTCCCGCCGAATCGATGCCGACGCCGCCCGGGTGCTGGGCAGTCGTTTGCGGACACTGCACGCGGAAACTCTGCGCCTGGGCGCCCAGCGCGAACAGCGCCAGCCCGCAGGCGGACAGCAGGCGAACCAGGTGTTTTGCTCTCGTCATGTCGAATCCTCCGTCAGCGCTCGTACGGGCTTCTTGGGGCCCTGTAGATGTCGTGCCGCCACGCGTGGCCAGGTTGAAATGGAAAAGGTCGTGCAGTTTCGGAAACATCGTGCTCACCGTTTGGCGGTCAGGATCGGGTGGGGCAGTTCCGCGTACAGCTGGTCGGCCGTGGCGAAACCGTCAAGGCGCACCCAGGACTGGCCCGGCGCGGCACGCACGAGAGTGACCGGCGAATGGCTCATCTTGTCGCCGCGATACACGTCGAAGGCGCGTTGCGCCGCCTGCGTGGCGCCGAGGCTGCCGGTGTAGTAGTTCCATTGCGGGCCGGCCTTGAAGCGTTGCGCGTACTCGCGCAGGCGGGACGGCGTGTCCTGCTCCGGATCGATGGAGATCGACAGCAGGTGAACACGGTCGCGGTCGGCGCCCAGGCGGTCCTGCAGGGCCGACAGCGCCTGGGTGGTCAGCGGGCACACGGCGCTGCAGCTGGTGTAGATGAAGGCGAGGACGACCGGTCGGCCGTCGTCGATCTCGGCGCGCAGGGCGACGCTGCGCCCGTCGTCGCGCGTCAGCTGGATATCGGGAATCTGGTACTGGGTGAGGGTGCGCGACAGGCGGGGTGCGGCCAGGTGATGGGCCTGCCCATCGGCCGGCATGCCATCCATCTGGTGGTGCGCATGGTTCTGCGGCGCCGCTACGTCGACCGCCGCCAGTTGCCGGACGGCGCCGGGGGCAGCGACCGCAGCGTCGGCCTGCGCAAGCGCCGGCGGCAGGGCGGCGGCAATTGCCAGCAGGCCCAAGACCACCGATACCGCGCGGCTCATCCGATGACGCCCGATCTGCTGCAATTGACAACTCCCCCGTCAGAAGCCGGCACTGCGGGCGGCCGCGGTGACGGAAATGGGACTGCGAATCGCTCTGGAAACTGCGCAGCTGAAGGTTCGTAGGGACAAGTTCCTCAGCCACCCCTGGCCCAAGCGACAATCCGACTCATGTGGATTACCGATTGGGGTGACGCATTGTTGGGGTGAGGGAATATCCTGTCTTTAGGTTATAACCCTAGGAACATTTGGGTAGTTCCCCTACATATCTGCGAGTATTCCTACGGGTTTATACCCATACCGGCAAGGAATTCCCTTATATAAGGGGGATTCCGGCGGTTGTTTCGGCGAACGGGGTCACCTGGGTGCGGCAGGGGGGACCGGAGGGCCGGGGGACCGTAAATACGGGGCTGGTGGCGGGAAACGGGCAAGAGTGGCCGCACCCGCGGGTTTGTCCGGGCCGGGCAAGCGGCCACAAGCCCTGCGCCCGTGCGTGCAGCGCGCGTGCCTTCTTAATAACAGCCGGGGGCTGGGTACAGCGGACGTTCGATCAGCCGTTGAGCGGCCGATTCAGGTACCAGAGGACCTTGGGCACGTAATCGCGGGTCTCGGCAATGGCCGGCACCCGGAACCCGGCGCGGACCACGGCCGCTTCGCCGGCGTTGTAGCCGGCCAGGGCCAGGCGCAGGTCGCCGCGGAAGTAGTCGAGCAGCCACTTCAGGTAGAGCGCCCCGCCGCGGATGTTCTGCTGCGGGTCGAACGAATCGCGCACGCCGAAACGCTGCGCGGTCTCGGGCATCAGTTGCATCAGGCCGACGGCACCGGCACGCGAGACGGCACGGGGCTGGTAGCCGGACTCGACCTGGATCACGGCGTGCAGCAGCCGCGGCGAGACGGCCGTCTCCTGCGCCACCCGGTCGATCAGTGAACGGTAGGCCGAGGCCGTGTTCGGCAGGACCGCAGCTCCGACCGGCGGAACCAGCGCCAGCGGGGCGGCGAGCGCAACCTCCGGCGGCGATGCCACGACCAGGTCGGGGGTCTCGTCGGTTGCAAAATTGGAAAGCACCACGGCGCCGCTGTCGGACGCGCCGGCATAGATCTGCCCGAACGCCGTCCCGCTGGCGCCGGCCAGCACGACAGCGCACAAGGCGCCCAGCAGGGGGACGTGACGGCGCGCCGTCGGCCGCCGGAAGAATAGAGACATACCGCTTTCTAGCACCGGCCATTTGGAGGGGCTAGTGGGGGATACCCCCATATTGACTCGGTGCATTGCCCGGCGCGATGCGGCTATCCCTCCCTCCGGGGCTCCACCCATCCGGGAAAGTGCCCTCGTCGCAGGCGGCCACGCCATTGCATGGGATGGAACGACTTGCTTACATATTTTGTGCAAATCGCGGCAACCGGCGCCGTCGCGGCTCGTCTAACCTGGCGTCACCCCCTTCTGGAGCGCACGCATGAATCCTTTTTCGGTATCCACCTGGCGCGGACTTGCGGCTGCCGGCGCCTCGGCGGTCCTGGTCGCGTCGATCGGCCTGGTCTCCAGCTCCGCGGCCGAGCCCGCGGCGCCCACGGCGACCGCCGCCCACGATGGCAGTAGCCGGCCCTGGGCCCAGCACCTGCAGTCCCACCTGGATCGCCTGGCCGAGCGCCTGGAAATCAAGGCATCGCAGCAGGATGCCTGGCAGAAGTTCTCCGCGGCCTTCAAGGAGACCGCCGGCGACCACGCCGCGATGGAGCACGGGCCGGTCGGCAAGGACGCGGCAGCCGAGGTCGATGCCGCCACCCTGGCGCGCCGGCACGCCGACTTCGCGCAGCAGCACGCCCAGCACCTGGCGCAACTGGCCGATGCGACCAGCGCCCTGCAGGCTGCGCTAGGCCCCGAGCAGCGGCAACTGTTCAACGAAGTGGCGCGCCACTACGCGGCCGAACACGAGCACATGGGCGCGATGGCGCACGGCTACGGCGGTGACGCGCACCACGAAGGGCACTGCTCCGGACATGAATCGGGCCACGAGGGCTACCACGGCGGACCTGGACACGCGATGTCCGAGGCCGACGGCGACGGCGCCGCGGCCAATGACGCGCACTGACGGCAGCGGCCACGCCGCGTGGCCGGCGGCGCACCTGCCGTGCCGCCGGCGGCGCCGATGAAAGTCGCGGCGGCGCCGTTCGATGGCGCCCGCGTGCCGCGACTGGCGGTACTTGCGGCGGCGATCGCGGGGTTCACCGGGGTCGCGGCCGGCGCGTTCGGCGCGCACGCCCTCAAGACGCGCCTGGACCCCGATGCGCTGGCCATCTTCGAGACGGCGGCACGCTACCAGCTGCTGCACGCGCCGGCATTGCTGGCCTGCGGGTGGATCGCGCAGCAGTGGCCGGGGCGCGCGGCCACGCTTGCCCTGGCCAGCCTTGCCGGCGGCATCGTGCTGTTCAGCGGCAGCCTGTACGCCCTCAGCCTGGCGGGCGCGCGCGCGCTGGGCATGATCACGCCACTGGGTGGCGCGCTGTTGCTGCTCGGCTGGCTGTGCCTGGGCGTAGCGGTGGTGCGGCCGCGCCGCTAGCACGCGGCGGCGGCGCTGCCGCGTGGCTGGGTGTGCAGCGAGGCGTGCGGCGGTGCGTGCGGCGGTGCGTGCGGCGGGGAATCGTAGAATCCACACATGTTCGCCCGGCCGTTCGCGCTATGCCTGACCTTGCCCGCCCTGCGCCGGGCAAGTGGCGTGGCGGCGGTGGCGCTGCTGCTCGCGCTGCTGGCGGCGCGTGCGGCGGCGAGCCCGGCGCCCGGCTCGGCGGCGGCCACGCCGGCGCGCGTCTTCCTCGAGGACTACACCTGGACCGAAGTGCGCGACGCGGTGCGCGGCGGCGCCACCACGGCCATCGTGCCGATCGGCGGCACCGAGCAGAGCGGGCCCGCGATAGCACTGGGCAAGCACAACGCGCGCGTGCGCCTGCTCAGCGAACGCATCGCGCGCGCGCTGGGCAATGCCATCGTGGCGCCCGTCGTGGCGTACGTGCCCGAAGGCAATATCGATCCGCCGAGTTC
>Ga0181528_10001874_pt1 | contig 13001 bp, 7 predicted proteins | sample PEATcosm2014_Bin_47_FD_119742 | JGI IMG/M metagenome (GOLD analysis project Ga0181528, IMG submission 119742) | Peatland microbial communities from MTU Mesocosm Facility, Houghton, MI, USA - PEATcosm2014_Bin10_10_metaG | ecosystem: Environmental > Terrestrial > Soil > Wetlands > Peat | place... | reverse complement strand
GTGCGAGGAAATCGGCGACCACATTCAATATCGAATTCATCCCGTCCCTTTGCCGTTATTCACACTGTCTTTCGATAAGTTTCTTCAACTGCTGAATATCATCCGCCTTCAGTTCACTTTGACCAGCCAGATGCAACAACAAAGGAAGCGGATCGCCTCCGAACAATCGTTCGACGAAATCGCCCACCGTCCGCTTGATCACCTGTTCGCGCTTGACCGCTGCGGAGAACACGTGAGCTTTGCCCTTCTCATCGTGTCGGACATATCCTTTTTTTTCCAAACGACGCAAATGCGTCTGGACGGTAGCGTACGTAACAGTTCGATCATTAGAGAGTGCGTCACAGATATCCTGGACCGTCGCCGATTCCAGTTGCCACACCAACCGCAGGACTTCCGTCTCGGCGGGACTCAATGCCGGTAATGTTTTTTTGACCATCGGAACCTCTCGTACAAATGTACAAGAAATCTTATCGTACATTTGTACGAGGTGTCAAGACGCTGTGGATTTGCCAAACAGCTCGAGCGTAGAAGCAAGAAAGCTTTGAGTAAAAATGCAAATCACCTGCTATTTTGTGCGAACGACCTACCACTCACCATTTTCTAGCCGTTTCAGCTCGCGCACCACACTGAGATTTACCTGTGATTTCATGGTTTTCGTAGTCAGAGTGACCCCGAAACCGGGCGATCGTGGCTACACGCCGACAATACGTCATTCGGATTTGAATACGGAGTCAGGACAATCACGCCATTCGGTTCCCAAATGGCGGTTTCAATTGCCCAATCATTACGTCCGGTACATACCTCACACAATTCACCTGAACATAGTAGTGAAAATCGCGAACCACGGCTCTTCCTTCGTTGGCGTGAGCTAGTTTCCACACAGTGTGTTGAAGTTCCATCGGATCAAAGGATGGGACATGATTTGTGAGTCGCGTTTGTGAAGGACGGTATTTTGTCTTCCGGTCGCTTGAACGATAAGCAATTTCGCTCTGGTCGTTCCCTTTCACCGAACACAACGATCGAATCGTCGACAGCCGTTGTCAGTACGATCCCTGATCCTGCATTGAAATCCGTTGTTTTAACCTCGTCGTCACCACACCTGGATTCAAACGACGTTGATTCTCTCGATCAGGGCGTCGAACTATCTCAGACGATCGCCAGGTATCAATCGGACCTGGTGCAAAAGGACGAATTGATCACAGCACTGATCAATGAACTCGAACAAGCCGTTGAACAACTCGACCGATTTCAGCGCACAGGATCCAATCGCTCTCATTCTGCTCCTTCGCCAGCGCAAAACAGTTATTCCAACATTGCCAGCGAACCGCAATCTCCGCTGATGGACGACTTGCGACGAATGGCAAATGACTGGGAACAGGCGCAGCCGGCTTCCGCACTCGAAAGAATCGAGTCTCAACTGGCGGCCATGCATGACCTGGTTCTGAATTTGCAAAATAATGGCCGTGCTGGCGCGCATGACCGTGTCAGCCCCGAAGTCCTTGATTTCGAAGATCGCGTTCGACGTTTGAATGCCGAAACGGCCGCTGATGAACAGCAAGATCAAGACACGGCCAACATGACACTCGACGAATCGTCGCCGAGTTGGGAAGCAATCAAACGACAAATCTTTGGCGGTAGCGAACCAGCGATCGAGAATAGCAACCAGGAAGCGGACGATTCCGAACTGCTGAGATTATTGAACGAAACGCCAGCTCCAACAGAAATCAACTTTGACGTCGCCGGCATCGACGAACTGAAACAAGCCATCAGCGAACGCGATGCATATATCATTCAGTTGAATCGACTTTTCCGGACAAGAAACTCATTTTCGTTGCCAGCCGACTGGTCCGTATTGGCCAACGTTCCTAATGAGATGCAGGTTCGAGTGGAATCTCTGATCGAACGTCTGGATGTGCAGGTACGGTTGGGAGAAGTGGAAATGTCGTTGGAACGAGCGAGACTGGCTCGTGAACGCTCACAAATTCAAAGTGAACGTGAGATGATCGAAAAGCATATGCGACGATTAGGACTCAAATCGCTCGCGGATCTCGACAATATCAGTGCGGCGACCGGATCGGCGGGCGATCGGCGCTGGATGCGGTTCCTCGGCCCCAATACCAAGTGAACCGCTGGTGTCCAAATCTATCGTGTGAACACACCACCGGCTTGTTGCACTTGTCGGTGATTTTCAGCTCCCGTGGCATGTTGCAAGCCAGTTTGCTGCACGCGTCGTTCTGAAGGCAATGACGACTGTTGTGGTGAGACAAGAAACGATGTAATCGTGCTGACAGTTTCCTTCGACTGATCGATCTTCTGACCGTTCGGTAAATCCATCGCCATTTCCAGGTAACGATGTACCAGAGATTGAGTCGGTAATCCGGTCTTGCGATCAACACGACAAGAACCCGTGCTGTAACCACCCTTGACCAGAATTTTAATTTCACCGCCGGCACCTCGCCTGACAATCGGCTTTGGTGGACCGCTGATAAGTCCAGCCAGGCTGATTTCCGCCGAGTTCCGTGAGAGTTCATTCAGAGTACATGTCGTCGTCACGTAAATTGGAATCGGATTTTCGGTGTATCTTTCGAATTTCCATTCCGATCCTTCTTTGACCTCCACCCCCGGATGTGTGGGATCGCTGCTGAACGGAAGTAGACCAATACTGTCATCGATAAATGTCGCGATTCCATCCTCACTTCGTGTCGTCGCTTCCAACTGTTGTCGAACCATCGCGACGTCTTGCGACGGGACTTGACTCAAGCACCGCTGCAAAAATTCCTTGAAATCGATGATTTCCAAAACCTTGTTGTTCGGCCCGACAATGAACGAAAAATAATTCTTGGCAAGCCCGGCATAAAGCAGACAGCTTCGCGGGATTGATTCCGGTGGTTGCGCCGAGGAATACGAGATCTGGACACCGCGAATGTCCTCTTCGTATTGAACCCGGTGGTATTGAACAGTCATTACCTTGCGACCATCGGCACGTATTTCATCAACATTCAGCGACAGCATCATATCCGTTCGCGATTTACTGACACTGATCTTTCCAACACTATCGGTCTCGGTCAAACGTTGCTCGACGGTCTTCTGCAAAGGGAAAGGTTCGTTAACCGTCAATTTCAGTTCGAGCACACCTTGTTGCGGCACGCTCGCAGGCTGTGCGGTCTCAACCGGTTCGGCGAACTGCTGCGTCTGTGGCTGTTTTTTTTGATTTTCGGAAGATTCGAGTTCTGAAAGGTCGGCATCAAGGTCCGCGTTTCCGCTTTGGAAAAACCCGCATCCCAGGTTCGCCATGAACAACGTGGCAACTAAAGTCGCCCATCTCAACGCTGTGAATGACATTGTACAACCTTCCGTGGCAAACAAAGACCGTGCGGCGATCATCCGTGACCGCTCGTATCTGAACAAATGCAGCCTGGTCGCTGCTGTTGTGAAGGATATCAGTCGGTTCAATTCGCGCGAAGACGGACCTGACGTTGTAAATTGCCAAATCAGTCCGACCAAGCCAGTACCGGCGATGTAGCCCGGGCTATCGCCTTTTTAAAAACTCGAGCAATGCGCCATTGGGCTTCAGCCTGCGAATCGTTGCATCCGTGATGCCCAGCGCGGACTACAGCCCAGCCACGTTCGAAAAAAGGCGCAGGCCTTAACAGGCAACGTGCTGCTATTTCCCGACTTGTGAACGTTGGAGTAGAATCATCCCCTTGCGTCGGTCAGCGATTTCGTTTGGCACGAGCATTGTCACTGCGTAGTCTTTTTGTCGATTGCTTCCGTCGTCACGAATTGGCTAAGGGGGCCAGATACTGCTCGCGTCCGAGAATAGCATTCCTCGGACGCCAAATTACGCGTGAGTTGGCGAAACTTCATTTGGAATCTCGGTTTACATGACGAGTCGTAATCTCAACAATGTGTCATTCCAGTCCGCACGCTGTATAGGCGTGTCCACGGTTTTTTTCGATGAGTGAATTGTCTTCGCCCCCACCGATGTCCCCCACGTTTGGCTCGACCAAATCGAACATCGATCACGACGAACGTGGAACGATCCGCGCCTTGGTTGAGGCGTTCGTTTCGTTGTTCGTCGCCGTTTTGATCTTTCGATCGTTCGCCGCCGAAGGGTATATGATCTCGACGGGATCGATGGCACCCTGCTTGCTGGGATTTCATAAACGCGTCGTTTGTCCGACGTGCCATATTACTTTTCCATTTGGCACGGCCTACGACACCGACGAAGACCCTGACGCCGATTCGGTGGTAACCAGTCGATCGCGTGCCGTCTGTCCGAATTGCGGCCAACCAGGGATTGATATTACCGATGTTCCACGCAATCACGGTGATCAACTGCTGGTCAACAAACAGGCCTATTTGTATCAGTCGCCTCGACGATGGGACGTCGTGGTGTTCCGCAATCCGGCCCATCCCACCGAAGCATACGTCAAGCGGGCTGTCGGACTGCCGGGCGAACGCATTCAAATTGTGAGTGGCGATGTTGTCATCAACGGTCAAATCGCTCGAAAAGACTATCGCCAACAGACTGCGATGCGAATACTGGTGCACGATCATGACTATCGCCCCGCCGACGACGACGGATTCCAATCGCACTGGCAGATTGTCGATTCGGCAGCGACGAGCGAAATCGGTACCAAATCGGTGTCGTGGCAAGCGACCAGAAAGTCATTTGCCTACCAAGGCGCGGACATGCAGCGTCCCGACCAGGCGCCGCTCGGATGGGTCGAATATCATCACTGGGTTCGGTCGGGTGGACAGCACGATTCGACGGTGCCGCTCGCGCAGTGGCCCGACGACGTGAATGTCGCTTCGGTGCCGGACGCCGGATTGAAATTCGATCCGAGAAAGGGCGAATTCAGCGTCCTGGGTGCGCTTTCTGGTGATATAGCCAGAAAGCTGCTGGAACTTTCACAGAACGAACCTTTTCGAAATGCGGTTCGCGAATTGTACGAAGCGTCGCACATCGTCGCCGTAACGGATGAATATGGTTATAACCCTGTCGAAGAAGCGGGGACACCCAATCCCGTTCGCGATCTGATGTTCACGTCGGAAATCAAATTACATAGCGGAACGGGTGAGTTCGTCATCGAAATGACAAACGGTGCGATGGCATTTTCGGTCGTGTTCGACGTCATTCGCCACCAAATCAATCTGTATGCAGAACCGTTACCTGAAGGGACTTCTCTCAATTCGCAACTCGAATTGACACGAAACTTGAGCGAACCCGTTGCCACGGGCGATTTGCCGGACGCACTGGTGAAAAATGGCGGAACGTTGGAAATGTCTTTGATCGATAAACAGGTCATCGTGGCGTTAGATGGCAAGCTTCTGCTGGCCCCATGGCCGTTTGAGTTGCCTGCGGCCACTCAGGCCCCAAGAATTCCAGTACGATTTGGTGCTCGTGGAATCGACATCACGGTCCGTCGATTGAAGATCTATCGAGACGTTTATTACACCGATACGCGAAGTCGACATGGCGTCAATCGTCCGTACGAATTGCACGACGACGAATTCTTCGTTCTCGGCGACAACAGTCCTGTTTCGCACGACAGTCGCCGTTGGGAACGGCCTTGCGTCAATCGTTCGTATCTGATCGGTAAACCATTTCTGGTTCACCTGCCATCAAAACCGGCTGTGCTGCACATGGGCAACCGACAAATGCAACTTCGAATCCCTGATTGGGAGCGAATTCGGTTCTTGAGATAGGATATCGCGGAACCGAAAAGGACACGATCGGCATGTGGCTCGCAAGATTGGATTTGTTGGCATTCGGACATTTTACAGATCTCCGGCTTCATCTCGGCCCCGGACTGCACCTCGTTTACGGACCGAACGAAGCGGGGAAGACGACGACCCTGCGAGCAATCCGACAGTTATTGTTCGGATTCGACGAACGAACTCGAGATAACTTCGTCCATCAAAACTCCAATCTTCGCATCGGTGGCCTGATCCGAAATCATGCGGGAATCGAATTGGAAGTCATCCGACGTAAGACTCGGAAGGATTCACTGCGCGGCATCGACGAAGCCACCACGATCGATGACGGAGTGTGGCAAAACGTGCTTTGTGGCATCGACGAAGCGACTTTTTCCAACCGGTACGGCATTGATTACGAGCAACTTGTCAAAGGCGGACACGAAATCGCAACCGGAACGGGTGATCTCGGCGAGATTCTGTTCGCAACCGGTTCTGGCGTTTCCGATCTGACGTCGGTGCAAAAGCGGCTTAGCGACGAAGCCGCTGAATTGTTTCGCCCGCAAGGTAAGAAACAACGCCTGAACCAGGCCATTGTCGAATGGCAGGAACAGCGAGAATTGGTCGCGAAACAACAGCTTTCGGTCGCCGAGTGGGAAGATGTCGACCGACAACGACGTGACACGCAAATCCGATTGGATGCGGTCTGCGGGGAACTGTCGCTGAAAGACCAGGTGCGAGACCAATATCGGAGGATGCTTAAATCGTGGCCACTGGTGCGAGAACAGACGTCTCTCGAACAACGGCTATCAGAACTGGCCGCAGCGAAGCGATTGCCGAACGAATTCATGGCCATGCGACAAGAAGCATCGCTTCTGCTAAGTCACGCGGACAGTCATGAGAGTGCCGCGGCCAAGACGCGACAAGACGCCGAACGCCAATTGGAATGCCTGGCAATTTCACCTGAGTTACTGAGCAAAGCGGATGAATTGACGCAGCTCTTTGCCGACTGGGGATCGTATTCGAAGGCTCAGCTCGATCGTCCACAACTGGTCAATCAGTTGGAACACCATGTCGACATTTGTCGAAACCTGCTTAGTGATCTGGGACCATCTGCTAGCGCCGCACAGGAGGCGACAATTGAAATCGATCGCGTTGAAATTACGAAACTCAATCAATTGGGACGGAAGAAGGCCGGCCTCGTGCAAGCCGTTCAGCAAGCAGAAATGCACTGCGAGCGAATCCAAAGGCGGCTCGACGAAACGCGGCAGAAGCTGGAAAGATTGCCCGTTGCGCGATCATCACAGCCGTTGCGCGATGCCATTCGACAGGCGCGATGCGAAGGGGATCTGGAGACTCAACTCGAAAAAGTGAATGGAGAAATTGAGTCGCTCACGCGAGAAAGGCGTTCGCAACTTGAACGATTGGGGCTTTGGACGGGATCGATCGAAAAACTCAAAGAGATGCGGGTACCGACACTCGAATCCGTGCGGGACTGGGAAATCGAGTTCACATCCAATCAAAACGAACAATCGATTTTGAAGTCTCGGCTTGATGATTTGGAGTCCGAGTGCCAGCAACGCCGGAAGCAGTTGGATGAATTGCAACGCGGTTACGACTTGCCGACGGAGATTGATTTATCAAACACTCGATCGAAACGAGACGATCTGTTGAATCAGATCCGTCAAGCAGTTGAGGCGAAGAAAGTCCCGAAAAAAGCGATCATTGATTCGTTCGCGCAAACCGTAGCCGAGACGGATCGAATCGTCGATTTGTTACGTAGCGAAGCGACGCTGGTCGCACAGGTAGCCGAACAAAAGTCCGAATTCGCGACACTCGAATCTCGAAAATATGAACTCCAGTCCAAACTGAATGAATTCGACGATTCACGAACCAATCTTGAACAGCGATGGCAAGCGGAATGGGGCGATTTGGGGGCGAAGGCTTTCTCGCCACGTGAAATGCAAACCTGGCTGGCTCACCGAGAAACGCTGTTACTGAATCATGCGCAAATCGCACGTCATTCCGTCGAAGCGAAGCAGCTGGTCGAACGAGCTAAGACGCAAATCTCAATCCTGTCGCAACTGCTCTTCAATGCCGCCCCCTTCGGTGATCAAACAGACGTTGGTCTCGCGTCACGAGAGAACGACTTGAAGACTGTCTCATCGACTTCGAGGCAACAACTTTCCTTCGGCTGGGATCACAACTTTGACCATGATCAGCAGATTCGCGAATCACCAGGAAGCGGGGCTGACTTGATCGGTGCGCATTCACTCGAAGAGTTGTTGCTGCGCGCGGAAGACCAACTCAAACAGGACGAGGCTCTGGCCACAGCAAGGAAAGAAACCGAAGAAGCGCATTCCCGTTTGCTACTGGATCAGAAAGAATCGCTTGACCAGATGAAACGCGCTCAGGACGAACTCCAGCAATGGCAAACTGAATGGGAAACGAGATTGGCCGACTTAAATATCGCATTGGATCTATCCCCTGACGCGGCCGATGCGTTTCTGCAAACGTTGAGCGAACTTTTCGATCATCGACGCCAAGCCGAACAACTGCGACTACGGATTGTCGGAATTGCAGCCGATGCGGAGCAATTTGAAAGTAAAGTCAAGAGGATGTGCGAAAGCATCGCCAGCGATTTGTTGCCGCTCACCACGACCGACGCGGTGACAAAGCTGCGAGATCGGTTACTCGCCGGTCAGAAAGATCTGGCAACGTTCAACGAACAAACCGCGAGAAAAGCTCAAGCGGAACACCAATTGGTTCAATCGCGACAAACGCGAGCGAAAGGAATGAACCTCGTTAACCAACTCTGCACAATGGCTGGCCTGAACGCGCCCGTGACGGAATCTTTGCGCAACGGTTCTAATTCTCTGGCCCCGATATTTGATACGCTGATAAAAATCGAAGCCGATTCACAACATCGACTTCAATTGGAAGATCAGCTCGAACGCGTTCAAAAGCAGCTTGTCGAATTGGCCGCGGAGATGCCGCTTTCGGAACATCTCGAACAAGTTCGACAAGCATCGCTCGAACATCTGAACGTTCGTGTTGGCGAACTCGATGTCGAATGTCTCCAACTTGCGGAAGAACGAGATCGGCTGAATCGTCAATTGGGTGGTTTTGATGAACAGTTGCAACGAATGGATGGCAGCGCTGTTGCTGCGGAAGCTGAAGAGAAACAAAGGCAGTTGCTCGCCCAGATGCGTTCGGACGTCGAACAATATGCCCGCACGAAACTGGCCAGTTCCGTCTTACACGCGGCCGTTGAGCGTTATCGCGACAAAATTCGCGGGCCGGTATTAACTGTTGCCAGTGAATTGTTCCGCGAGTTGACGTTAGGTTCGTTCGACGGATTGCGAGTCGACGAAGACAACAACAGCCATCCAGTGCTCGTCGGTCTTCGAAATGGCGGCCGCGAAATCGTTTCGGTGGATGGCATGAGCGAAGGGACCTGCGATCAACTTTACCTCGCCCTGAAACTCGCCAGTCTCACGTTAGAGACCGCACCACGCAGCCATCTTCCGTTCATTGTGGACGACATCCTGATTCAATTTGACGATGCCCGATCCGCCGCGGCACTCAGAATTCTGGCTCGGCTGGGACGTCAGCGGCAGGTCATATTCTTCACGCATCACGAACATCGACTCGATATTGCCCGTCAGCATCTTGCGGACGATTGTACGATTCAACGTTTGAACCGTTAATTCCACTCGATTTGACGGCCACCAACGACAACGCCCCGACATTTTTGTGGTCGGGGCGCTGCGGATTTGTTTTGCGAAAAGCGGCTATTGCAGAATCATCGTGCGAAGTTCGTTGATCGCAGGTGAAAGGCTGGCCGTCAGCCGAGCGAACGTCTGACGTTCCTCCGTATTGCACTTTTCGAGGTAAGCGTAGATGCGTCGACATCGGTCATAAACGTCTGCCATCTCATCGCGCACTTCGGTGGGGCTTTTTCCATCGAGGATATCGTCGTGCAAACGGCCTGCAAGTTCCGCGAGGTCAACCGCTTCTTGCAAACACTGTGTGGCAAAGGGTTGATTGTCCTGATCCAGCCATCGCTTGCACGTGAAGGCAATCTGGTCAGTAAAATTCTGCACGGAAGCTGCCAGGTCCCCAGCCGATTGATTGTCGAAGTCATCGCGCTGGATTTGTAGTGATGAACGCAACGAGCTGACCGTCTGGTCGATCCGGCTCAAAACCGACAAAGCTCGGTCGCTATCGACGTCCCGGTAGACGTCGAAGAAGGCTCGCTTCGCCTGTTCGATCGATCGGTACGAATCGACAATCTCATTGATATCCTGACTACGATTGACGAGTTCGGTAAATCGAGCGCACGCATTGTAAAATTGATCCGCCACGGGCAAGGCTTGCTTGGCATTTGGCAATCGCATGACAAGGATCAACGGAGTTCGCTCGAAGAATTGATCAATATCCTTTTTTAATGCTTTGGCGAGATAGACATATTGAGATTGGTCCATCCGCTGTGGCATCAGTAGCAACTGCTGAATTTCACCCGACGAAATCGCCACGCGACGCAGACCCCGCTCGATATAGCGGTCATCTTCCATGCGCAATTTCGCCACCAACGGGGACCACAGCGTCTCGAATTGTTTGTACTCGTCGACGATAACGCTGTTATCCGTTCGATCATCACGCACGATTGACACCAGATTCAAAACGACCTGACGCACGCGATTGATCGATCGCCGATAGTATTGGGAATCCTGACTGCGGCCAAGTTCTGATGCAATATCCTCTTGCAGGTTGTCCAGATCGGCGGCAAGTCCGGCTGCTTTGATGTTCAGTTGGCGCCGATCGAATTGCGGTTGAATCTTAATTTGCTGACGAATCCGATCACCGATCTCAGTAACAGTACTCAAAAGATCGCCCGTGTCACGGGGAAGTTCGCGGACACTTTCCAAGCGGTAAGCCAATTCACGCCAGTCGGCATCCAGTTGCTGAAGATCATCCAGCATCGCGCCGTCGACGCCATAACTTGCCGCCCTTTTATGAATGTTCTCGGCGACACCACTCAATCGCAGAGCTTCAGCATAATACCGCCGTAGTCCGGGCGATTGACCCATCTGCTCGTTCAATGCAAACGTTAACTGCCGCATATTATCGGCCAGGCCCCGAATCAACGGACGAAGTGCTTCGACATCGACCTGCCCCTGTCCGGCGGGATTCCGACCACCCGATCGACGAGAACCTTCTCCTAAACCCAGCGGATTAATGGAATCGTTGATGTATTCTTCAACGCGCTCGCGCGTATGACCCGTTTTGATGATCTTTCTCGATTGAGCAAAACTAGCCGACCCGTTTAAGAATATGGAACACAGAATGGTTGAGACGATCAGAAGTCCATGTCCCGGCCGATACCAACGTCCAATGTTCGAAACGCCTCCGGTTTTCATGTTCCAGAATTCCTTTCTGCGGTAAGCACGATCCCACGTGCCAAAGATTCTTCACTCAATTCTGTTTCGCAGTTCGATGGATGGGCAGACCGATCGCTTCGCGTCACATGTTTGTCATTCCCTTGTGATCTGTGGAAACAGACACACAGTAAATGACAACAAATTGACCGAACTGATATCACCCCCAAACGACCGAACGCGCGAAGACTAGCCTAAATTGCCGATTGCTCCAATACGAAATTGCGCAGACTTTCAAATTGTCATTCCAGGAACTTTCTGATGGCATTCTCGGTAATTTGAGCAACCTGTTCATCGACGGGCAGACTGCTAACCCACGAAATCGATCCCACCGAGAAAACGCCGCCACTGTTGGGAGTATCAAATTGGACCAGATGGGCACCGCCATCATCGGGATTCATGCCCTTTGCCAGCAAACGAGTGTTCTTCGGTGAACTGGCCGAGATCTTATCCGTCTCGTGCCCCGAAGCTCCGCCCGGGCAACGCATGTGCAATGACTTCGCTCCGAAAACATCGCCATTCTTCAAACCGGTTCGACCGAAAGCCCAATGGCTGTCGTCGACGACTTGATACGGAGCGCCGGTCATTGCTCCGGGCGGCGTAAAGACAACTCCCAACAGATTCGCCTCCGATTCGTGACGCAACGCCATCCGGCTTTCCGCACCAACACCAGCAAAGTCCAAGCCTTTGATTTGTCCATTGTGGACGGTCATTGCCAATCCTGAAAGTTCCACTTCGCAGTTCAAACCGTTTCCGCCGAGATACAGTAATCGGCCACCGTCATGGAAGACCCATTGTTTGACTCGATCGAACATTCGGCGCGTCCAGTACTCGGGATGAACGGCGATGACCAACGTTCGATAAGCCGACAAATCGAGCGTACCGTCATCGAGTTGCGTCTCTGCATAGTAGTCATGCGGCAAACCACGATCTTCGAGAAAGCCGAGCAACCTCCATTCGGCGGGAGCCAGGTGACAGGCTTGTCGCCCCTGGATTGGATCGGCGATTTTCTCGTCAAAGTCGATATGGTTGAACGGTTCCGGTCGATCAAACGAGAGTGGTGCATATGCGGGACAATTCCAACTCATGAACTCGGAATCGCGATAACGTTTGAGATCGTAACGCGAGTTCACGGTTGGTGTCAGAGGGAATTCGTCCGCATGAATGTAATTGCTTCGCCCGCCAAAACTGTTGTACGCATTCCAAGTGATGTTGCTGGCCAGTACCGCGAGCGATGTCGTGGGGCGTCTCGGCGCGACGATCCAGGGGAACGCAAACTTCGCTCCCAAAGAAGTACTCGCGCGAAAGTAGTACAAACCGCTCTGCTCCGGTGCTGCGACAAACTGCTTGTGAGTTGGACTACTGTAACCAACCTTGTTCCACTCGACCCCTGTACGCGTATAGTCACCATCGGGCGTTACTTGCATTGTGGCTCGCGGGCCATGCTCGTCATGCCAGCCCAGACTTCGAATGAACTCAGCCGTTAGTCCATAGCGCCACAATTCGAGATGATACTGTTCAACCGCATGGACCCGGAATTCACCCGGTTCGCCGCAACGAACCCACTTCGGCCAGATGTAACCGCTTAACTCGTCTCTCAGCAGTCGAAAATGGTGCGGAGTCGTGATAGGCAGCGTGACCTGACTGCGTTTCGAGCCGTAACCCGGTTTTTGCAACGTCACCGTATATCGTCCCGGAGGCGAGTCCAGATAGACTGCCCCCGTGGCGCGAGATCTCGCTTCCCACGATTGGCCAGCCTCGTCGATAAATTCCAGCGAAACATCCGACAGCGCCACATATCGCTCGTTACTGACATAGCCAATCAACATTCATTCGTCTCGTTAGTAAAGGCTCTGAGGT
>Ga0181528_10001873_pt1 | contig 13006 bp, 10 predicted proteins | sample PEATcosm2014_Bin_47_FD_119742 | JGI IMG/M metagenome (GOLD analysis project Ga0181528, IMG submission 119742) | Peatland microbial communities from MTU Mesocosm Facility, Houghton, MI, USA - PEATcosm2014_Bin10_10_metaG | ecosystem: Environmental > Terrestrial > Soil > Wetlands > Peat | place... | reverse complement strand
TTCCCAAGATTCACAGTGAGATGATGGGTGAGCTTCGTTGGCCCGGTCGTGACTCGCTCGAAGAGGGCATGGATGTGCGCACCCTTGAGATGGAGCACTCCAGCCTGGGCATTATGGAACTCCTGAAGCGTACCGACGTCATGCAGCACCTCGTCGAATGGCGCGCGGGCCAGGCTCTCGGTCTTCGCACCCGCATATCGGTGGGCTCAAGTTCGGCCATGGCCATTGTCACGGTACCGAGGTCAGACCCGATGTGGTACGTGCGAGGCGGGGCCGCGATGGAGCAGTTCTGGTTGGCAACCGAGAAGGTAGGCCTCGCGGTCCAGCCGGTCGCCCCTCTTTTCCTCTACGCAACTGAGGAAGAGGATTTGATTGCGTTGGGCGGCGAGCGCCACCTCGATGAGATGCACCGACTCCAGGTGCGATTTCGCGACGTGTTGGAACTCGAAGACGGAGAGACCATGGTCATGGTCTTACGAGTCCTCCACGCCTCGCCACCGAGCGTTCGCAGTATTCGTCGTCCACTCTCAAGTGTGCTTACCCGTGACTTCGTTGCCGACGCGCACGTCGAGCACACCGCGAAAGTTGGAAGTCCGCTCAGCACGAACGGTTCGAACGGACACGGGGGCAATGGTTCAACGGCGACAGTAAATTCTTAGGAGTGAAGGAAGTGTTGATGCCTGTTTATTCAGACTTTCGCCTGATCAGAATTCATTTTCAATTAAAAGTTGACACTGCTATCCTCGGTGTTTATTGCCGAGGTAGTTCTATCTATCGGTATTTGAACTAACAAGCTCAAAGGCGAGGGCTGTGGGAAATTTTCGGCACGCGGATACCATGATGGTGGGAACCGAGACCCGCCTCATCGTCGAGACGCTCCGTCAGGTGACGCCCGGTGCCGAAATTGTTGCAGTCATCATGGATTCGGGTCGCAACATTCCGGGATTCGATTTAAAACCCCTGGTGGGTGAGGGTTCAATGGATGCCTTCGAAGTCATTCGCGAACGCGTCGAGGCTCAGTTGGCATTCAAGGAACCACTCGGTTCATTTACGTGCGTAATTGAGGACGTTGAATGGGGTGTACTCGTTGACGCGATTGAACTCCTCGAAGGGCAGATCATCGGGGCACTGATCGTCGCACGTCACGGTCGGGCGTGGTCGCAGAGAGAAGTGGCCCTCACGCGCGCCTTCGGCGGGGTGTTCAGTCAGGTGGCGACGATCGCAGTGCGTGAGGACGCGCTTCTCCAACAGCGCAGTCTGGACGAATTGGTCAGTCAGGTCGCCGAGCGCCTGATGTCCGCTACCGCCTCAAATCATGAAGAAGTCCTCACTTTGACGATGAAGACGGTCGCGGAATACCTCGACGCGGACGCGGTGTTCTTGCGGCGAAACGACCACGCGCGCGACCTCAGTGTGCTGGTCGCGGAGTGGCCCGTTCGCGAAGACATCCCCGACCCCGATCCACTTGGCGAGGTGCGTTTTGACGCCGACCCGATCTTCATGGCGACCAAGGACCTGAAGGAGCCGTTCTTGCCTGGCCTTGAGGACACGTCCAAGGACTACATGGAGCGCGTTCAAGAGGGTTCGGGAGAACAGAAGATCGCCGGCGCGGCTGTACCGCTGCTCTTAGGTGAGACGACTTGGGGCGTGCTCGCGTTCATCCACTTCGAACTTCGAGTGTGGGTACCCGCGGAGATCAACGCACTTCAGGCGGTGGCGTCGATGATCATGCAGCTCCAGGCCCGAATCGACGCCGAGGAACGCACCGCCTATAACGCCTACCACGACGATTTGACCGATCTTCCTAACCGGCGCGCGCTTCTTCGTGAGTTGAAATTGCGTCTGGCGACACGCCGAGACACCGCGGTCATGATCGTGGACTTAGACCGCTTCAAAGTCATGAACGACTTCCTCGGCCACGCCTCCGGAGACCGACTCCTGATCACGATTGCCGATCGCATTCGCACGAGCGTGCGCGTGGACGACTTCGTAGCGCGACTGGGCGGTGACGAGTTCGTGGTGCTTATTGACGAGGCCAGCAGCGAACTCGAGGTGGTCGCGAGTGCGTATCGAATCCTCGACCTCGTCTCGGGTTCAGTGAATATCGGCGGTCACCACGTCATTCACACCGCGAGCATCGGCATCGCCATCGCCGAGTCGGGCACGATCCAGTCGCCACTGGACCTGCTCAGTTGGGCCGACGCGGCGATGTACGTCGCCAAGGCCCGGGGGCGTAATCAGGCTGTTATCTTCGACGAGGACTTGCGTCAGGCCGCCAACGAGCGAACCAGTCTCGAATTGCTGTTGCGCGAGGCCATAGAGGGCACGGGCCTTCGCCTCCATTATCAGCCCGAGGTCGACCTGCGCACCGGTCGTTTGCTGTCGGTGGAGGCGCTGGTGCGATGGCAACACCCACTTCGGGGTATCGTCGCCGCGGCCGACTTTATCAAGATCGCCGAGGAGACCGGACTCGTGATCGACATCGGTCGCTGGGTCTTCGCTGAAGCGTGTCGCCAACTTGCTCTTTGGCGCGAGGAGTATCCCGAATTGCCACTCGTGGTGCGTGTCAATATGTCGCCCATCGAGTTCTCGGCGTCCGACCTGGTGGGCTTCGTCGAGAATTGCCTGGTCACCTACGGTGTGCCGGCGGACCTACTCTGCATTGAGATCACCGAGTACGCGGTCGTCGACGAACCCGAGAAAACCGCGGCGATACTGAAGGGTTTCCAGCGACTCGGGGTCGAGGTAGCCCTGGACGACTTCGGGACGGGCTTTGCTTCAATGACCGAGCTGAAGCACCTTCCCGTGGACACGCTCAAACTCGACATGAGCTTTGTCTCAGGTATCACGAGTGACGCCTACGACCGCGCCATCGTCGACACGATCATCCGACTTGGCGCTGCGCTCGACCTCGGGGTCACCGCCGAGGGCATCGAAACTATCGAGATCATCGAGAAGTTGCTCGAACTAGGGTGTCACCGTGGACAGGGTTACCTCATCTCGCGACCAGCGTCCGCCGAAGACCTGGCACCTATGTTGAAGGCGGGCGGTGTCTCACCGAGCCTCTTGGGTGCTCCGGAACCGCTATCGCAACCGGCGAGTTCGTGATGAGTCTCGCGAACGAAGAAGTGGACAGCGGCGGCGACCTCGCCAGGGTATCGGCCTACGAGCCCTGGCTCTTCCAGTCGATGCTCGACGAACTCTCGATCAATGAATTGGGCATTGGTTTCGTGTACTCGGTGATGGAGAGCCTCGCCAAGCGCTACAGCCTGCGTGACGTCATCGTGAACCTGAGTCACGAATCGTTCGGAGCCCAGATGTTCCGTCTCGGCGGACAGGCCGTGAGCGCGGAGAAGGCAGCCATCATCGGTACCGAACCCGGGGTCTACTGCGACCCCGACATCGTGCCACCCGAAGAACTCAACGCGGTGAGAACAGCCTGCCAGCTTGCCCTGTCGCTGCATCTGGCTCGTTTCAGCGCAGCGCACGACCCGCTTACCAACATCGCGAATCGGCGAACCTTCGACAGCGCACTTGAGGCTGCGGCCGCGCGTAGCTCGCGCTATGGCTGGGCCTTTACCCTGCTCGTGATCGATCTTGATTCGTTCAAGAACGTCAACGACACGCTCGGCCACGCAATCGGCGATGACCTGCTGCGACAGTTCGGCGTGGCGATGCGACGCTCGGTGCGCAGTGGTGACGTGGCGGCTCGCATCGGCGGCGACGAGTTCGGAGTCATCTTGAGTAACGCCGACGGATTCGAAGCGACGGGATTCATCGACCGACTGCGCTGTAACCTCAAGGCCGCCAGCGAGTTGCTGGAGTTCTCGGTCGGCACCGCGACCTCGCCTCGCGACTCCATCGATCCGACCGAACTCTTCCGCCTCGCCGACGCTCGCCTCTATGAAAAGAAGGGATTGGCGCACACATGATGTCAGCAACCGACGAAGACCTGGAACTCGAACTTCGGTCGCTCCCGGGCGTGCTCAACGTGGAGATTCGTCACCTCGAAAGCGGCGAGGTCGACGTGGTGACTTTGATCGTCAACGGCCACGATCCCGCCGCGATCCGGGTCATGGCCAAGCAGATCGTCAGTCTCTACTCGGCCGAGGGTTCGGTCGTCGTCGAGGACGCCACGACCGCTTTTCGACCTCGAGCGGCCGAGGCGATTCGGGTAAGCCTCGTAGGCACGAGCTTCGACCACGAGACGGGTCGCTGTGAGGTGGAGCTCAATTACGGCGGGCGCATCGGCATCGGCCATTCCGCGAGCGGCAAGTTGGTCGGAGGGGCCGAAGCGACGCTCGCCGCCCTGCGCGACCTCAATCTCAACGTGCCCTTCTACTTGATCTCGGTGCTCAACGTGGCAACGCCACGGGGCTGGCCGGTGGTCGTTACGCTTCGACCCTTCGCCAGGGATAACGACCTACTGGGCATCGCCCAAGGCGATAACGACGTGTCCTCGTCGGCTATGGCCACGCTCAGCGCGCTCAACCGAATCCTGCCAATAAGCAACAGCGTCGAATAGTCCACGAGGACACCCAGCTGGTGGGCGTCAACCTGGCTTGACAATCGTGTGTCTCAGTCGCAATGAACGGACCATTGCGTTCAAGGGACCCGTCGCATCGCCGTCGTACGAGAGACTGACGACCTTGCACCAGCAGGTCGGTGAGAATGTCACTACATTTCATGTTAGGTGTTCGCCTGGTTGTGCTGAGAGAGGGTAGATCGTGACTTCACCAGATTCATTCGAGCGTGACAAAATCGTCGCCGCCACGAGGACCATGGTTCGCGAGCCGTCGCGTGAGAATCTTCACTTCGAGGGTGTCGCCTTACGCGCCAACGTGAGCGTGGACACCGTCGAGTACTTCTTTGATTCCATCAATCAGTTGGTCGCTGAGGCGCAGTTGGCGAACTACACCGACTTGGTGAGCACACACCATTTTGTCATGACCAAGGTCGAGTCGGCACTGGCCAAGGAGGATCGTGACGCCTTCCTCTTCGCGGTTGAACAGAATCTGGATCTGGCCTGGGCCGCGGGTCAGATCGGTAATCGCTGGGGCATCATTGAGTTGCTCCACGACATCTGGGGTGACCCCTTTGTCCAGAGTCATTTCTGTGAACTGCTTGACGTGCAGTTCCAAGCCTGGATCAACATCATCGAGGGCGCGCAACGCCTGGGTTGGATTGACGTCGAGCTCAACGCGGCGTCAGTCGTCTCGATCTTCTGGTCCTCGTCGGTGGGTCAGTTCATCACGTCGGGATCATCGTTACTCAACTTCTCGCCCCAGGAGAATCGCGACTTCATTATGCGACTCTTGGTGCCACCGAGCCGCCAGTCGGCGCTCTGAGTCTTCGAAGACGATCCGTTTGCTACGCGCCGACGTAGTACTTGTCCACGACGTCCAGGGCGCGGTCCAGGCGAGCCAGTCCTTCGCGGGCCTCCTCGTCGGTGATCGTGCAGGGCGGCACCACGTGCAGCCGGTGGAAGTTGGCGAAGATGAGCAGACCCTCGTCACGACACGCCGCGATCACTTCGTTCATCGCCGTCGAGCTCGCGCCGTAGGGGGCGAGCGGATCCTTGGTGGCGCGGTCGCTCACCAGTTCGAGCGCGAAGAACACCCCCTTGCCGCGTACCTCACCGATCACGTGATGCTTCTCGGCGAGGGCCGCGAGACCCGGGCCCAGCACCTCGTCACCGATTCGCTTGGCGTTCTCGATGACGTGCTCGTCTTGCATGGCCTCTATGGCGGCGACCGCCGCGGCGCAGGCGAGCGGGTGACCCGAGTAGGTGAGCCCGCCGGGATAGACCCGGTCGTTGAACGTCGCACAGATCGCCTCGTTGATCACGACCCCACCGAGGGGCACGTAGCCAGAGTTGACGCCCTTGGCGAAAGTCACCAGGTCGGGCTTGACGTTCTCGCTCTGGAAGGCGAACCACTCTCCGGCGCGGCCGAAACCGCACATGACCTCGTCGAGGATCAGGACGATCCCGTAGCGGTCACAGATCTCACGTACGCCTGACAAGTAGCCCGGCGGGGGCAACATGATGCCCGCGGTGCCGGGAATCGTCTCGAGGATGATCGCGGCGAAGGCGCTCGGTCCCTCGAACTGGATCGTGCGCTCGAGGTTCTCCAAGACGCGCTCGCACTCCTCGCGATCGGTGGTGGCGTGGTACACCGAGCGGTAGAGGAAGGGTCCAAAGAAGTGCACGACCCCCGAGGTGCCGTGGTCGTTGGGCCAGCGTCGCGGGTCCCCCGTGAGGTTGATCGAGGTGGACGTCGCGCCGTGGTAACTGCGGTAGGCCGCGAGGACCTTCTGGCGACCGGTGTGGAGTCGCGCGAGTCGCACGGCGTGCTCGTTCGCCTCGGTGCCGCCGTTGGTGAAGAACACCTTGGCCGCGCCGTCAAAGGAGTGGTCAAGGATCAATTCGGCCGCGCGGTAGCGCGAAGGATTTCCGTGTTGGGGGGCGATGGTGGCGAGTAGTTGCGCCTGGTCTTTGATTGCGGCTATGACCCGGGGGTGTTGGTGGCCAATGTTGACGTTCACCAGCTGTGAAGAGAAGTCGAGGTAGGTGTTGCCATCCTCGTCAGTGACGTAGACGCCCTTGGCGTCGCGCACCATGATTGGGTTGATGGATCCCTGGGCGGACCACGAGTGAAAGACCGAGGCCCTTTCGCGTTCCTTCGGCGTTAGCTGCGAACGATCCGTTGACATGACTGTCCTTCCCCTGCATTGATTCGAACTGTAACCCAGACAGGTAAACGACTCGAAGCCAAGGGTGAGTGGCGTGACGTGTTCACGTACGCAACACCACATTCGCGGGTTCGTCGCCGTGCACGAGGCGGTCGATCTGCGCGTTGAGCAGTCGGGCCATGCGTGGCAGCATCGCCGACGTGGCCCCGCCGACGTGCGGCGAGATGAGTACGTTAGCCAGCGCGAACAGCGGGTGACCCTCGGGTAGCGGCTCGGGGTCGGTAACGTCAAGGGCAAGACGCAGGCGCCCGGTGCTCGCGTGCTTGAGGAGGGCCTCGGTGTCAGCGACTTTACCCCGTGCGATGTTCACGAGCAGGGTCCCGTCGCGCATGGCGCCGAGGAAGTCGTCGTTGATGAGTCCCTGGGTGGACTGGTCAAGCGGCACGCCCACGACCACGATGTCCGCGAGCGCCAACTGGACGTTCAGCGCGTCAAAGCCGTAGACGAGGCCGTGTGGGTCACTGCGCTCGTGGCGCGCGAGACGCACCACGGTTGTCTCGAAGGGTAACAATCGCTCCTCGATCGCGCGTCCGACGCCGCCGTAGCCCACGAGGAGCACACGACGGTCCGCCAGGCTCTGGTGGTACTGGAACTGCCACTGTCCGCGCTCGGCGGCACGCACGAAGTCGGGGATGCCGCGTTGGGAGGCGAGGATGAGCGCCATGGTCAATTCGGCGGTCGAGGTCTCGTGCACGCCGGCGGCGTTGGCGTAGACAATGCCTGAAGGCAGAATCTCGGCCACACCGTCGTAGCCATTCAGTTGACTCTGCACCAGACGCGTGGAAACCCCTTCGAGTCGGGCGAGGATGGCGTAACCGACTATGTAGGGCGTGACCACGATGTCGATCGAGGAAGCTGGCGCGGGACCGTTCATGTCCCAAAGGACGAGATCGACGTCGTGGCGACTTTCGTCAATCGCCCGGTACAAGACCTCGGTGGGTACGCTCACGCGGAACCGGCTCATGGCGTAAGGGTCGTGCCCTTTCGCACGAGCGCTGACAATAACGACGATCTCACTCGACCACGGTACCGCGCCATTCGTCGAGTGACGACCCGGACCCGAAGGTTGCTCGCGGGCCCGTCCGACGCGTCGTTTGTAGCTTGCCGATCCGCCACTCGGGCGACAACGCGAACCAGCGAGTCAACCGTCCCTTCGAGCGAAGCGTGCCATGGTTGTGCCAAGACCTTCGTGGGGATCAGGTCGGCGAAGTCTCAGGCCGAGATCGACTCGTAGAACTTCTTGAAGGTCGAAGCACCAGGTACTCGACGATTGACGTGATGACCTACTCGACTAGTGACTCGATCGGAACGCAGGGCCAGGCAGAGTATGGCGAGCGAGTTACTCCATTGGATCGTCACTTGCACCACCAGCGCCGCGAGCAGGGAGACGCCGAAGGCGACGAGTCCGTCATTGGCGCGCCACATCTCGACGAGCACGAACATCGCCACCACGTAGGAGAAGGAACCGCGAGTCACTCCGCGAAGGAACGTGGAGGCTCCTTCGGCACTTGTCTCGCGGCTGGTGAGGAATGCCATCATCAAACTCGTGAGCGGGATCGTGTCGAGAATGCCCGACATGCCCGCCCCGAGGTGACCAGCCAAAGAGATCAGCATCACCGTGAAGGCGGTCGAGACCGCGAGTCGAAGTGCGAGTCGGGGCTTTGTCGCCAGGTGTGCGCCCGGCGCGGTGCGCGGCCAGAGCACGAGCGCCAGCAAGAGACTGAGCAGGGCGAGCGCGGTACCCACGACGAGCGAGACGTCGGCGACCTTTAGGACGGCGACCACCAACACGAAGGCGACGAGCGCACCACACAGTGCTCGAGGGGCGGAGGAGCGCTGGGCGAGGTAGGCAAAGCTCCAGAGCAGCGCGACCTCGGCGCTCGTGGCGACGAGGAGCGACGCGATCATGGTTCGTGCGAAGTCGATGCCGTACTCCTGGCTAATGAGCCAGAGGAACGGCAGGAAGAGCAACGGAAGCCCGACAATGAGTCCACCCACGGCGTGGCCGAACCGTCGCTGGGCCCAAGTCCCAAGCAGCACCGAAAGTGGTGCACTGATAACGCGAAGTAATAAGAAAAGCATGCTTCCAGAGTACGAGTCATATAGCCTCAAATGACTCGAAAGTCTGCCCAGATAGCGCATAGCTGACAAGTTTTCCGTGGCTAATTTGGTATAATGCCTAGTAAACTGTAGTAGAATCGTAGGCACGTAATGGACAGTATCGATCGCACCCTGCTCATGGCGCTCGTGGATGATGGTCGGCTCAGTTATCAGCAACTGGCCAACGAGGTCCATCTGAGTCCCAACAGCACCGCTGACCGGATCCGACGGCTCCGCCAAAGTGGCGTCCTGGCTGGATTTCACGCCCAGATTGGTCTCGGAGCCTTAGGGCACTCACTTCAGTCGCTCACCGATATCAAACTGCGCGAGTCGGTTGACCGGCGTCAGTTCGAGCGAGACCTCGAGGGCGTGCCCCAGGTGCTGAGCGCCGTGCATACGACCGGGGAGTTCGACTACCAACTCTGGACCGCCAACACGAATACCGATGAATTACAGCGGGTCATCGACGCGCTGCGCGAGTTAGGCGCCCGCGACGTCCAGAGTCGCATCGTGCTGGGTGAAATCACCTTCAACGCCGCGAGGTTGCTCGAGGGCAGAGCCCGGGCTCCCGGCGCGTCGGCGGCCACTGTTCCTAGGTCAGGATGAAGGTCTCGACGGCGTTCGCGAAGCCCTCGTGGTCGTTGGTGGTCGTGACCACGTCGGCGGCTCGCTGAACCTCGTCGAGCGCGTTGCCCATGGCCACGCTGAAGCCCGCGACTTCGAACATCGAGACATCGTTGTGCATGTCGCCCAAGACAGCGATTTCGCTGGTATCAAGCCCGTATCTGGCGGCGAGAAACTTGACCACGTGACCTTTGGTCGCCTCCACGTGGGTGACGTCAAGGAAGTAGCTCTGTGATTGGCTCGCCGAGACGTCACGTGCGAAGCGCTCGTTGATCTGGGTGTTCGCCGCGGCGTTGATCGTGGGGTCCTCACTGATGCCCACGACCTTCAAGATCCCCTCATCGAGGCCGTGGAAGTTCGCGACCTTGGTGGGCTCGCACGAGCAACCTTGGGACTCGTGCTCGATGTGGGGTCCATCTTCGTCGAGCACGAACCAGTTCTCGCCCTGGTAGACCCAGACGTCCATGTCGTGTTCTTCGAGAACACCGATGATCGGTGCTGAGAGCGCCTTGGCGATGGCCTTCTCTTCGAGGATCCGCATCTGGTTGTCGACGATCAACCCGCCGTTGAACGCGCCCAGAGGCGTCTCGAGTCGCAGGGGTTCGACGAACCTGGTCAAGGCCTGAGGCGGGCGCGCACTCGTCAAGGCGAACATGATGCCGGCGTCGCGCAGACCCTCGACCGCCCGGACGGCTCGTGTGGTGAGGACCTTGTCCCGGGTTACCAGCGTGCCGTCGACATCAGAAAGTACGAGCTTGATGCCGCGGGCGTTTTGGGGACTCGCGCTGGTCAACGCCAATCCTCGAGCGTAGAAGATTGGCGTTCGTCAGACACCGTGCTCGCCGCGTCGCTTCCAGGCGCGATAGCGCGTTATCAGGGCGTTCGTCGATGAGTCGTGCCCGAGCACCGGTTCGGCCTCGGCTTGGAGCTCGGGGATGATCTTCACGGCGAGCACCTTACCGAGTTCGACGCCCCACTGGTCAAAGGAGTCGATGCCCCAGATCGTGCCCTGGGTGAAGACCACGTGTTCGTAGAGTGCGATGAGGGTGCCGAGCAGACGAGGGGTGAGGACCTCACAGAGCAACACGTTGGTAGGTCGGTTGCCCTCCATGACACGGTGGGCGACGGCGCGTTCGGGCGTGCCCTCGGCGCGGACTTGCGCTTCGGTCTTGCCAAAGGCGAGGCCCTCGGCCTGGGCGAAGACGTTGGAGCTGAGTATGTCGTGGTGGGGGCCGATTGGGTTGAGACTCCGGGCGAACCCGATTAGGTCCAGGGGCACAATGGTGGTGCCCTGGTGGATCAATTGGTAGAAGCTGTGCTGACCGTTGGTCCCGGGCTCGCCCCAGTAGAGCGCGCCCGTGTCGTAGTCGACCACGTGGCCTTCGAGGGTGACGTGTTTGCCATTGGATTCCATGGTGAGCTGTTGGAGATAAGCGGGTAGGCGCTTGAGATACTGCTCGTAGGGCATGACACCCACGCTCGGAAATTGGAAGAAGTCGCGGTTCCACACGCTGAGCAGACCCATCACGACTGGCAGGTTCTCCTCGAGCGGTGCGCTCAGAAAGTGTTCGTCCATGGCGCGAAAACCGGCGAGGAGTTCGTCGAAGTTTTCGGGTCCGACCGCGAGCATCGTGGAGAGTCCGATCGCGGAATCCATGGAGTAGCGACCACCCACCCAGTCCCAGAAGCCGAACATGTTGGCCGTGTTGATACCGAAGTGCGCGACGAGTTGGTCGTTCGTAGAGACCGCGACGAAGTGGCGAGCGACCGCGTCCTCACCGAGCGCACTCGTGACCCAGTCGCGAGCGCTTTGGGCGTTGGTGAGCGTCTCGAGGGTGGTGAAGGTTTTGGACGAAATGATGAAGAGGGTCTCGTCGGGGACCAGGTCCGAGACCGCTTCGGCGAAATCGGTCGAATCGACGTTCGAGACGAAACGGAACGTCAGGTCACGTCTCGCGTAGTAACGAAGCGCCTCGTAGGCCATGACTGGTCCGAGGTCCGATCCGCCAATACCCACGTTCACGATGTTCTTGATGGACCGTCCGGTCGCTCCCCTCCAGTCGCCCGAACGGACGCGCTCGCAAAAGTCGCGCATTCGAGCGAGGACTTCGTGCACCTGGGCGACCACGTCCACACCTTCCACCACGAGGGTGGCGTGCACCGGCATGCGAAGGGCCACGTGCAAGACCGCTCGATCCTCGGAGACGTTGATGCGCGCTCCTTTGAACATAGCGTCACGACGCTTCTCGAGCCCCGACTCGCGAGCGAGTTGCACCAAGAGAGACATGGTCTCGCTCGTGACGCGGTTCTTGGAGTAGTCGAGATAGACACCCTCGGTCTCGACAACGAAGGTCGTCCCTCGATCAGGATCGTCGGCGAAGAGTTGTCGCAGGTGAAGGTCCTTCACTGCTTGGAAGTGATCCTCGAGCTGCTTCCACGCTGGTTGTTGTCGAAGCGCGCTCGTCACGGTCGTGCCGCGGTCGAGCGTGCGTGCGCGTCGAAGCAACACTCGCACGCAGCGCACCGGATCCCATCGCTTGTGAGTTTGTCCATCATGGAAAAAGAGTTCATCGTTGGTTCGAATTTAGATGAGAAAGGTGGCTCTTTACGCACGGTTGATGATTCTCGATGAATTGTCCGAGTTTGTGGCTCTCGCGAGGACAACTCTCAGGCACTTCTCACCAATTGTCACCGGGTCGTCATGATGCTCCTCCTAGGCTTGTTGCACGTGTTGAAACTCCTGACGAAGGTCCTGCTCGCAGTTACGTTGGCCGCGGCGGGATTTGTGGTCGTCCTCGTCGGACCTTCGAGTGCTCAGAGCGTCACCGCCTCGACTGGTTACGACATCAGTTATCCCCAATGTGCCAGCACGATCACGTACCCGGCCGGCTTCGGCGTCGTCGGCGTGAATGACGGTCATCCCTATTCGACCAACCCTTGTCTCGCCAGTGAGGTCACCTGGGCGAAGTCGACCATCGCGGGCGTGCCCGCGTTCTACATGAACACCGACGACCCAGGTCCGTCGGACACGTCGAACTGGCCAATCAGTGGGTCCGGCCCCCAGTCCTGTACGGGGGGTAACTCGACGACCTGCGCCTACGACTACGGGTGGGGCGCGGCCAAGGTGTCCTTCGCCAACGCCATCAACGCCGAGACCGCCGACGGATCGGCGTCGCCCACTACCGCGGTGACGAGTGCCAACTGGTGGCTCGACGTCGAGACCGGGAACCATTGGGAAGTCATCGAATCGGCGTACGGACCCTCGAGCGCGTCGCTGAACAACGATCAGTCGATGTTGCTTGGGGCCATTGCGTACTTGACCAGTGTCGGGGTCACCAATCTTGGCATCTACTCGACCGCTCAGCAGTGGAACACGATCACGGGCACGCCGCCCACGGCCTTTAAGACCATCCCCGCGTGGATGCCCGGTTATCCGACCCTCGCGGCCGCCGAAGCGGCGTGCGCGTTGCCGTCCTTTGACGGCGGACGCGTGGCGATGATCCAGTACCCGATGAACGGCCTCGATGGT
>Ga0181528_10001871_pt1 | contig 13011 bp, 12 predicted proteins | sample PEATcosm2014_Bin_47_FD_119742 | JGI IMG/M metagenome (GOLD analysis project Ga0181528, IMG submission 119742) | Peatland microbial communities from MTU Mesocosm Facility, Houghton, MI, USA - PEATcosm2014_Bin10_10_metaG | ecosystem: Environmental > Terrestrial > Soil > Wetlands > Peat | place... | reverse complement strand
TGGCCCAGATTTCGCAATAGGCCACACCGGCAGGCTTCTTCTTGGAACTGGAGGCGGCATCGCGATAGGCGATGACGTGTTGCAGGCGGCGGCTGGTATCCACCGTGGCCGTCGGCGCGGTCGTCGGCACGCTGGCCGGAGTGCGGGTGGTGGAACGCACATTGATCTTCATGCTGTTGCGCTGGGCATCGGTCACCTTGGGACTGGCCTGCAACTGCTGAATGAGCGGACGGGCAATGCCTTCGACGCCAGCACGGGCCTGGTCCTTGACTGTCTTGGCGGCCAGAGCGGAACTGGCGGCGGTTTTGTGCGCGGGATAGGCCGTTTTCCAATTGATGACGGCGTCGGTCAGGGGCGTGACGTCGGTGGGGTCCAGGCCCATGGCCGTGGCGTTGGCCGCAACATAAGCGCTGAACGGAACGACCCAATCATGAAACTCCGGGTCGGGAGGAGGAATGTTGTCATTGTTCATAATATTAATGGATGCTTGTTGTTCAATTTTTCATAGTTTAACCGCGTCTAGCATTGCAAGCCGTTGGTTTTTAATGTGTTTACTGATAATCGGCAGGCAAATTGAAGGCTTTGGCGGGCGTTCGCCAACCTTTGGCGACCGACGCCGAGCCTTAGCGGGCAGATGCCAAAGGCTGGTGGACGGCCGCCGAGGCTTAGTGGAGCCAAGCCAAAGGCTAGTGGACGGACGCGAAAGGTTCCGCGTTTGGTGCGGAAGATTATTTCTGCCGTGCGGAAGCCTCCGCCTTGGGATGGCCGGGTTAGCCGTGCGTTTAAAATAATTGATACTGCCGGGAAGCATCATCGCCTTGGGGTAAAATCGTCGCTCCGTTCTGCGCGGTTCCTCAACAACACACCATGGTCGGAATCCTTCATGGCTGGCGGGCGTCGTTGATTAGATAAGAATATTCAGATTAAGTCAATAAAAATTTAGAAGAATTAACCACGGCGGGCGGCCCCAGTTCGCGAGCGGACGGGGTCGGTGCGAATGGAATAACGGTCTTGCCGCGTCATGGCACAATGCGGAGGCGCCGCGAAGAAATCAGCTCACAGCCTTTTTTTATTGCGATTGCAGGATGTAAAATTGCTGGCCGGCGGGATTGAATGCGTTGGTCAAAGTGACGGAATAATTATTCGTGCCGCGCGCGGTGACGGAATTGGTGGCCAGCGGCGTCCATTGGCTAAAGGGCAGGGTCATATCCGCGCTGCCCAGCAAATAGAAGTTTCCGCCGAAGCTACAGGTGGTGTTGAATTGCAGATTGGTTGAGGATGAAAGAGTGCTGGTCAATACCGGCTGCGGCGAAGGACAAATTTGCTCCGGGTATGGAAACTCATAATCACCAAAACCGTCACCAAGTTGTCCTTCGAAATTACCACCCATTGCCCAAAGACTGCCGTCGGATTTGAGAAACAGGCTGTGAGCACTCCCGGCCGCAATCGCCGTGACATTACTGGCCACTAATTGTTGCGGACGGTTGATGCCATCGCTGGGTGTGCCATCGCCTAGTTGGCCGTAACCATCGTAACCCATCCCCCATAAGCTGCCGTCGGATTTGAGAAACAGGCTATGGTAGCCACCTGCGGCAATGGCGATGACGCCACTAGCCACGACTTGTTCGGGATGATTAGTGCAGTTGCTGCCTGTGCCGTCGCCAAGTTCACCAAAAGAATTGTCCCCCATCGCCCACAGGCTGCCGTCGGTTTTGAGAAATAGGCTGTGTTCGCTGCCTGCAGCAATGGCTGTGACGCCGCACGCTATGATTTGTTCAGGCTGGTTGGTGCAGTTGTATACTGGAGTGCTATATATTGGATTGATGGGGTCGCCAATTGTGCCGTCGCCTAGTTGACCGTGGCCGCTCCAACCCATCGCCCAGAGGCTGCCATCGGATTTGAGAAACAGGCTGTGGTAACCACCTGCGGCAATAGCCGTGACGCCACTGGCTACGATTTTTTCTGGAAGATTGGTGCTGGTGTTACCTGTGCCATCACCCAATTGACCGTAATTACTAAATCCCATCGCCCAGAGGCTGCCGTCGGATTTGAGAAATAGGCTGTGGTCACCACCAGCCGCAATTGCCGTGACTCCGTTGGTCACGATTTTTTCCGGTTGGGCAGAAAATTCATTGTAGGTGCCATCACCCAATGCACTCCAAGCATTGAGGCCCATGACCCAAAGGCTCCCATCACATTTCAGAAACATGCTATGATAACCACCAACCGCAATGGCCGTGACATTGCTGGCCATGATTTGTTCCGGCTGATTGACGCTATTATATGACGTGCCGTCGCCAAGTTGGCCATAACTATTGAGCCCCATCGCCCACAGGCTACCGTCGGATTTGAGAAACAGGCTATGGTCGGCGCAACTCCCCGGCGCTATGTTGGTCACAATCATCGCCCCGCTGGTGATTGGGAGCAGCAGCCACGCACCGGAAAGCAGAAGAAGCGGCAGCAGTTTCAGGGTTTTCATTCTTGTATTAAGTTGGATGATTCCACTTTTCCCGTCCCGGTCAATCTTGATATTTGACCGCACTGGCATACATATAGCGCCGTCGGCGCAGCCTCTTTGTAGAAACAAGAACCCCCAACCCTCATCCCGCCGTGAGCGCGGCGCGGGCGTCATCGGCGGTGCCGGTTTTCTCCAGAAAATATTCGTAGCCGCCCACGTAAGGCGTGACCGTGCCGGCGTTGACGTGAAGCACCTTCGTCGCGAGATGCCGGATGAAATGCACGTCGTGCGAAATGAACACCAGCGTGCCTTCGTAGCGTTCCAGCGCGAGCGTGAGCGATTCGACGGTGTGGATGTCCAGATGCGTGGTCGGTTCGTCCATCAGCAGCAGGTTCGGCGGGTCCACGAGAAACTTCACCAGGTTCAGCCGGCTTTTTTCGCCGCCGCTCAACACCGCTGTCTTCTTGTAGATGTCGTCCTTGCGAAACATGAACGAGCCGAGCACGCCGCGCGCCTCGTCCTCGCGCATGAGCGGCGCGCTGGCCTGGACTTCCTCCAGCACGTTCTTCTCCGGGTCGAGCGTGTCGGCGCGATGCTGGCTGAAATAACCGATCTTCGCGTTGTGGCCGAGGTCGCGCTTGCCTTTTTGAAATTCCACCACGCCCGCGAGAATTTTCAGCAAGGTGGATTTGCCCGCGCCGTTCGGTCCGACCAGCACCGTGCGTTCGCCGCGTTCAATCGTGAGGTCGAGACCCTGATAAACCTTGGTCGCGCCGTAGGCCATGTGGATGCCTTCCAGCGAAATCGCGCGTTGTCCGCCGCGCGGCGGCGGCGGAATCTGGAACCGGAACGGCTTGCGCGGCGCGAGCGGCTTCTCGATGAGTTCGAGCCGCTCGATCTGCTTGAGCTTGCTCTGCGCCTGCGACGCCTTGGACGGAATGGAGCGGAAGCGGTCGGCGAACGCCTGCAGGTCGGCGATTTCCTTCTGCTGGTTTTTGTAGGCGGTAAGCTGCTGCTCGTAGCGCGCCTCGCGCTGCTCCAGGTATTCGGAATAATTGCCGGTGTAAGCGATCAGTTTGCGTTCGGAAATCTCATGCACCTGCGTGATGACTTCGTCCATGAACTGCCGGTCGTGCGAAATCAGCAGCAGCGCGCCGGAATAATTCTTCAGGTAATTCTGCAGCCAGAGCAGCGAGAGCAGGTCGAGATGATTCGTCGGTTCGTCGAGCAGGAGCAAATCCGGCTCCATCACGAGCAGGCGCGCGAGGCGGGCGCGCATGATCCAGCCGCCGCTCATCTCCTTGGCCTTGCGGTCGAAGTCCGTGTCGCGAAAGCCGAGGCCGCGCAACATCTTCTTCGCCTTCGTTTCCACCTCGGGATCGTTCAGCTTGTCGTGTTTGGCGTGGGTTTCCAGATATTCCGGCGACGCCACGTCGCCGGCTTTTTCGAGTTCGTGCAGGCGCTTTTCCAACTGCGGCAGCTCATCCACGCGGCCGGTGGCGACCTCCAAAATGGTTTCGTCGCCGTGCGCCTCGGCCTCCTGCGGCAGGTAGCCGACAGTTGTCCACTCGTCGCGCTCGACCATGCCGGAGTCCGGCTCCTTGAGCTTGAGGATGATCGAAAAGATCGTGGTCTTACCGGCGCCGTTCGGGCCAACCAGCGCGACGCGTTCGCCGTAATTCACCGAGAACGACGCGTTCTCGAAAAGCACGCGCGCGCCGATGGTCATTTTTAGATCGCGAATGATGAGCATGAAAATAATCGTGGCCGGCGGCAACTGCCGACGACCACGAGCCGGGAAGGATAGGCGGGAAACGCGCGGCGTCAACCGCCCATTTGCGGCGGAGCCGAATCTATTAAGCGACCTCTGCAAAAGGCAGTGGGACAGGCGTCTCGCCTGTCGTGTGGGTTGGTTTTTCCAAAGAAACTGGACAGGCTGGAAGCCTGTCCCACTACTTTGCGGCACTTTTGCAGAGGTCTCTTCAAGGATTGTCGTTGGCGACGTCAGATCTTGGCTTCAACTTCCGGAAGCGTTCCACGAACAGGAAGAACACGCCGGGGCCGAAGCAGAGCAGCAATCACGGAAAGGCCGGTGGCGATGCCCCAGAACGTGCCGATGGGCGCGCAGCAATCATCGCGGCGGCGGACGATGACGTGGCTGGGCACGGCGACGAGCAGTTCGAGAATGCTGCCGCGCAGGAGCCAGCGGGTGGCGCGTTTGAGCAGCGAGTCCGGGTCGTCTGATCTGGCAAAATTCCGGAAAATAACAGCCCAAATGATCCAAAAAGCAAGAATGGCCATTATCATTCCAAACGGGAATCCATCCGCCTGCTTGTCCTGCGGGTTTGTCGGGAAGAAATTGAGGAATCCGAAGATTCCAATGCCGTCATCTTTGAAAACAGCGCAGAGGATTGAGAAAATTCCTGCAAAGCAGAGGTTGGCCAGAAAAAAAGCGGTGACGATAACGGGAATTTTCAACGGCCGGCGCGCGGGCAGCCTTCGTTCGGCGATATTGATGGGAAGCAAAAGCAGCAATGACTGCCCGGCGACCATGACGACGAGCCAGAGCCAGTAACCCCAGTTCAGATAAAAATTTTGGATGACTTCATGAAGTCCAAAATTGTTCTCGTTTCTGCCCCAGTTGCCAAAGGCGATCAACAGGACCGGTGCGGTCAGCAGCAGCAATGCGAGCGCATAAAGCAGGACGGTCAGGAAGGCCCAGCGTTTCATGATTTTTGATTTCGCCAGAAAGTTAAACCCCGCGCCAGCCAATTCGGTGCGGGAAATATTTGGAAAAAGTGTTTTCGCGGCTTGCCAAGCCGGGGGTTCGACGGCAGATTCTTCACAACATAATTTAGAAAGCGATAAGGAGCCATGAGCAACGAAGCCAAACTGGAACTGGACGGAAAGGTTTTTACGCTGCCGACCCTCGAAGGCAGCGAAGGCGAAAAAGCGGTGGACGTGTCGTCGCTGCGCGCGAACACCAATTACATCACGCTCGACGACGGTTACGGCAACACCGGTTCGTGCACCAGCAAGGTCACGTTCATTGACGGCGACAAGGGCATTTTGCGCTATCGCGGCATTCCCATCGAGGAGATGGCGGAGAAATCCAATTTCATCGAGACGGCGTATCTCATCATCTATGGCAACCTGCCGACTCGCCCGCAGTTGAAGGTGTTTTCGGATCTGCTGACGGACTACCAGTATCTGCACGAGGACATGAAGTATCATTTCGAGGGATTTCCGTCGGGCGCGCACCCGATGGCGATCTTGTCCTCGATGATCAACGCGGCGAGCTGTTTCGACGAGGGCTTGATGAACTGGAAGTGGGGCAAGAACCAGTTGTTCAACATCTATGTGGCGAAGCTGATTTCGCAGGTGCGCACCATCGCGGCGTATTCGTATCGCAAGTCGAAGGGGCTGCCGCTGATTTACCCGAAGCAGAATTACAAATACACGGCGAACTTCCTGCACATGTTGTTCTCGATGCCGTATGAGGATTTTGAGTTGAAACCGGAAGTGGTCAAGGCACTGGATTTGATTTTCCTGCTGCACGCGGATCACGAGCAGAACTGCTCCACCTCGACCGTGCGCATGGTGGCATCATCACAGGCAAATTTATTCGCGAGCTGCGCGGCGGGCGTGTGCGCGCTCTGGGGTCCACTGCACGGCGGCGCGAATCAGGCGGTGCTGGAGATGCTTGAGCAGATCCACAAGGAAGGCGACGACGGCTCGAAGTTCATCACGGCGGCGAAGGACAAGAACAGCGGCCGGAAGCTCATGGGCTTCGGCCACCGCGTCTATAAAAACCACGACCCGCGCGCCAACATCATTAAAAAGGCGTGCGACGAAGTGCTGGGCAAGCTGCACATCACCGACCCGTTGCTGGACATCGCTAAAAAACTCGAGGAAGTGGCGCTGAAGGATTCGTATTTCGTCGAGCGGAAATTGTATCCGAACGTGGATTTTTACAGCGGCATCATCATGCGCGCCATCGGCATTCCGATGGAGATGTTCACCGTGATTTTTGCCATCGGCCGGATGCCCGGCTGGATCGCCAACTACAAGGAAATCATGGAGGAGCCGAAGAGCCGCATCTACCGGCCCCGCCAGATTTACACCGGTCCCACGCTCAACCATTATGTTCCGCTGGAAGCGCGGAGATAAATTTATCGCGGATTGGTTGGAAAATCCCCGTGCAACTTGGAGGTTCAAGGTCTATATTCTGCCGAAATTGATTTGCATTTGCCGTGAAAAAAATCCTCATCATTGACGACGAAGAATGGTTGCGTGAAATGATCCAGCTCGCGCTGCGGCAGCGCGGTTACGACGTGATTGAGGCGCACAACGGCCACGACGGCATCGAGAAGGCGCGCGCCGAACTGCCCGACCTCATCCTGTGCGATGTCAACATGGGCAAGGTGGACGGTTATCTCACGCTCGCCGCGCTCCGCACCGAGGCGCCAACGGCGGCGATTCCCTTTATATTGATGACCGGTCTCGCCGACAACGCCGGCATGCGGCACGGCATGGAACTCGGCGCGGACGATTATCTGCCCAAGCCGTTCACCACCGAGGTGCTTTACGCCGCCGTGGAGGCGCGCCTGAAAAAATCCCAGACCGTGCGCGACGAAGCCGAGAGCAAGCTCCGCCATTTGCGCGACAACATCAGCCTGATGATGCCCCACGAGATGCGCACGCCGCTCAACGGCATCATCTCCAACGCCGACCTGCTCGCCACGTCCGCCGCCACGCTTCCGGCCAAGGATGTCGCCGAAATCGGGCAGGACATTCTGAAGTCCAGCCAGCGGCTCGAACGGCTCATCGAAAATTTTTTGATCTACGCGCAACTGGAACTGATCGCCGCTGATCCCAAAAATGTTCACGCGCTGCGGATTGGAAAACTGGACCAACCGGCGGCGGTCATCAACGCCACCGCCGGCGCACAGGCGGCGCAGGCGGGCCGCCCGAACGATTTAAGCATCGAGGCGTCAGATTTTCCCGTGCCAATGTCGGCGGAGTATTTCACCAAGATCGTGAACGAACTCGTGCAGAACGCGTTCAAATTTTCCGAGCCGGAAACGCCGGTCCAGGTCCGGCTGGCCGAGACGTTCAACGGCGTGGAATTCTCCGTCACGGACCAGGGCCGCGGGTTCTCCACCGAGCAGATCCGGCGCATCGGCGCGTATATGCAGTTCGACCGGAAGCTGCAAGAGCAGCAGGGGCTCGGTCTGGGATTGGTCATCGCCAAACGTCTGGCCGACTTGCACGGCGGAACGCTTGCCATTGAAGGCCGGAAAGATTCCGGAACAACCGTCACCGTCAAACTTCCGAAGGCGAAAACAGACTGACCGCCTCACAACGGCAGCCGCGCGTAAAGCCAGACCAGACCGTTTTCTGCCGATTGAGCGGCCAGAAAGACGATGACAATTCCCAGGATTGGCGCGAAATCCACCTTTCCGACATGCAACGGAATTTTTCGCAACGGTGCCAGCAAAGATTGCGCGGTCGCGTTCACAAAACTCCAGAGCGGGTGTTTGCCGAAATAAATGTAAGTATTCAGCAGGTGCAGCACGAGCAGCGCGGCGGCGATCATTTTCCAGGCCAGATAGCTGCCGAGGCCGATGACCAGCGATTCTTCCAGGCGATGAACGGCAGAAACCGGCTTGGGAATGATTTCCAGCCATGCCAGCAGCCAGCTCGCCAGCCACCAAAACAACGCGACGGCGGCAAACGGTGCAATGATTTTTGCCCAGCGCGGCCAGCCGTCAATCCCGCCCAGTGTCATCCGCACCAACCGGTGGATTGGCCCGTTGTTTGCCGCCGGCCCGGCCAGCAGCGACACCAGCAGCAGCCACAGATAAAAAATTCCCAACGCCAGGCTGAAACTGAAAATGGAAAACAGGAGCATCCGTCCGAACAGATCGCTGCGGAAAGAAAGGTTGATCACGCCTAGATTCACTTTGCCCGTCCAATGCGCCGCCGGGCCGACCCACCAGTAAAGGAGCGCGCGCAAAACCAGCAGCGCGCCGAGGACCGCCAGCAAATGCCAGCGCCGGAATTGCGACGGCCCGGTGCGGCGCAGCGTGCCGGCGAGTGTGGCCGGAGTGCGCTTATTGATGGGATCAAACGGCAGCGAACACCAGTTGAGCCACATCAGCAGTCCGGCTAGGTTCAGGATGAAATCAACGTAGCCCATGCAAATTTCGAGTTGCGAATTTAGAATGACGAATTATTCGCCATTCGCAATTCTTCATTCGTAATTTGCCTCACATCATCTTCAACAGCGTGTCCGCCATTTCACTGGGCGTGACGGCGACACCGATGCCCGCGGCTTTGAACGCGGCGATCTTGGCTTCGGCAGTTCCCTTGCCGCCGCTGACAATCGCGCCGGCGTGGCCCATGCGGCGTCCAGGCGGCGCGGTCGCACCCGCGATAAAGCCGGCGACCGGCTTCTTGCAATTCGCTTTGATCCATTCAGCCGCCTCTTCTTCCGCGCTGCCGCCGATTTCACCGATCATGATGATGCCAGTCGTCTCCGGGTCATCGTTGAAAAGTTTGATGACGTCCAAATGAGAAGTGCCATTGACCGGATCGCCGCCGATGCCGACGCAGGTGCTTTGACCGACGCCGCGCGACGTTAGTTGCCAGACTGCTTCGTAAGTCAACGTGCCGCTGCGCGAGACGACGCCGATGTTTCCTTTTTTATGAATATAACCGGGCGCAATGCCGATGCGACAACCGCCGTGCGAATCCTTGCCTTCGCCGGGCGTGACGATGCCGGGACAATTCGGTCCGATGAGCCGCGTTTTGGTGTTGCCCTGCAACGCGCGTTTCACGCGCACCATGTCGCGCACTGGAATGCCTTCGGTGATGGCAACGACGAGTTCGAGTCCGGCGTCCGCGCCTTCAAGGATCGCATCGGCGGCGAACGGCGGCGGCACGAACACCGCGCTCGCGGTTGCGCCGGTTTGTTTCACAGCGTCGGCGACGGTGTCGAAAATCGGAACTGTTTTTCCGCCGTGCTCGAAGAATTGTCCGCCTTTGCCGGGCGTGACGCCGGCGACGATTTGCGTGCCGTAATCAATCGAGAGCTGCGCGTGCTTGGCGCCAAAGCTGCCGGTGATGCCTTGGACGAGAACCTTGGTTTTGGGGGTGACTAGAATAGACATGAGAAAATTTTCGCTTTGAAATTTTATTTCGCCTTCCGCTTGTGAATGCAAAGGCTGTTGCCGTCGGGATCAAAAACCATAGCCATGCGGCAGGGCGGACATTCCATCGGCTCCATGCGGAATTTGACGTTGTGTTGTTTTAAGTGCGCGATCGCGTCGTCGAAATTTTCAACTTCCAGTGCGGCCATGCAGCCATCCGGATTGGGCTTGAACATGCCCGGCGCGCAGCCAATGGCCAGCGCATACGGGCCGAATTCGTATTCCACCCATTGACCTTCGATGTTGGTAGTCGGCTTCAAACCCAGCACGCCTTCGTAAAAATCACGCGACCGTTTGATGTCCGTGACGGCGTAACAACAAAATGCGAGTTCGAGGACTTTGAGCATAAAAAGATTTTCAGTGGTTACTAATTCGCACAGTTAGCCGGCTGCGCGCATCGCTTAAAATTTTTTGGTAGTTGGGCTTAAATGGCTCTTCAAGTTCTGCATAGAGTTTTGCTTGTAAACAGTCCATTGCAAATAATTCAATCAATTCAATCCCAATAGGTGAATCAGCATCACATTGCTTGGTAAGCCATTCAAATAAGACCAAGGCTTGATCTTTTTCTAATTCAATTTTTACAGTTTCTTGGGCCATCGCTAAAAATTATTCTCCAACTGCCTTCACAACTTTCTGCGCCGCATCAGCCATCGAATCGCCGGTGATGATGGCCACGCCGGATTCGGCCAGCGTTTTTTTGCCAGCGACGACGTTGTTGCCTTCGAGCCGGACGACGAGCGGGAGTTTCAAGCCCGTTTCCTTCACCGCCGCGACGATGCCGGTGGCGATGACATTACAATCCATGATGCCGCCGAAAATATTCACGAGGATGCCCTTCACGTTCGGGTCGCTCAAAATAATTTTGAACGCCGCCGTGACTTGTTCCTTGCTCGCACCGCCGCCCACGTCGAGGAAATTCGCCGGGCTGGCGCCGCAATGCTGGATGATGTCCATCGTCGCCATCGCCAGGCCAGCACCGTTCACGAGGCACGCAATCGAGCCGTCTAGCTTGATGTAATTCAGGTTGAACTTGCTGGCCTCGATTTCCAACGGCGCTTCTTCGTTCAAATCGCGCATCTCCAGAATATCCTTGTGACGATAAAGCGCGTTGTCATCGAGCGAAATTTTCGCGTCGAGCGCCATGACGGTTTCCTTGCCGTCGGCGAGTTCCACCACCGCGAGCGGATTGAGTTCCACCATCGAGGCGTCACATTCCCACCAGGTGTTGTAAACGCCGGTGATGAGCTTCACGCCGGCGTTGAACAAATCGCCTTTGAGGCCGAGCGCGGCGGAAATTTTCCGCGCCTGATATGGCATGATGCCGACGGCGGGATCAATGGTTTCCTTGAAAATCTTTTCGGGATGTTTCTCCGCGACTTCCTCGATGTCCATGCCGCCCTCGGTGCTGGCCATGATGAGCGGACGGGAGGTTTCGCGATTGAGCAGCACGGCGAGATAAAATTCTTTTTTGATCTTCGCACCGGCGGCGAGCAGCAGCGTCTGCACCAGGCGACCATCATGTCCGGTCTGCTTGGTGACGAGCACGTTGCCGAGCATTTTTTCGGCAAAGCCAACCGCTTCATCCACCGACGACGCGACTTTCACACCGCCTTGGAAACCGGATTTGAACGTGCCCTTGCCGCGTCCGCCGGCGTGGATCTGCGATTTGACGACGACCTTGGCGCTGCCGCTGGCGGCGATTTTTTCCGCCGCCGGCCGCACCTCGGCGAGCGACTTGGCGGGGATTTCATACGGGACGTTGACGCCATATCTGGCGAGCAACTGCTTGGCTTGGTATTCGTGAATGTTCATTGCAAAATAAAACTTGCGAGATTGAACGAATGTTTCTATTAAAAATCAATCCTTAACCCAAAAAAACCAATCATGAAACCCCATCGCGGCACACTCATTCTCGTTCTTGGCATCCTCGGACTGATCGTTTGCGGGCCGCTCGCAATCGTGGCGTGGATTCTCGGCTCCGGCGATTTGAAGGAAATGGACGCTGGAACGATGGATCCTGCCGGCCGCGGCAACACTCAGGCGGGCAGAATTTGCGGCATCATCGGCACGATTCTGTTGGTCATCGGACTGCTTGTCGCCGTTTTGTTTTTTGTGTTCGGTTTTGCCGCTGCGCTGGCGCAGCATCATACACAATAAACAGGAGTTTACAGGAGTTTATCGCCCGCCGCGCTTAAACCAGCACTGCCTTGTTGGTCTTCAAATATTTCTCGATGGTCTTGATGCCGCTGCAGGAGTTGGCCACGCGGATGGCGTTGGGCTTGCCGAGCTTGTAATGCACCAGCAGTTTGCCGACCATGCCCACCTGCAAATTGGCCTCCGCCATGCGCCAGACCTGGCCGGTGGCAAGCGGTTGGGAACGGGGACGGCGGGCGGGCTTGGTTTTTATCATGTCTCATCCTGCGCCTAAACTTTCCCTTAAACCAGTTAATTAGCATAAAGATTGACGCTGTTGCGTTTGACAGAACGGAGAAAATGACGACGTCAAACCTGACCGGTGTCCTGCCGCCGGTTTTTGACGATAACACGGAAACGTCGGTAATGGCCATTCATTCGTGCCGACGCGGAAAATGTTCCGCCAGCAGTTCGCCAGCCCTCCGCACGCCGTGAAGAATGCCCGGCGTGAATTCAGATTTGCGAAAAAAACCGGCCATCGCGTCCGCCAGTTGCCGCCAGAATTCGTCGCCACATTTCACGTGAACGGCCTCGTCGCCGATGACCGCAAACTTGTGGGCGCGCGGGGCCACGAAGATCAGCACGTTGTTCCGTTCCGGCGACCGGTTCATGCCCAGGCGCAGAAATTCCGCCTGCGCGGCGGCCACTGGATCGTCAATGTGTTTTGGGGAAATGCTGACGCGGATTTCGCCGGAGGTTTTTTGTTCGGCTTCGCGGATGGCCGCGACGATGGCGTCGTGCTGCACGTGTTTGGCAAAGGTTTTCGGGTGCATAAATTACCAGCTCCCTCCCGCGCCGCCGCCGCCAAAGCTGCCGCCGCCGCCGGAAAATCCGCCGCCACCGCCACCGCCGAATCCGCCTCCTCCACCAAAACCTCCGCCGCCCCAGCCACGGCTTGAGCCGCTGCTGGAGAGCAATAACCAAGGTAAAAACATTCCCGAACCGCGTGCGAAAATAATAACAATCACGACGAGCACTATGAATCCCAATCTAATGAACGGCGCAATTGACTGTTGCGTTTGTCTATCTCCCACCGTCGTCCCGTTCCCTTTGTATTCGCCCTTGGTGGCGGCGAGGATGGCCTGCACGCCCGCCGTCAGGCCGCCGTCATAATCACCGGCCTTGAAACGCGGGGAAATTTGCTCA
>Ga0181528_10001870_pt1 | contig 13014 bp, 9 predicted proteins | sample PEATcosm2014_Bin_47_FD_119742 | JGI IMG/M metagenome (GOLD analysis project Ga0181528, IMG submission 119742) | Peatland microbial communities from MTU Mesocosm Facility, Houghton, MI, USA - PEATcosm2014_Bin10_10_metaG | ecosystem: Environmental > Terrestrial > Soil > Wetlands > Peat | place... | reverse complement strand
CCGCCCTTCAATGTCACCCCGCCCATTGTTGCCGGCGCCAATGACCTTTTCGAGGATGTCACGGCCAAGGCGGGAATCAATTTCGTCCAGCAATATTGCGACGACCGCATCGCAAACATCCTGGAATCCAATGGCTCGGGCGTGGTGGTCTTCGACTACGACAACGACGGGTATATGGATCTCTATTTCGTCAATCCGGGCCCGAAGGCGGGAGTGACGCACGAAGCGCCGGGAACGAAGCGGCAGCCCAATCGGCTCTTCCACAACAACAGGGACGGCACGTTCACCGATGTGACGGAGAAGGCCGGAGTCGGCGGTGCGGGGTTCGGAATTGCGGCGGCAGCGGCTGATTACGATGGCGACGGATGGACGGACCTCTACGTCGTCAACGCCGGCAAGAGCATCCTCTACCACAACAACGGCGATGGCACCTTTACGGACGTGACGGACAAGGCCGGCTTGGGCCGCCCGGGGACAGGCATCGGCGCAACCTGGCTGGACGTGAACAACGACGGTAGGCTGGACCTATATGTCGCCAACTACCTGAGCTTCGATCCGGATTATAAGCTCTATTACAACCCGACAAGCTATCCCGGTCCTCTGGCCTACAAACCGGAGAAGGACGTGCTCTACATCAACAACGGCGATGGAACATTTACGGACGCAAGCGAGTCGTCGGGCATCTCAGCCCTGGAACCCCACCGGACGATGTCGGTGCATCCGGTGGACTTCAACCACGACGGAAAAGAAGATCTCTACATCTCAAATGACGCGACCCCGAATATGCTGCTGATCAACGACGGTCACGGGCATTTCCACGACGAAGCCATGAAGCGGGGCGTCGCATTCAACGCCCTGGGAGAGGCGGCCGGCTCGATGACCGCTGCAATCGGCGACTGCAACGGCGACCAGATCCCGGACATCCTGGTTTCGCGCCTGGGATATGGCTCTCTGTACATGGGATCGAAGCAGGGCGATTTTCTCGATCGGATGATGGCTTCCGGTCTCGGCGCATTGACGGCGCAGTATGTGGGATGGGGCTGCAACTTCATCGATTTCGACAACGCCGGGAAACTGGACATTTTCATCGCAAATGGTGATGCCTTCCGGATGGTGGGCTGGCAGAGCCTGCTCCTGGAAAACGACGGCCAGGGCAACTTCCGCAATGCGGTGGACAAGGGTGGGGCCTATTTCCGAACGCCGGTCCGGGCGCGCCCAAGCGTGGTGCTGGACTACGACAACGACGGAAAGATGGATTTGCTGGTGGGATTGATGGGAGACCGGCCGGTTCTCCTTCACAACCGCGATCACTCCGGCAATCACTGGATCACCCTTGCGCTCCGTGGAACCAAGAGCAACCCGGCCGGCTGGGGATCGTTCATTGAGGTTACAGCGGGAGGGAAAACCTACATTCAGGAAAGCACCTGCCCCTCGGGATTTCTGAGCCAGGGAGACCCTCGAATTCATTTTGGATTAGGCCAGGCGCCGGTTGTGCAGAAGATTGAGATCAAGTGGCCGAGCGGCACGGTCCAGACACTGACCGATGTCCGCGTCGATCAGATCCTCAAGGTAACCGAACCCTGAATACGATGAGTTCGCGCACAGATATTTTGCTGGCTGCTGCTGCTGCATTCCTGCTGGCGGGCTGCCATCGGGCGGCCCCGCAAGGATCATTGGTGCTGACGGAAACGCCGGTGGACATCCCGGTTCCCGCGCCTGCCACGGTGCTGGATGTCCGGTATCCGCAGGGAAGCCGGGTCGTCTTGCTGGTTCCCCCGTTTTCCACGGACGCCGTTCGCGTGCTTTCCGAAGGACTGGTCGCGGCTGGTGATCCCTGTGTTTCATGGGACGGTCGCTGGATTTATTTCGCAGGCAAGAGCTCGGAGCAGGCCGACTGGCAGATTTACAAGGTCAATGCTGGCGGCGGTCGCCCCGAACAGGTCACCCAGATGTCTGGCGGGGCAATGGATCCCGCAGTCGCTGCCCATGAAGAGCTGGTTTTCAGTTCCCCCGTTCCCAAGGCTGGCCACCTCTGGTCCGCACCGGGAGCCGCTGCACTCTACGGTCAGATGCCCGGGCAGGCGCCCCGCCGGTTCACGTTCGCTTCGGACAGCGCCGTCGACTCCACAGTCCTGCGCGATGGACGGATTCTCTTCGTGACCGCCAAACCTCGCGACAACCTCCATGCTGCGCGGCATCTGTGTCTTTTCACGATCAACAACGACGGCACTGAGGTCACCGCCTATGCGGGCCAGGACGACGGCGTGGACTTTATCCGCCGTCCGCGCGAACTGGGCGACGGCAGGATCGCGTTCCTTGCCACGCGCACGGAGGCTTCGAGAGCCGCGGACTGGGCGGAATGCGTGAAATCGGCCTCTCCGTTCACCACACGCGGCAATCTCTTCCCGTTCCGGAATGACGGTTGCCGCTCCGTGGAGCCGATGCCGGGAAACGACCTGCTCGCCTGTGTCGAAACCAACGGCCTCGTCGGGCGGTCAATGGCGACGAACGCGGCGGTTTTTAGAGTGTCGTCTGACGTCATGACGTTCGGCGCTCCGATCTTCGACGATCCGCAATGGAACAGCATCGAAGCCACTCCTGTTGAAGCGCGGGATGAACCCGCCGGACATACAACCGCAGTGATGCCGGCGGCGTCCCGCGGCACGGTGCTGTGTCTGAATGTCAACGACAGCAGTGAGGCCGCTGCAAACCGGAACCAAGCCCCCGCCGCTGAGCTGCGCGTCTTTGCGCTGACGGAGTCCGGGCAGGAGCGCGATCTTGGCAAGGTGCCCGTGGCCTCCGACGGTTCCGTGCTTGTGTATCTTCCCGTGCACGTCCCGCTTGGCTTCGACACGCTAGACACCCAGGGCAACGTGCTCCGGCACCAGCCGGCGTTTCCCTGGTTGCAGCCCGGCGAGAATCGCGCGTGCGTCGGCTGCCACGAGCGGCGCAATCATGCGCCCAGAAACATCCGCCCGCTCGCAACACAGCGCGATCCCGCGCAGCTGGACTTCACCGATCACAAGACCGCCCCCCACGCTACCGCGCCATGAAGCTGAAACGGATCATTCTGATCGCAACAACGCTCGTTTTGTTGGGGGCGGGAGCCGCCTCTGGCGGATATATCGGATTGCGCGCTCACGAACGCCTGAGGTCGGGCAAGAGAGATCTCAACTTCATTTCCTGCACGCATTGCCATCAGCGGAGCTTGTCCACGCTGCCATGGGCCCAGGCGCGTCCACACCACGACGCACCCGGCGGAATCGTGGTTTCGCCGGACGGGAAAACCGTGTTCATCGCCCTGGACGACAGGGACGAGGTCGCCGAGGCTGATGTGAATTCGCTCACCGTGACCCGTCGGGCGAAGGTCGCGGGAGGACCGTTTGGCCTGGCATTGGACGCGACGGGACAGCGATTGTTTGTGGCATGCCCTCATCAGGACCGGGTTGCGGTGCTCGATGCACGGGACCTCAAGGAACAGGGCAGCATTGAGGTCGGCATTCGCCCGACCGACATTGCGTACTGTCAGACGCCCTCCGGCGAGCGGTTGATTGTTCCCAATTCCGGCAGCGACGATATCTCCGTGCTCTCCGTCTCGCCCTTGCGCGAGCTGGTGAGGCAGGCTGCGGGTCGCGAACCGTACGCCGTCGCGGTGTCCGGCGACGGCCGGCGCGTTTACGTTGCCAATCGGTTGGCTGTCCACGATGGATTGCTCAGTCCACCCGCCTCTGAGGTTACGGTCATCGATCCGGTCAATGGATACGTCGTCAATCGGGAACCGCTTCATTCGGCCCACCTGGCGGAAGGCATCACTGCGGTGCCCGCGCGGGGGTGGACGCTGAGTTCAATGGTCAGGGTGCGGAACCTGGTCCCGATCACACAGGTCAAGGATGGCTGGGTCATGTCAACCGGCCTGGCGCTCTCCCAAGAGGACGGCGAGGTGACCCAGATTCCGCTGGATGAGGCGAATGCCTACTTCTCCGATCCCTCGGGCGTCGTGGCCAGCCCCGACGGCAGGCGGGCCTATGTGGCCTCCGGAGGCGCCGACGTGGTGACGGTCCTCGACCTCGACCGGTTGGCCGCTTGGCTGGCCCGGGCCGACGCAGCAACGCGGAGCGATGCAATATTGGACATGGCGCTGTCCTGCCGCTACGTGATCGCGAGGATCCCGACCGGCTGCAACCCCAAGCATCTGGCGCTTTCCCCCGACGGGCGCCGGTTGTTCGTGGCCGAGAGGCTTGATGACGGTATTCTAGTGGTGGATACGACCGACCTCAAGCCGATCGGCCGCATCGTGCTGGGCGATGGCGGGAGGGACGACCCGATCCGCCAGGGCGAACGGGTGTTCACCCGGTCGAAATACACGTTCCAGGGCCAGTTTGCCTGCCGCTCGTGCCACCCGGACGGGCAGGTGGACGGGCTCTCCTATGATTTCGACGGTTCCGGGGTTGGCGACAATCTGCTGGACAATCGCAGTCTGTGCGGCGTGGCGGGCACGGAGCCGTTCAAGTGGAATGGAAAGAATCCCACGTTGCAGTTCCAGGACGGCCCGCGGTTTGCGCGGGTGCTGATGCGGACCGACCCGATCCCGTCGGCGCAGCTGGACGAACTGGCGACGTTTCTCGAGCATCTCCCGCCGACGCGCACGATCCCTTGGAGCAGGGTGGGCCAGCCGCTCATGCCCGCGCAGGAACGCGGTCGCAAGCTCTTCTATGCAACGCAGCGCACCGACGGCACGCCGATCCCCCAGGCGCTCCAATGCCAGACGTGCCATCGGCCCCCGCTGTTCACGGATCGGCTGCTGCGGTCTGTGGGCACGCAGGAGGCCCGCGATCCGAAGGGCCTGTTCGACACCCCTCATCTGATCGGGGTTGGCGCCTCGGCGCCGTATCTGCACGACGGCCGGGCGAAGACGTTGGAGGAGATTTGGACCACCTATCAGAAGGACGACAAACACGGCGTCAGCAGCTATTGGTCGAAGGAGCAACTGAACGATCTCGTCGAGTACCTCAAAACGCTTTAGGCGCGAAAATGCAAAACTCACGATGTTTGCTCGTGGAGAAGATTCTGTCGATGGCCGCCGGTGCAGGAAGCCCGCTCGCGGGCGATTCTCACCTCAGAATCGCGAGCGAGCCCGCTTCCTGCATTTTGCATTCACACGACTATTCTCGACCATGAACACCCACTCCTCATCCGCTCGCGCAATCACCGGCGTCGCGCTCGTCCTTTCGCTTCTGCCCGGAACCGGCCGGTGCGCGACAGCGCCAATGCCGCCCGCCGACACAGCCGCCCTCCCGATGCCCATCCTGACGCGCTTCGAGAACTTCGGCGAGAAAGACGGGCTTCCCTCACACAAGGTGCATTCTGTGCTGAAGACCGGCGACGGCAAGGTGTGGCTCGGCACCAACAACGGGCTGTGCGTGCGCGAGGCGGATGGCCGGTTCCGCACCTATGGAACGAAGGACGGCCTTAGCCATCCGACGGTGCTGTGGATGGCCGAGGATCCCGGGACCGGTGACTTGTGGCTCGCGACAATGCAGGGACTGTCCCGATTCAGCGGAGGAAAATTCACCGTGTTCACCCAGACCAACAGCGGCCTGCCCAACAACGTCGTCTACGGAGTGGCGGTCATTGGCAAATCCGTCTGGGCGGCAACGGCCGGCGGCACCGGCGTGTACGATCTCAAGACCAAGAGCTGGAAGATCTACGACCAGAACAATACTGTCATGGAAGAGCCCTGGTGCTATTCCATCGCCGCGGGCGACGGAGTCATTTACCTCGGCGTCTGGGCTGGTGGCATTGTGGAGCACGACCCCAAAACCGGCAGCTTCAAGGCCTATCGCGATCCCGATGGCGATTTTCAGTTTCAGTTGACGCCCGACAGCGGTCCTGTCGTCGACGTGACGTCCGGCGTCGCGTACGACGATGGCATTCTTTGGCAATCAACCTATTTCGGACTCTCCCGCTACGACACGAAGGAGGCGACGTGGCGGACCTGGGTGCAGGACAAGACGCCTTTGGTTTCCAATTTCATCAACACCGTTTTTGCCCATGGCCGAATCGCCTGGCTTGCCACCGACCGTGGCGCGTCCGTCACCGACGGCACCACCTGGGTCAACTATACCGTTGATGACAACGGCCGGGGCGTCCTTCGGATCCATCGGCCTGGACAGGAACCCGAGACCCGCGCCATGACGACGGCGTTGGCAAATGGTTTTGTGACCGCCATCTGGGCCGACGACCACGAGGCCTGGTTCGCCACGTCGAATGGTGTGAGCCACGGAATTTTTGCCGCGCCGACTGCATCGGCGACTACCATGCCGGCCGCTTCACCGACCGTCGCGTCGAATCCTTGAGCGGACCCATGCAACTGAACCGCGTTTCTGAGATGACATCGGTGATCATTGATCGACTTGTAGGGCCGGCGCTTGTAGCCGGGCCACAATTCACCGAAAAATGGTCCGCCGACAAGCGGCGACTCTACATCAACTCCATCGTTTCGGCTCATAATGGCTCATCCGTCAGGAGGCTCCCATGAAAATCATCGAATTCTGTGTGATGGCCCTTGTTGCCGCCGCTCCCGCTGGTGCTGCCGGAGGTGATACTTGCGCGGCACCGCCTGCGACGCAGGCTGCGGAGGTTCAATCGCCGTCAGCCGCCTCGGCTACGTCGCCGCGTTTCATCTACGGCACGCCAGGCGAGAAGTACCCATACTACGCCGGCCTGCCGAAGGAGCTCCTGCCGTACAACAAGGTGGAGCCTTACGAGCGTTTCTTTATCACGCGAATGCCGTTTCGCGGTCCCGGCCGCGATTATCCCCCGCCGGCCGACCTGAAATCGCTGAAGATCGGCCTGCTCGATTCCCCAAAGTACGGCCCCAATTGGGACCGCAGCGTGAGCACGCGTGAGGGCGTCGTTCTGGCGTTTGAAGAGGCGAACCGTGTGCGCCAGCCGGGCGAGCTCCCCTTCGTGTTGGTGGAACGCGAAGGCATGGCGCAATGGGGCGGCGCCGCCAATGTCACAGCAGATCTTGCCGATGACCAGGTGCTCGGATTCTTGGGCACGGTGGACGGGGCCGAAGCGCACGTTGCGCTCCGTGTCACCCTCAAAACTGAAATCGTCATGATCAACACCTCGGACCCGGACCCGAGCCTGACCGAGACGAACATTCCCTGGCTCATCAGGGTCTTTCCCGATCAGCGGCTGGAAGAGGCCAAGCTTGCCGAGCTGATGGTGCACAAACTCGGATGCCGGCGCATTGCAATCCTGCGCGAGGGCGACCGGTATGGGCGTCTCGGCGTGCACTCCTTCATGGCCTTCGCCCGACGCCTGGGCTGCCCTGCGGTGCAAGAACTGCTCTTTAAGCCCGGAGACACCGACATCCGCCACCAGATCGCCGCGATCAAGGATTCCCAGCCGGACGCGGTCTTTTTCGTTGGCGAACCGGATGACGTCGGCCGGTTCGTGAAACAGTTTCGCCAGGAGGGAATCAAGGCCAGGTTCTTCGGCACAAACCTTCTGATGGACGACCGTTTCCTGAAGAACGCAGGCGAGGCTGCGGAAGGCATGATGATCACGTACTTCTTCGATCTCGCCCGCAAGGATCCCCTCTGGGTCGGCTTCGCGTCTCGTTTCAAACAGCGCTGGGGTCATGAGCCTGATGCCTACGCCGCCTATGCCTACGATGGCGCCCAGATTATGATCAATGCCGTCCAACGCGCCGGCCCGAACCGCTGGCGTATTCGTGACCAGGTGTGCAACCTGGACTTCTATAAAGGCGTCACCGGCTGGATGCGGTTTGACGCAATTGGCAACAATATCGCGCCGGTTCCGCTCGAGCGAATTGAGCGGGGGCGTTGGGTTTTCGAGCCGGAACCGGAATTCACACCCGAAGTCGCGCAGGGCAATTAGCATGCCGAGTCGGCATCATGCAGCTGAACTTGGATTATGCCGGGTGGATGACTGCACCGAACGGTGCCGTGGGGCGCATCGGCTCGGTGCGCCGCGCCCTCGATTGACCGGGCGGCCTGACAGTCCGTCCCTACGCGAACACGCTGGATGAGGCGGATTATGTCCATGTCCGTTGGATCGCTCTGCCTGCTCGCTTGGCTTTTACTCGCGCCGTTGGCCGGCGGCGCCGTTGTGCGCACGGTGACCTTGGGGATTGTGGCGCCCCCGTCCGAACCCGATGCAATGAGTCTGCTTCGCGGCGTGCAACAGGCCGTCGTTGCAGCAAACGAAACCGGCCAGGCGCCAGTCGTATTGGAGGTGCGGAGCGAGGGCGGCCAGTGGGGGAGCGCCGGCAACGATGCCGTGATCCTGGTTTCCGAGCGCAACGTGGATGCGATCATCGCTCCTTCCGACGGCGCCGCCACCCACCTCATCCTGCAGGTTTCCGGCCGCATGCGGGTGCCGGTTGCAAGCATCTGTTCCGATGCGTCGGTCACCGATGCGGGAATCCCTTGGACGGTGCGAGTGGTTCCCCGCACCGATCAGGAGGCCGAAGCCCTGTTCTCCGCCGCGCGAAGACCGGACGGTTCCCCGCTGCATTGGTGGGCGGTCGTTCCGGCGGGACGGCCGGGACGTGCGGTCCGCCGCGACCTGGAAACGGCTGCCCGCTTCAGCTCAACGCGACTCGACCGGATGATCGATGGCGACGATCCGAAAATGGACCTCGCGTTCCTGGTTAACGCGGTCGTCGCGTCCGCTCCGGACGGCGTGCTCCTTTGGCTGTCACCAACACGGGCCGGTACGGTTGCCGCGGCGTTGCGAGCCGCCGGATATGTCGGTCGTTTCGGCGGTCCCGCGCAGCTTGAATCGCCGGAATTCGTCGCCGCCGCGGGCGTTGCCGCTGCCGGATTTCTTGTTACGGGTTTCCGGACGGACGCGGATTCTCGCGCGCGAGCGGAGACGTTTGGGAAGCGGTATCAACAAAGATATGACGCCAGGCCGGACTTCAGCGCTGCAGCGGCGTATGATGCCGCGTGGGTGCTGATACAGGCCCTGCGCCGCGCCGGACGAGGGGACGGCGATCGCCAATTTCCCCTTGCCCTTCCCACCGTCGGAGTCACCGGTGTTCTTCATTTCGACAGGTTCGGCAACCGAACCGACACACTTCAAGTGCTGTCTTGCCAGGAGGGCTGCTTTATTTCAAATCCACAGCAAGATTCAAAACCGTGAAACCTCAACACCATGTTGCGCTGCCTGCCGCAGCTGCATTCGTCGCCCTCGTGATTGTTCTGGCACTGCCGTTCCGAGGCGCCGATCCGAGCTTGCCGCCGAATTCCGGGGACTCCCAGTCGCTGCCTCCGCCTTCCAACGGTGCCATCAGCCCGAAGGATCAGGCCGACGCCCTTCACTATGTCATCGCTGCGGACCGGGAGATGTACTGTCGGGAGTACATGACGCACCAGACGGGGGATGAGCATTTACCGAATGCCGCCACCGGCATCAAGGCGGGTAAATCGTGGCCTGTGCCGTGCGGGTTGATTCGAAGCGCCGCCGAGTCGATTCAGAACAAAGGTGCCGAATTCAGCTATTCCCTGCGGTCGCTTCGTCCATCCGATCCGCGAAACGAGCCTCAGACCGAACTGGAGCAGCGCGGGCTTGCATTCGTCGCCAGCCACCCCACCCAGAATTACTATGGGCAGGAGATGTTGGGCGGTAGGCGATACTTTACCGCAGTCTATCCTGACCTACCGGCGGTCGCCTCGTGTGTTGACTGTCACAATCGAAGACCGGCCTCGATTCCTCAACGCCATCAGGTCGGCGAGATCTTGGGGGGCATCGTCGTGCGCGTCCCGCTCGAGTTTTGAGGCCTCTGGGTAGCAGAGGCTTGATACCGGTTGAGGAAAGGCGAATGCTGGCGATCGGCCTGGCCCTTGCCAGGTCTGCGCAACCTCAACCTTCCCCAACGGTGAATCCTACTCTGTTTACCTCTGCATTGTGCGGCACCCAACTTATTGCGACGGCAGCGATGTTCGCTGCAAATGGACGCGCCGCGGCCCCGATCGGTCAGTTTGACGATCACGCCGACGTCGGCGCCGTCCAGATTCCCGGCTCAGCTTCCTACGACGCGGTGGCCCAGGAATACGTCGTCCAGTCCTCGGGGACCAACATGTGGGGCGATCACGACGAATTCCATTTCGTGTGGAAGCGGGTGAAAGGCGATTTCCTCGTGCAGACGACCGCCGACTTTGTCGGCAAGGGCGTCGAACAGTACCGAAAGCTCGGCGTGGTTGTTCGGGCCAGTCTTGATCCCCGCTCGCCGCAGATCAACGCCTGCCGGCACGGGAGCGGACTGGCGTCGTTGCAATTCCGACGCGGCGAGGGCGCGCCGACGGAGGAGAAGCGTTTCGAGATCAACGGTCCCGATTTTATTCAACTCTCACGCATTGGGGGCGTCTATACGATGTCAGTCGCCCGTTTCGGGGAGACGCTTGTCAGCCAGAGCCTCGGCGATGTTGCATTGGGCGACGAGGTGTATGTTGGTCTCTGCGTCTGCGCCCACAACAACGGCGTCTCAGAGAAAGCGGTGTTCAGAAACGTCCGCCTGATTCGTCCTGCGAAGGAGGGGTTTGTTCCTTACCGTGATTACATCGGCAGCGACCTCGAATTGCTCGATGTGGCGACCGGGCGCCGCCAGGTTGTCGATCACGTTGCGGACTCTGTTCAGGCGCCAAACTGGACGCCGGACGGCCGTGCGCTCGTGGTAAACCATAACGGCCGGATGTATCGTTTCGATCTTGCACAGCGCAAGACCGAGCTGATCGACACCGGGGCGCAGACGGCCAACAACAACGATCATGCGCTCTCGTTTGACGGTCGCATGCTCGGGATCAGCAGCGGGCAACCCTCGATGGTGTATGTGGTGCCTGTCACTGGCGGCACCCCGCGATTGGTGCCTCCGAAGGGGCCGTCGTATTTTCACGGATGGTCGCCCGACGGACGGTATCTGGCGTACACGGGGCTTCGCGAGAGCGGAGCCGACATCTACCGGATTCCCGTGGACGGAGGACCGGAGGAGCGTTTGACCTCGGCAAAAGGGCTCAACGACGGTTCCGAGTATACGCCGGATGGAAAGCACATTTACTTCATTTCGGAGCGGACCGGACGCATGCAGATCTGGCGGATGAATTCCGACGGCAGCGACCAGGTGCAGATCACGAATGACGAGTACAACAACTGGTTCCCGCATGTCTCACCCGACGGAAAATCGATCGTATTTCTGACGTATGGTCCCGAGATAAAATCAGGCGATCATCCGTTCTATAAACATGTGTACCTGCGCCGTATGTCCACGGATGGCGGAAAGCCGACCGTGATCGCCTATGTCTACGGCGGGCAAGGTTCGATGAACGTCAATTCCTGGTCGCCCGACAGCAAATCAATCGCGTTCGTCAGCAACGGAGATCCGCTGTAGCCCGGCGGGCGAACCCCGAAATGCTGCGGCTGGGAGGCGTGGGCATGACCGTAGGATTTTCATCCGGCCGGCACTGGGTGCCCTTGCCCATTCAGTGATTTGTGCTGCCTGCCGATTCGGCGGGAATGGTTTCCACCGGCTGGCCCTCGGCGAGCGTGTCGGCAGGGTTTTCCACGACACGGGTGCCTTCAGGAAGCCCGTCGAGTATCTCGATTTGGGTTCCGAAATCCCGGCCCAGCTTGACGGGTTGCAGATGAACCGTGTTCTGGTCTGTGACGAAGGCGACCAGGGGCCCTTCAGGCCTGATGATCACATCATTTGACGGAATCAAGATGGACGGATGGGTGGTGGTGAGATGGAGGCGGACTTCACAGAACATTCCCGCAAACAGCCGACCATCGTGGTTGGGGATCTGCACCTCGACCTGAAGTGTGCGTGACGCGGCGTCCATCGCTCCGGCAAAGCGGACCACTTTTCCGGGGAAACGGTCATGGGGAAACTCGGCGATCTCGACGTCGACCGGCAGGCCTGCGCGGATGTCCGCAATATAATGCTGCGGCACGTTCAGATAAGCTCGCAGTGTGTCGCTCTGGGAAAGATGGAAGAGCTCCGGGCCGCTTCCGGCGTTGATCAGGGTCCCGATGTCGACGTTACGGGCGGAGATGACTCCGTCGAAGGGGGCGGCCACGGTTTCAAAGCCCTTCATCTGCTCCAGGCGCTCGAGATTGGCCTTTGCGGCAGCCACGTCTGCGCGTCGCGCTTCAAAATCGGCGTTCTTCTGGTCGATGTCCTGTTTGGCCACTGCGTTCTGCAGGCCGAGCGTCTTCCAGCGCTCGGCGGTCACTCGCGCAAGTTCGAGATTGGCGATGGTTTGCTCCAAACTGGCCTGGGCCTGGTTCAACTCACGGTCGATCTCCGGAGACTCAATGATGGCGAGAGTCTGCCCCGCCTTCACCCGATCGCCGATGTCGGCCAGCCATTTCGCGATGTAGCCATTTGTGCGGGCGCGGATGGAAGTGTCGACAAACGCCTGAAGGCTTCCGGGCAGGAGCAGGTTGTCCGCTGCGTTGGCGCGACGCGCCACGGTCACTTGGACTCGCAGATGGTCGACGGAGCCTCTGGTTGGCTCAGCGTTGGAGTGCAGCAGATGTCGGACGCCGAGAATGATGACGACGGCGCCGATAGCGAGGGCGAGCCCGATGACAGTGGTCCGAGATTTCATGGCGTGGAAGAGTGGGGCGAGTCGTGGCGCATCTCGTCATCAAGCTGTTCCTCCGGTCGATGGCCGGCGTTCTTGCGCCACGAAGCGTAGATGACCGGGACGACAAAAAGGGTCGCGACGGTGGCGACGATCAGCCCTCCGATCACGGCCCGACCGAGAGGGGCATTTTGCTCCCCGCCTTCGCCGAAACCGAGCGCCATGGGCAACATTCCGATGATCATTGCAAATGCAGTCATAAGAACCGGGCGCAGCCGGGTGTGCCCGGCTGCAACAGCTGCGGCACGGGCGTCCAGCCCTTCTTTCCGCTGGTCGTTCGCAAATGTGACCACAAGAACGGAATTGGCCGTGGCCACGCCGACGCTCATGATTG
>Ga0181528_10001869_pt1 | contig 13015 bp, 3 predicted proteins | sample PEATcosm2014_Bin_47_FD_119742 | JGI IMG/M metagenome (GOLD analysis project Ga0181528, IMG submission 119742) | Peatland microbial communities from MTU Mesocosm Facility, Houghton, MI, USA - PEATcosm2014_Bin10_10_metaG | ecosystem: Environmental > Terrestrial > Soil > Wetlands > Peat | place... | reverse complement strand
CCGTCGCCGATGCGGCCGATTCCACCGATTCGACGCTGCCCGCCTGTTGGGTGGCTCGCGCGGCCGGATGGAGTGGCGGTAGTCTAACCCCACCGGAACTTCCGGTTGTGCCACCCGCGGAACATCTTACGAAGCAGGGCATTTTGGCGGGACTTAGCCTCGCGGCTCCGTTTATCAGCCCCGCAAAAACACTCGAGAACTATCGTCAATTCATCGAATTGGGCGAACAGTTGTCACAGACGAAGTTCGATTGGGAAAAGGACGACAACGGTCAATAAGAACGCTGAAAGAAGAATTCTCCCTTGGGTCAGGGTGACGTGGAAAGTGTCTCGGCTTGAGAGGGAACGTCGATGAGCACTGGAACTTCGAGGTGCAAAGCGTTGTCAAACATCCGGCGTCGCGAGACAATCCGGATTGCGTCGGAGGAATCCAGCAAATTCTCGGACGCGTTGTTGAAAATGAAACTGTGCGTCGCGAAGCGGTTGGCCTCATCGAACTGATGTAACGTTCGCGACGGCGTAATTGATCCTGTGACGTCAACTTTCAGCATGGCCCCCCCCGAAACATCGGGAGAATATGTTTCGATGACATCGACACGGAGCGGCGTTCCCGTGCTGCGACGCAGTTGATATTTCAAACCTGGAACACCATCGAGCGCGATGCCGATAGTTGCCGGCTGCCCAGGTTCTGGCAGTTTCGAAAACGGAATGACGAGCGATGGTTCCGTCAACGTCCATTTGCACCAGAACTCGACTCGCGCACGCTTCGCTTCTTTGGGCCAGGCACGGGCGACCGCACGCAGTACAGGAACCGAAGTTCGTGGGACGAATTCCGGATCATAAATCACATACTTCAAATTTGTTGCGGGCCGCTGGTCTTCAAGAATGGGAGTGATTTCGATCCAGATTTCACGCGGTCTTCGTAAAAAACGCTGTTCGACCTGTTGCAACGAAAGTTCAAACGTGACGGTGTTCCCTTCCTGTTTCGGCAGATGAACCCCTAAACGAACGCCCATCGGATCAGTTGGCGAACCACCCACCAGGGTTCCGAAAATCGGCGAGCCAGCATCATACCCACCTGACAGAATCGATAACCCATCCTGACTAATAAACAGTTCAACCGCTTCGCCGCCACTCAATTCGATATGCTCCGAGAGAGCATCGATGGCAATCGTATATTCTTGCGGGACGTTGCTGCCCCACGCGAGATCGATTGCAGTACCGACCGGCGCCTTGGCGATTTCGCCCGAAAGAGACGAGGTCGAATACGGCCGTCGTTCGATGATCCCTTCCAGTGCATCGGCCAGTGCCGCAGCTTCCGTGACCGAAACGTATTGTCCACCGGTTTCAGTCGCCAAACGATTGAAGTCTCGTAAGGCACTTTGAGCTTCGTCGGCCTGTAAACCGAAACCGACAATGTGCAGTGGAATGTGCCGCGAGGCGTCGGCGTTCAGGACGTCCTGTGCAGTTTTGGACATTTCCGCCGGGGGATTGAACTGATAATTCATGCCATCCGTAATGACCACGATTGAACGCTGAGTATCGGAGTCTTCCGCCTTGAATTCGAGCAAGGCCTGATTGAGCGATAAGTACAATGGGGTTTCACCCCACGGAATCACCCTTTCGAGTTGCTGGGCAACTTTGGCGGCGACGAGATTGTCGAAACGTCCCAATGGTAGAATCGTCTGGACATCCTCAAAAGGCTTGAGACCCTCAGGGATCGCTTCGCCCCAATTGGGCTGAGTCATCAGCTGGTTCGGTTGTTTCGTGTTCCAACCAACTCGATGTCCGTAAAGCAACACGCCAACGCGAGCATCCCCTCGCGCGGCCAACAAGTTCATCATGCGTACCAGCGCCGCCTTGGCGACTTCCATCCGGGAAACAGTGATCTCTGCCGACTCAAACGGCATCCCTTTTTGCATACTGGCTGAGCAATCCAGGATGAAAACAACAGACGCACGCTGTCGTTTTTCACCATTGAGTCGAACACTGGCGTTTCGAACGTAATGGGGGCGTGTTTCAATGGTGGTACCAGCAGCAGTCTTGATGACCAGATCATCACGGAATTCGTGTCCACGAAAGACAGCAGTGGCGGCGCCAATCGTGTCGGATAATTCCCGCTGAGTAGTCCCCAATGACAGTTGCAGCTCTTGCGGTTTCGAATCGCCAATAGGAACTGACGCTTCAATTGGAAAGTTGATGACTGGCCCCAACAGATTTCCGTTCTGATCCGCGATCCGTAACAGACCTGTTCCCGGCGGCAAATTCGCGCCACTCCCAGTGACCGGGCTTGTGACGGACACCCGAGCCGTCGGGCTATCAATAAGATCGACAAGCAGCAGAGCATCGGCTTGGACGACCAAACCCGATCGCGCCGCCTTTTGTCGTGCGGCCATTAAAGTCTTAAGTCCACTGATCTGCTTCTCAGTTGCCGGATTGGGAATGCAGATTAATCGCGCAGCCTCAATCGAATCTGTCGCCGCAGATTCAAAATACGAATGTCCGCCTTGAATTACCGGCCCCCAGAAATCCTCCAAAGATCGATGCGCCTGCCACAGCATGAGCTGCTGGATGTCGGTTCGCCGCAATTCGGCCACAGGATCGGTTTGCCACATTGAAGTCATAAATGGCACCCAGCAGCGTGCCATCCTGGCCGCGCGATTCCATTCTTGTCGCGGTTGATCCGGGGACGTCAGGTGACGTTCGCGAGCATTTTCGAATTCCCGTGGAACCGACTGAAGAATTCGGCGGATATGCGCGCCAACGGATTCGGGAGTTTCCGTTGGATCCTCTGAAACTGCCATTTTTTTTTCGGCAGTCGAGGCGGGGTCAACTGGTTCGAGAAACGCCAATACTGGGAAGCCCTTCCGAAAATTCTGACGGGACTTCTCTTCAAGCGACGCGACATGGTTGCGATCTTCTCGGGACGCGGTTTCGAGATTGGGGCGACCGATTGCGTTCGACGGTACGACTTTCTCGATCGAACGACGATTTAGATCACGAGACGCCTGAAGATACCACGTTTGGATCTTTCGCCGCTGTTCGAGCGGCGTGAGACCGTTTTCAGCCACACGCGAGGAAATCAGCGGAAATTCGAGGATAAACGCGGCTTGACCTACGAGGTCTGGAGTGGCTTCGACAATATTGCCAAATCGTTCGCAGGCGTCATCGAATCGCTGACGCAGAGATTGATATTTCGCGAGCAATGCATGGTACTGAGTCAAAAATGTCAGATTCGTCGAAGTTGCGGCCGCATTAGCGTTCGCGGGTGAATCGAGATTGTCCAATAGTAGATGCATCGCGGAAATCAGATTCAAAATGTCACTTTCGGGCTCGATTTGCGACGTTGTCGCACCGGGGCGAGGACGCGAGGATGCTTCCAGCCAGCGGATTAAATCGGGAAGTTCTGCGATCATGAGATCGGTCAGCATCAAGGCTTCGCGTACCGTTTTGTCGATTGCCTGAGCTTCTCGATATAGTTGCTCCGCCAATTCGTGCGTTCCTGAATCTGCCGCACCTGTCAGCAGAGCGTCATCGGCGCGACGACGAGCCGCGTCGGCAGCATCTGTCACACCGCGAATCCAGAATTGAATTCTTGGGTCAATTGATACTGGCACGGCGTCAGATAGAGATTGCATGTCCAGGGCAGCGGAAAGAGCGCCAGCATTCCCATTTTGAACGCCGCGCAATCGCATGGAGCGATGGGCCAATCTCAGGAAATGCACGATTCCCAAAGAGTTTTGTTGTGTCTTCGTTGGTGAATTCGAAAGAATTGCATCGAGTTTTTCGAATGAAGCATCTGCCTTTAACTGCCGCAATGTGTCGATCATCGCGTTGATTGTTGTTGATTCGATATTTCCGAATCGGGCGAGCATCGGGAGCGAATGCAAGCGTGGGGCTAACCCCGCGACCCAAGGATCGTGATATTCCACTTCCTGCACTGTGTTTCCCGACACCATCGCCACCGAGATCGGTTGTTTGATTCTTTGACTGAGTCGAGTCGAAAGCCGCCGTAGCTCGCCCTCCGCGGCGATGGCGTCCATACGGTACGCCGCGCCGGACTGAGATGCCTGTTCCAACCAGACCAGTCGGCGTCGAAATTCGCCCATTTCCAGCGGCGCGAAAGAATCCGCGTGGCCGCTACGAAGTTCGCTTAATACCGTCCACAATTCATCGAGCTTGTTGCGTGATACGGCAGGTTCTGCCGCCGCTCCACTGGCAAATCTTGCCAGAAGGTTGTCAAGTTGAACCCTGTCGAGCGAACAGGTCAGTTTAAAGTCGGACGGTTTGCTGGGGATCATTAGCGGCTGCTGACGAACTCCGCGATTCGACTGAGCCCAGGAATCAACGTGACGCTGAAGGTAACGGTGCAATTCCGTGACCGACACCCGGTGGTCGTGATTGCCTCCTTCATGTGGCAAGTCAGCTGCTCCGGCCAGTCCAAGTCTTAAGAATTGTCCAAAGACCGATCCCCGCAGTTCCGCAGAGGCACAACCAATTTGACCAGGCGAAGTCGAATTCAATATCACGAGATTTGGAATCGAAATCGCTTCAAATGCCTTTAGCAGACGGGCAGCAAATGAGTTCTCCAACAACCCGACCGCCCAATTGGTTTCCTGGCGGTTGCAGTCGAGAATCAACAGTTTGTGGACTTCACGCGGAAGGTTCCAATCCTGGATCTGGGACAGTAATCGCGTCACGGGCAACCAAGTCGAGGCATTGAGCGGATCTGAATCGGAGGTCGCGACGCAAGCATCGCCCGAATCATTAACCAAGCCATGCAACGAGAGATAGAACACGATGACTCCCGCGCGACGTGCTTGCCATATGGCTCGCCGCCGTTGATCTGGGGAAATCAGCAAAAGAGATTCGTTGGAACGATGTGTGTCTGTGAGATCAACGACATCGATCGTCTTCCGGTCGAGAGCATCAGAACCGGTTTGTAATGAATCGAGATCTTCGTAAGCCCATGCGTTCGGCGGGAATGCGCGAGGATAAGTTGTCTGAACGATGGCAACAAACGGAAACTGGACTTCTCGTTGCAACAGCATCGCGATGAAAACACTGGTACCGAGTGTGCCAAAAACGAAACAGCCCAAAACGGCAATCCGTCGCCAATTACCGCTTTGGCGTGTGAGTCGACTTTGACGCGAATCTCGCTCATCTTGCCAACCGTGACTGGCAATGGGGGCAGACACACGCGACTTACCCCGCCATGTGGAAAGTTTTTTTGTTCCTTTCCCCTGGTCTTTTCCTACCATTTGCGGTTGCCTTCCCGTGAATTTCGTCGCCTTGTCGTACCTGTCGTCCAGATCCGAAAATATTTGCGGATTTGGAAGCCGCAAGCAGTTCCCTTCGAGACAGACCCGGCACAACCAGCGATCCGCCTCGGCAATGGCAGTCACGGCGAAAAAATGCTCGAGTCCGTGCGGTATTTGGTTTTGCTTGGGTTGACCGGGTTCCCTCGGGTTTTGGACAACAAGTTGCGTTTCGGCGCGGGCTGCAAATTCCTCATCGTCCGGATTTTTGGAAAATTTGAATAATTCAGGACAGAATACCTATTTTCCGGCCAAGTTATCGGGACAACAAGTCGCTGTGGACTCGAATGTGACGATTGTCGATTATTCGTATAATAAGTGACAAAGTCGGAAATCTCATCCCGATTGGTCCAAGCTATTGGAAATGAAACGACGGCGAAACGCAAGAAACTGACGATCTTCACCGGTACGATGGTCGCCAAGACCGCGTCAGAATTTCGTATCGCGAACAGTTGAACGGAGGCTGAAGTGGCTCAATCTGTAATTTCGGCGAATTTGCGAATAACTCACGTGTGCGCACCAGGATCCGATAACATTTGAAATGTGAGTCGCGATGAGCAACACCCGGCATGCCTGGAGACGAGATTCGCGCGAACTGCGACGGTGGCAAACCGTCGCACGCTATATGGGGTTCCTTGGCGTTCTGGTGTTGGTCGCTGTGGGAGTTGCCGGCCTGTTCGTGCTCGTTCGACAGCCATTCGAGCATCCGCGCGTTCAGTTTCTGTTCTTGAGCGGTGCCGATTTATCGGGGAACGTTGACGGTTATTTCGACCAGTCCGGCGTTGCTTTTCCGGCACAAGAATTCGCGGGACTGGATCGTTCACGACAAATTGTCTTTGGCAGATCCAGTCAACCTGCCATTTCGTTTGACCGATGGCGAACACCTAACGACCTGCACACTCTGGGCTTCAAAATAGTCGAATTGAACTTGAGTGAACACGATATCGCGATCGTCGAGATCGTTGCCGCAGGGGTCGCGGTCGATGGCGAAGCGCAGTTGTGCTGGAACTTCGGTCGCGCAACAGAATCGACAGGTCTCGTACGCGTCGATGAGTTGTTACAACAGATCACGACTTCAACAAGTGCCTGCAAATTGGTAATCCTGGATGCTGGAAACGTCGAATCGCTACCGCGAGATGGAATTCACATCAATGACTTTTCGCATCACCTGGAGAAACTCGTGCATAGGACTCAAGACGAGAGTCTCTGGGTCTTATGTTCTCACGGTCCACTGGAATCATCGCACGCTCTCGAATTCCTCAAGCGATCAGTCTTCGGGCACTATCTCGAACAAGCTTTGTCGGGTGCGGCCGATCTCAATGGAGACTATCAGATCGACGTGGGGGAACTTCATGGTTGGGTGGCACACAATGTTGCGAGATACGTTGACCGCAGAAGCGGCGGTATGGAATCGCAAACACCCCAGTTGTATTGGGGTGGATCCGCACGATTACCAGTAAAAGATTTACCAATCATTGTCCCCGCGCGGCAGGCCTATAATCTTGCCGCATCGAAGGCAATCGATCCAAAAAGCGATGGGACTAACTCTGGACATGCCTCGGTAGCAAGAGCGACTGGAGATACGACCGCAGTCCAAGCAAAAGCGACCACTTCCCCCGAAGTTACTGCTACCGTCCAAGAGTTGGTTTCAGAGGGCTGGCGATTGGCCGAAATACTGCAAATTCGCAAGTCGGATTCCACGACGGCTGTCGATCTGGCATCACGACTTGTCAGCAAGCTGACCGATCGCTTGCGAGCCTTTGAAATCCTATCACAGGATTCGGGCAACGTGTCCTCGGCGGAACTAAGCGGCAAGCTGTTACCGATTCTGTCACCATTGCGGGGGATTACGAGCACACCTCCGGTACTTCCCCAGGTCACAGGGTCCGGCTTGGGAACGCGCCTTGCGCGCGCCATGCAACCGCTCCCTCTACCAGAAGTTCCAGTTCGTTCGCTGGCACTCGCCGAATTGCTCGCCGCACGGAACATTCAAAAGCTGGCGAACGGCTTTTCTGAATTGGGGCTGTCGTTGAACAAGTTCATCAATCAAAACGAACGGACTGGATTTGACGAATGGCTTCAAAAGCTTGAACCCGCCGAACAGTCGCTGGCCGAGTTATATGGTCTGGCTTCGCTTGCTCGAATTCCCGATATCGATTGGACTCTCTTGCGAGAAGTGCTGACGACGCGAATGTTGGGAGAGCGAGCATCCGTTATGGGACTCGGTTGCTTCGGAATCGTGAGCGCCAACATTCAACGCGGAGACAACTTTCGCATTGCCGCGGAGAAATTATTGTTGGACGGCATTCAGCCTGAACGAAATTCACTAGCAACAACGGCGCTGGTTGAGGCGTGCTCGGAATATCGGTTGGCGGAGCAACGAGCGAACGCTTATACGCAATCCGTCCACTTGAAGAACGACCTTCTGTTTCGCGCCCGCGACTACGTCCGCTGGCGTCAGGCGGCAGCACGTCGATCGGACTCGGTGCCACCGGAATTCGATCAGGTTGCTGAATTCCTGGTTGACTTACGGCGATATTGCGAATTGATCGAAAAGCAGTCCGATGCCGACGAGATGGAAATCAACGATCTGTCATCGCGGTTGACGAAGAGACAACGACAGATTGAGGCTTCTGCGGCGGAAGATTTTGTGCAAACGCTCGCAACGTCTGCCTCTGGCCCCAAGGAGATCGCACAGATCGAAGCGTTGCTGGAAACGTCGTTCGTCCCCGCGAATCTGCGACAAAAGCTTCGCGAGGCGGGATTGGCTGCCGCCAGTACCATTTCTCTTAAAACGACTCCTCCGGAATTGCGGCGAAAGGTCGTAGCACCGCGAATCATCCTGCAGCGCCAACGCGAATGCCGAAGTCAGCTACTGCGACTCGAATGGCAACTCGCTCAACTTGCTGAAATCCCCGACGAGGGCCAATCGCAATCGATTGAATCCTCGTACCGGTTGAATCAAGCTGCCGAGGCCGTCTTGAAATGCCAGCTTGAATGCAGCGAGCAACCGGGAAGTATCGATCGATTGTCCGCCTGGCGCGACGCCTGTGAGTCGTTGGACCAGCGACTCAGGCTATGGGAGCACGAATTGCCGGAAAGACTGCAAGCGACGATCGTGAAATTGTCCAGCGGCTCATATGAACCCGAGACCGCTGCTCGCATCTGGCGCCGTGTTCCGCGTTCTGTAGCAATGATGAACGCACAACGGGAACGGATTGTTGATATCGACGAATTCGTCGGCCAGTCGCAATTGGCGGAATGGCGCGTACTGCTGGTTTTTCTCGCACGACGGGCGCAGGCTGCGGTTTCCGATACTTCTCCACCGAAGGCCGAATATCTGACTGCAACGGCAGAAGGCTTTCGCCAGGCAGCGCTTTCGATCAGTACGGTTCCACCAATGCCCCCACAGTCTCCACCGTCGCTCCGGATGTCCGGCGTAACAGAGTTGTTGCTTTCTATCGAAGAAGAACGTGAATATCTGGTCACGGTCACTAATCGTCGCAACATTTCGCAAAATGTCTGGATCATGATCGATTACGATCGAGAACTGCTGAATGTGCGGCCTCCCGCTGACTATGCCGTGTTTAGCGAATCGAGTCCTTCTAACGCCGATCGTAACCCCTCCGACATTCGTGAAAACGCTCCTAATCCGATGACACGGGGATTGCCGCCCTCGCTGAACCTGGAAACGGGGACAAGCCGTGTATTGCGATTTGTCGTCCGCCGTCGTGGCTCGCGAGAATGGCCCACAAAACTGATTGTCAAAGCAACGACGGACGATTGCGACGTGCGGCATGAATGTAGTGTGCAAACGCCAGCTCCAGCGGCAATCGAGTTGACGTTGGAAGGGGTTGCCGGAAGTTGGACCGCAACTCCGATCGGATTCCAACTGCACCCCTTTCCAAATCAACGGACGACTTACCAGATACTCGTAAAGAGTCGAGGACTTTCACGAGTCGTCGACCTGGACTTGTTTCCGTTAGAACGTCGATTAATCGTGCCGATTCCCATCGCCACAATGTCAAAGGAACAGTCGGAAACGTTCCTGAGAAGCCTTCCACTTGGGCCACGTATGGCGACGGTGACTGACTTCAAAGTCGAGGGGAACGGAACATCGCGCGCCATTTCGTTTACGGGTCCACCCCCTCCAGAACTCGACAAGCCGACTTCGAACGGCAAAGAATCCATTCCACTGCCAGCAAGCATCGGCGACTTGCCATTTGGAGCAATCATCACGATCACCGATCAGTCCATCGGAAGTAAGATCGTTAAGCAATTGGAATTCGCACCCCAAAGACCAAGACGCTATGTGACATCACGGGTGGACTATCAGCCAGACAATCAATTGATCGAAATTGTCGTAGCGCGTCGGGAAAAAGTGGCGACACCCGAGCGGATTAAAGTTCTTTGCGAATTGGATTCATTCGCACGAGATGCGACTCCCGCCCGCCCAGTCGTGTCCGAAATTGCTGAGGGACAATCGGAAATACGTTTCACATTACCCGTTCCTGTTGCGTTCGATCGATTGCGACTGGCAATCGCAATTGACGGTTACCCGCGTGCATATCGGTATCAAATTTCATCCCGACAACAGAGTGGCGAAGTTCCCGAAGATACCAGTAGCCTTGAAGTGCGTACTTCAATTCAAGAAGTTCCGGGTCGATTTGCCTGTCCGCGGAAATTCGTCGAGGCGAATGTCGAAGTCGACGCGCCCACTGGAAATCTTTCAGAGGTTCAAGGCTTTTGGGAAATTGGAATCGACAAAGGACTGGATCGCGAACTGGCTGGAGACAATGTACTTCGCTTCATGACGGATCGACAGGCGCGACCGAGACTGAGTGGATATTCCCCAGAGGGCGGTCTCGCCATCGACACTCCGGTCGGGGACTACCAGGTTCAACTGCCTGCAGAAGGTATTTGCAATCAACGGGCGCAGATATTGGCTCACGCCAACTTTTCTGGTCGAGATGCCTGGAGCGTTCCTGTCGAAATCGTCCTGGATGGTACCGGTCCGCGGCTCACGAATATTGCCGTTGGTCCAGGTAAATCCGTGATGAGCGGCGAGGAGGTCGAAGTGATGGCAACAGTACAGGACGGCGAGCTTTCCGGAGTGGCCAAAATCGAGGTCGGCTTCGACATCGAAGGAAGCGGTCGCTTTGCCAAGGAACCGCCCCCGCTGTTGGCGGCTCCCGGAAAAAACGGAAGCTGGGTTGTCCGACTTCCGACGGAAAAGATGCCGCCAGCAAGCTATACCGTGCTGCTGCGAGCAACGGATAAGGTTGGGAACGTCGGTGATTACAGTCGTATGGTCGTAACACTGATCTCGAAAGAAGACCGTGACCGACAGCAAGCCGCCATTCGAGTCACGTTGCGAGGCGGAGTGGAATACGACAAAAAACCAGTGGCAGATGTGAAGGTCACACTCACCCCAGTCGCAACGGATTCGCCTGTGACCGGAGAAAAGAAAGGCGGCGGCAACGCGTCGGGGACGACGGTGGCTGACCCTGTCGTCGAACCGGTAAAAACCGATCAAAACGGTATGTTCGTATTCCCAGCAGTTCCGCACGGAAAATTCAAGTTACGAGCCGAAGGCGTCTATCGAAACAAAACTCGTAAGACCGAGATGGACGTCACGATCGATGCACAGACCCCGTTCAAACCGGCACCACAACTGAAGCTGCCTTAACAGTCAAACCGCAAGGATACAGGGGTGGATTCTCCGAATAGTTACGATGCCATTCCTTACTGGGGAAACCCCTATCGGGACTCGCACCCGGATCAGATGGCGACGATGGCCCGATTGTTCGGATTGAAAACACCGTTGGTCGATCGCAGCCGCGTACTTGAACTGGGATGTGCGAACGGCGCAAACCTCATTCCAATGGCCGTGGCGATACCCGGTGCAACATTTCTGGGCATCGATCTTTCAAAACGGCAAGTCGAAGCGGGGCAGCAGGCGATTGCGAGGCTCGGACTGAAAAACATCGAATTAGTGCATGGCAGCATTGATACGATAGGCTCCGACCACGGGCAATTCGACTACATCATTTGTCACGGAGTCTATTCGTGGGTACCGCGTCACATTCAAGATCATATCCTGCGAGTCTGCAATCGGAATCTGGCGCCCGACGGTGTCGCCTATGTCAGCTACAACACTCACCCTGGCTGGTTCATGCGCGGCATGGTTCGGCAAATGATGAAGTTTCATGCTCGGCGGTTCAGCAAGCCTGAAACGCAAATTGAACAGGCCGTTGCATTGCTCGATTTTCTGTTTAAAGCCAGTTCGAACGTCGACGCAACCTACCACGCGTTGCTCAACCGGGAACTCGCGATATTGCGACAATGCACCGATTCGTATCTCTTTCATGAGCATCTGGAGGAGAACAACGAACCGCTGTTTTTCCATGAATTCATCGGACGGGCTGAAGCAGAAGGCTTGCGGTACCTGGCAGAACCCCATTTAAACGAAATGGTGCCAGTAAACGTTCCGCCCGAGATTGCCAGTGTGCTTGGTCAGGTTGGCCCCAACATTGTTGAATTCGAGCAATATCTGGATTTTTTGAAGAATCGAACGTTTCGTCGGACGCTGCTTTGTCACGGAGAACGAACCCCCAATCGCGAGATCGACCCCGAACGATTGCAAGAATTCCGCATCGCATCGATTCTGAAGCGGCGCGGCGACGGCGGAGATTTCAGCGTCGCTGAAGCCTGGGATTTCGTGGCGGGGCCAGAGTTGGCAGTGTCGGTCGCTATGCCACTTCATAAGGCGACACTCACTGTACTCGAACAAGTTTCACCCGCGTCGCTGACTTGTACGGAACTCGCACAAACCGCGCAAACTCTGCTGGAATCGCGGGCGGGAGATGCGGAACGCCCGCAGGTTAACACCACGGCAATCGCAGAAATGGTCCTCACGCTGTACCTCAGGAATCTCGTTGAAATCAGCATCGCACCCGTTCGTTTTCAGACCTCCGTGTCCGAACAACCCACGGCCAGCGCCTATGCACGACTGCAGGCCAATGAGGGCATGATCGTCACAAATCTGCGTCACGAACGGGTCCAGTTGGGAGCGTTGGATCATGAAGTTTTGAGATACCTCGATGGCACTCGCGATCGAACAACTTTGGAAACGTTAGTGCAAGACGCGATCGTCAACGGTCAACTGACGATCGATAGTAAGTCTGGACCGCTTCCAGCGGAAGAAAGAACGTCTGCATTAGCCGCCGAACTGCTTCGTCACAGTTTAAACAATCTCGCGCGCCAGGCATTGTTGTTATCATAGGTTTCGGCAGATACCATCGCGGCGTTCTGTTCAAGACAACGATTTCGAGAATAGACGACTATGCGGAAATTATCGAAGATCTAATCCGTAGGGAGCTAACCCGCTTAAAAGATGGTATATTCCCCGGATTTGAATCATGGACGATGTTTTCAACAAATATCTTCGTCGACATGTCCCAGACCGGGAGTGAATGAATGGCTCAACAAGTTTCAATGGGTGCAATGATGATGTGCAGCTTCGGTGTGGCACCCAGCACGCTCGTCGTGGCTGTTCCAACAGCGCTGGGGCAGGGACCACCAGCGGCGAACATAATGGACCATGTTCCCATGATGAATATTCCGCCATTTGGAATGTGTCAGTCGATGGCAAATCCGGCGGTGGCGGCTGCAACTGCGGCAGCGTTGGGAGTCTTG
>Ga0181528_10001867_pt1 | contig 13018 bp, 11 predicted proteins | sample PEATcosm2014_Bin_47_FD_119742 | JGI IMG/M metagenome (GOLD analysis project Ga0181528, IMG submission 119742) | Peatland microbial communities from MTU Mesocosm Facility, Houghton, MI, USA - PEATcosm2014_Bin10_10_metaG | ecosystem: Environmental > Terrestrial > Soil > Wetlands > Peat | place... | reverse complement strand
CGCCGAAAATGCCGGAAGAAACTATTTCTTCGCCGCCCGCAAACTCCGGTAACGCGGCGCTGGACTGGTCGGCATCCGGCTTCGGACAAAAGCCCGCAGTGAAGACAAATCAGCCCGTCGTTACGCATCCGAATCGTCCGCCAGCAGTCCTGCCAAAGCCCGCGCCTGTCCTGACCTGGACGTCGCTGAAACGCTGGACGGCCGAGCAAAAAATTGACTCGCCCCATTTCCTGTCCGGCACGCCGCTGACGACTTATGCTGTCAGCTCGATCAAAGGCACCATGATCCTGGCCATCGGCAGCCTTGAGGCGGCCTGGAACGGCGTTGAAATTAATCTCGGCTTCGAGCCGCAGCTCATAGACGACCAGATTTTTTTGCACGAACTTGATTTGGGAAAAAATCTCGAACCGCTTTTATGCGGACCCCCGCTGACCTTCGGCACGAACCGCGTCATCGTGATTGACCCCGGCCACGGCGGTGCAAATGTCGGCACGCACAGCCTGGTGGACGGCCGGTTTGAAAAGGAATTCACGCTGGACTGGGCGCGGCGCGTCAAACCGCTGCTGGAAACCAACGGCTGGACGGTTTTCCTGACCCGGACGAGCGACACCTATGTGACCAACGCCAGTCGCGTCGTGTTCGCCGGCGCGCATCACGCGGATTTGTTTATCAGCCTGCATTTCAATTCCGCCGCGCCGGATCAAACGGCCGCCGGGCTTGAAACCTATTGCTTCACGCCAACTGGAATGCCGTCAACCGTCACGCGCGGCTATGCCGATCCCTGGACGGAAAAATTGTCGAGCAACGATTTCGACGCGCAAAATTTGCAGCTTGCGATGAAATTGCAAGGGGCGCTGCTGCACGCAATCGGAATGGAAGACCGGGGTGTGCGCCATGTGCGATACATTGAGGTGTTGCGCGGACAAAAATGCCCGGCGGTTTTGATTGAAGGCGGCTATCTGTCGAACCCGGCGGAAGCGGAGAAAATTGAAAGCGCGGCGTATCGCCAGAAACTGGCCGAAGCCGTCGCGGCGGCGCTGAAATGAAAAAAAAAACGCACATTCTCGTCACCGGTGGTGCCGGCTTCATCGGTTCGCACCTCGTCGAGCGGTTGCTGAATGACGGTAAAAGTGTTGTCGTCATTGACGATTTTTCGACCGGCTGTTTAGAAAATCTACGTGCGATCAAAAAGAATCCACGACTGAAAATTGTCCGCGCGAAAATTTCCGCGTGCAAGGAATTGCCGAAGCTGGCAGCCGAAGCCGAATTTATTTTTCACCTTGCGGCGACGGTCGGCGTGGACCTGGTCGTCAAATCCGCGCTGCACGTTTTGGAGACCAGCTTCCACGAGACGCAGATGCTGCTGCGCGCCGCCGCCGAGCATTCTGCGCCGCTGCTGCTGACCTCCACCTCGGAAGTTTATGGCAAGAGCGCCAAGCCGGAATTCAGCGAAGACGACGACCTGCTCATCGGGCCGCCCGGCCAATCGCGCTGGAGCTACGCCAGCGCCAAGCTCACGGACGAATTTCTCGCGCTGGCTTACGCGCGCGAGAAAAACCTGCCCGTCACCATCGCGCGGCTGTTCAACACCGTCGGCCCGCGCCAGACCGGGCGCTACGGCATGGTGCTGCCGCGCTTCATCGCGTCGGCGAAGAGGAGCGAGCCGCTGAAGGTTTTTGGCGACGGCAAACAATCACGGTGCTTCGGTTTTGTCCACGACGTGGTGGAGGCGCTGGTTCGTTTGCAGAAGTGCGAGCAGGCGCGCGGGGAAATTTTCAATATCGGCGGCACGGAGGAAGTTTCCATGCTTGATCTCGCGCAGCTCGTGGTGAAAACGCTCGGCTCAAAATCGAAAATTGAACTGATTCCCTACGACCAGGCGTATGCGCCGGGTTTCGACGACATGCGCCGCCGCAAGCCGCTCGTGGAAAAACTGGAACGCTTCGTGAAGTTCAAACCGCAGACGCCGCTGCGCGAAATCATCCGGCTGACGGCTGAATAGAAATTGAACCGCCCATCAATTAAGTTGCATCCTTCGCAAGCACCATTTTTTCGTTGAACACTTTGAATCCATGCTTTGCATAGAAATGTTTTGCTTCGAGATTGAACGACCACACATCTAACTCTACGCGTTCAAATCCTTTATTCTTGGCAGCGTTCAAGGCGGCGGACATCAACAAAGTGCCAACACGCTGCCGTCTAAATTTTGGCGCAACGACCATGTGTTGAATGTAAAGCAACTGTAGTTTTTGAAGCACCCAATTTGCCGGACGATTTTGAAACTGCGCCCAAAGATAACCTGCGGGCTCTTTTTCCACTGCCAAAAGCACAAGGCTGGTTGAATCGGCAATAAAATTCCGAAACATTTCGACTGTCTGTTGAGACTTCGTCGGAGATTTGAACAGCCGAGGCAATTCATCTGCATGTCGTTGCTGAATGAATGTGTTCAGCGCGAGCAAAGTGTCGAGATCATCAACTGTTGCATTTCTGATAAGCATGGCGGAGTAAATTTCAACTGCTGCACTTTATGCCTTCGCACTTGAGCAAACTGCGTTTCCAATCCAATCCGCCGGAGAAGCCGCCGAGTTTTTTGTTTGCGGCCAGCACGCGGTGGCAAGGCACCAAAACCGGCACCGGGTTCGCGCCGCATGCGCCGCCCACGGCGCGGACGGCCTTGGGCCGGCCAATCGCCGCCGCGATTTCGCCGTAGCTTTTCGTCTTGCCGAGGGAAATCTTCCGCAGCGCGTTCCAGACGCTTTTCTGAAATACCGTTCCAGCCAAATCCAGTGGTGGAAATTTTTTCGGCTCGCCGCCGGCCAGAATTTTCTTGAGTGCGGCTTCCGTTGCGCGATGCCAGCCACGGATTTTGGCGGGAACGATTTCCTTTTTCGCGGCTCGCGAGGACGCTCGCCTCACCGGGAAATTTAATTCAGCCAGACCTTTGTCGGAATAGTGCGCGATAAATTTTCCATCGCGCGTGGAGATTGGCAGTTCAACAAGATTGGTTTTCATATAATTCGATAATTTAACGCTCCAACCGTTCACCAACTTCAATGGCTTTTCAAGAACATCGAGATGACGCCAAGCAGAATCAAAAACAGCACGACGACCAGCAGGATGAAGCGGTTGCGGGCGACGCGCTTTTCGTAGCGCATCGGGCGCAGGCCGTGGACGCCGCCGGCGGCGAGGTAGTTCACGAGGCGCGGATTCGTAGTGGTCGGGCCGCGCAGATGGTTGCGGAGGCGGTTCCACAAGGCCGGCAGATCGTATTTGCGCACGCCCAGTTCGTTGTAATGGTCGGCGGATTCCGCGTCGCCGCGCGATTGCAGCGGCTCCTGGTTGATCTTCTCAAAAACCGGCTCGTGCGCGACGGGCTTGGGTGCGGGCGGCGGCTCGGCAGTGCGCGCCACGGTGGCGCCGTGCGGCAAGGCGGTGGAACGGAATTTCGGCGCGGGCGCGCGCTGGATTTGCGTGTCGAGTTTCTTGATCTCGGATTCGAGCGCGGCAATCTGGTCGTTGAGCGTGCGGGCGCGGTCGGAAATCGGGTCGGATTTTTTCTTCAACAGCGCCATACACAAATTTTAATGCCGCACCAGGATGGCGATGAACACGCCGAGCGCGCCCAGCGCGACGAGCACCAGCGGCCACGTCATCGCCAGGCCGATTTTGCAAAGCTCGCCGAAACTCAAGCTGGTGAGCGGAGACGCGGCGGTTTGTGGTGGCGCGCTTTCGGCCTCGGTTTTCTTCAACGCCTCGGGCGACAGCGCGGGCAATTTCAGGCGCGCGGTGTTCCATTCCATGCGGGCGTTTTCGATGGCGGTGAGGGCGCGGGTCAGTTCGGTGCTGAAATTTTCCTTTGTCCACGTTTCGTCACGGACGGCTTCGATTTTGGCGAGCGCATCGCGAAAATCAGCGATGGTCTTGAGCATCTGTTCGGCTTCGTGGCGCTGGTTGAACTCGGCCTCTTCGAGCAGGCCGAGGCCGCGCGTGAGGTTGTGGATCATTTCCTGGCGGCCGGTCTGGAATTCGCTCTGGCGGCGGCGCAGTTCCTCCAGCGAGGCGCGTTCGCGTTCCAAGCTGTCCTGCGCGCGCTTGAGTTCGGCGAGCTTTTGCTGCGCCTCGACAACCTTGCGGTCCACCTCGTCGCGCGTCGGCGCGCGAAGCGGGTCGGGCGCGGGCGCGGCGAAGGGCGACTTCTGCGTTTGAAAGTCGGTGTCCACAAACTCGGTTGAATCGTATTCAGCAGCCATGCGGCGAATTTAACGCTGTTATAAAATGGAGTAAAGCGGTGTTTGCACTTGTCAGCGCGCGGAACGAGTCCTAAATTGGCTTTGTTCGCCGTAAGAAAATTTTGACATGATTGAATTGATTCAATTTCCGTGGAGCCCGTTCTGCCTCGTGCAACGGCGGATATTGGAATTTTCCGGGGCGCCCTTCAAAATCACCAACATCCCCAACCAAGACCGTTCGCTGGTCTGGAAGCTCACCCGGCAGCGTTATTACGGCGTGCCGATCATTCGTGATGGCAAGAACGTGATTTTTGAAGTCAGCGAAGAGTCGCAGGTCGTCGCCAAATATCTCGACGAGGAAATGGAACTGGGCCTGTTCCCGGCGCGGTGGCGCGGCGTGCAATCCGTCCTCTGGAAATTCATCGAAAACGAAATCGAAGGCGCGACGTTCCGGCTGAACGACATTTACTGGCGGGAAAATGTGCCGGCGGCGGACCAGTTGCAGTTTTTGCGGTTCAAGGAGCGCAAGTTCGGCCGCGGCTGCATTGACCAGTGGCGCAAGGATCAAAAACTCTGGCTAAAAAAGCTGGAGGAGCTGCTGATTCCATTTGAAATCATCCTCACGCACCAGGAATTTTTATTGGATGACCAGCCGCGTTTCGTGGATTTCGATTTGTTCGGGATGCTCGAAAATTTTCTCTACTCCGGCCATTACAAGCTGCCTGCGCGCCACAAACAAATCCAACAATGGCATCAGCGCATGACCCGCATCAAATTCAAAAACCTGAAATGAAACCGGTTTGTCACCCAAACGTCGCCGTTCCGCCACCTGACTTTGATTTGCTCTAAAAGATTTTACCTAGTGAAAAATTACATTCTCGACACCAACGTTGTCCTCCACGACCCCAACTCGCTCCTCAACTTCGCCGACAATCATGTCCTGATTCCCATCGAGGTCATCGAGGAGATTGACCGGTTCAAGCGTGAATCCTCCGAGCTCGGCCAGAATGCGCGGCAGGTTTCGCGGATGCTCGACGGTTTTCGCGGCGAAGGCAGTTTGAGCGAGGGCGTGAATTTGCCCAATGGTGGCAAGCTGAAAATCGCGTTCCTGAAAAACGGCCACAGTCCCGCCAACGGTGACAGCCACATCCTTAACAGCAACAGCGTGGACAACCGCATCCTCGCGTTCGCCGCCTCAATTCAAAAGGCGCAGCCGAAAAATCCGACTATTCTCGTCTCCAAGGACATCAACCTGCGCATCAAGGCCGACGCGCTCGGTTTGCAGGCCGAGGATTACGAGAACGACCGCGTGCTCATCCAGGATCTTTACACCGGCATGATCGAGATGTCCGTCAGCCCGGAGCGGATGGCGACGTTTCGCGCGAACGGCGAGTTGGAGATCAACGGCGGCAAGAAATATTTTCCCAACGAATTCTGCACGCTCATTGACGAGGCGAATCCCAAAAAGGCCGCGCTCACCAAAGTGGACGCCACCGGCACGAAGCTCGTGCCCATCATTGACTGCCGCGAAGGCATTTGGGGCATCAAGCCGCGCAACCGCGAACAGCATTACGCCTTCGACGCGCTGCTCGACGACCGCATCAAGCTCGTCACGCTCATGGGCAAGGCCGGCACGGGAAAAACTTTGATGGCGATGGCCGCCGGCCTGAAGCGCACGGTGCTGGACCGCGAATTCCGCCGGCTCGTTGTCGCGCGTCCGACCATTTCCATGGGCAAGGAACTCGGCTTCCTGCCCGGCTCGCTCGAGGAGAAACTTGCGCCGTGGATGCAGCCGATTCATGACGCGCTGGAAATGTTGAGCGACCTGAACATGGGACACGACCATCGCCGCAGCGGTGACCTGATGCGCAGCGGCAGCATCGTGGTGGAGGCGTTGAGCTACATCCGCGGCCGTAGCATCGCGAACCAGTTCATGGTCATTGACGAGGCGCAGAACCTCACGCCGCTCGAAGCCAAGACCATCATCACCCGCGTCGGCGCGGGCACGAAGATCATCTTCACCGGCGACCCGTATCAGATTGACAATCCCTACGTGGACTCGTCCTCGAACGGCTTCAACTACATCGTCAGCCGTTTCCGCGACCAGGCCATCGCCGCGCACATTGAATTGCAAAAAGGCGAACGCTCGGAACTGGCGGAGCTGGCGGCCAATATTTTGTAAGTTTGTTCTTCCATTACTATTAAAATCGTGTCGCCGCTACACAAAAGGCTGGCAATTTTCTTAACTATTTTGCGCTTCTGATATTTTTTATTACACGAATCGCAAATAATGGTATATACTATTCTGCCGCTGTTTTGGAAAATTGTTATGCTTAAAAAATTATTTGCTGGAGCAATCGAGATTCATCGTCTTTCTGCTCTGTTCTGCGCTTCAAAAACTTTCATGCCAACGCTGTCACCAGTTGTTTGCCTGCCGTCGAAGGCCCAGCGTCCTGCCGGGCGGGTGAACCAGCCGTTCTTTGCATTTCGGCGGTTGGTTTCGTGTCTGACGTTGCTGCTCCTGACATTTGATTTCTCCAGTCAGGTTCTGGCGCAAACACAAATCGTGAGCTGCGATGCCCCGGTTCAGAGCCGCAAGCGCGGCATCGCGGTCAACACCATGTCTGCGGCGGACTTTCAGGTTCTGGCACCGGGCGTGTCGTGGTTTTATGACTGGGGCGTGAACAACTGGACTGTGCCGACCAACGCAGCGATGAGTTACATCCCGATGGTTTGGAACGGCAGTTCCAGTTCTCAAACTTTGCTCAGTTCTTATCTTGCTGCCGGAAACCAGCCGTGGCGGGTATTTGCAATCAATGAGCCAAACCTTACCACGCAAGCGAACATGACCCCCTCCAACACGGCTGTCGCTTTTAAACAGGTCAAGGCGATTTGTGATCCCTATAATATTCCCGTGATTTGCCCACATATGGCGGAAGGCACCGCCGCGAACCAAAGCATCACCGCGTATGACCCGATCCAAGGATCGAATGTCACCTATACGTCCGAGGAACCTTTCCTGAAGGCGTTTTTCAGCTACTGCAGTTCGAACACGCCCGCAACACCCGCAGGGATATCCGACCACAGCTATGCCGGCTACGGCGACCTGACATATTGGACTGGCCTCATGCACAGTGATTTTCCCACCCAGACCGTATGGGTGACGGAGTTCAATCCGAGCAATGGCGGCAACCCCACCGCCGCCACTGTGCTCCTCAACCTGATTCAGTCGGTGGATTATTGCGAACGCACTCCCTGGATTGAAGGTTACTCATGGTTCATGTCGCGAATCACGGGAGACACTAACGACAGCCTGTTGACAACAAGTTCCGGTGTCCTGACCCCGGCGGGCCAGGCCTATGTCCAAATGCCGGTGCATCAAACCAATCTTTTTTATCGCATACCCGGGCGGCTTCAGGCCGAGCGCTATGTCACCGAGACCAGCATGAACATTGCCCCTACAACCGACGTGGATGGGCTAGCCGACATGGTATCCGCCGCATCAGCCGGCAGCGTGGATTACAACATTCAGGTGGATGTGGCCGGAACATATCCCATGAACTTCCGCGTCTCTGGTCCGGTCGGTCAAATCAGAATCTACACCAACGGCACGCTGATCGGGCTGGCCACCTCCACGCAAACCGGCTGGTCCACGGTTTCAGCAACAGCCTCCGTTCCGCTAACGGCTGGCGCGCAAACACTCCACATCGTTCTGCTCTCAAGCGGGCAGCATCTGAACTGGCTGGAATTTCTGGCGACCAACGGCACGCCGTCCGTTCCGGATAATTTAACGGCGGCGGCCGGCGGCACCCAGGTGGTGTTGAACTGGTCCGCCTCCGGTGGCGCGACCAACTATAATGTCAAAAGCTCGACAACCAGCGGCGGGACTTATACCACCATCGCGAGCCCGACCACGACCAGCTATACCAACACCGGTCTGACCACGGGTGTCACCTATTATTATGTGGTTTCGGCAGTGAATGCATCAGGCGAAAGTTCCAATTCAATACAAGTTAGCGTCACCAATACCGCCCCACCCGTGAATCTGGCTTTGCACAAAGTTGCGACGGTCAGTTCCGTAGAAAGCGCAGGTTATCCTGGAACCAATGCCGTGGACGGCAACACAGGCACACGCTGGTCTTCCGCCTTCAGTGATCCGCAATGGATTTATGTGGACCTGCTGACGAACTACAATATCACGGAAGTGGATTTGAACTGGGAAAATGCCTATGCCACCAGTTTCCAAATCCAGGTTTCTTCCGACACCACAAACTGGACGACGATTTACAACACAACCACCGGCCCCGGCGGCATCCAGGATTTGACCGGACTATCCGGAACCGGTCGTTATGTGAGAATGTATGGGACGGTTCGCGCGACGGTTTACGGCTATTCCCTTTGGGAATTTGCCGTCTATGGGACGGTGCCTGCGCCCACCAATCAGCCGCCCGTGCTGTCGGCAATTCCAAATCAGTCCATTCTGGCCGGACGAACGCTGCTCGTCAGCAATTCGGCCACTGATCCCAATGTTCCGCCACTGCCGCTGACCTTCAGTTTGTTTAATCCGCCAGCCGGTGCTTCCATTGACCCAAACACCGGCTTGTTCACCTGGCGTCCCGCCATCGCGCAATCGCCTTCCACGCAGACGGTCGCCGTGGTGGTCTCCGACAACGGCACGCCCGTCTTGAGCGCCACCCAGAGCTTCATGGCCACGGTGAACCAGCCGGTCAATCCAGTGCTCAATCTCGTCTCCATTTCCAACGGCCAGTTTGGGTTTGGGATTAACGGCGATGGCGGGCCGGACTATACGATCATCGCTTCCACCAACCTGACCTCGTGGAACTCGGTCTTCACGACCAATTCACCTACATTGCCGTGCTTCTGGATTGACACAAATACTTTGTCCTACCCGAACCGTTATTACCGCGCCGTCCTGGGGCCGTAGCAAGTTCTTGGTCGGAGGATTTTAATTGGAGCGAACTGACGTCCACTGCTACGGCGGCGTTCGCGGTTTTAATTTCGTGTGTTTGGTGTGTTTTGTGGCTAATCCATTTTCATTCTGCTTGGCGTCTTGGCAACTTGGCGGTTAATTTATCCGCATGAACCGGACCCAATCGGAAAAACTTTTTGCCGAGGCGTTGAAATATATTCCCGGCGGCGTCAACTCGCCGGTGCGCGCATTCCGCGCCGTCGGCGGCCAGCCGTTTTTCGTCAACCGCGCCAGCGGCTCCCGGATCTGGGACGTGGACGGCAACGAACTGATTGATTACGTCGGCACCTGGGGTCCGGCGATTCTCGGCCACGCGCATCCGAAAATTATTTCCGCCGTCAAAGCCGCCGCCGACCACGGCACGAGCTTCGGTATTCCCAATCCACTGGAAGTGACGATGGCGAAAATGATTTGCGAACTGGTGCCGAGCGTGAAAAAAATCCGCATGACCAGCAGCGGCACGGAGGCGTGCATGAGCGCCATCCGGCTGGCGCGCGGGTTCACCCGGCGCGACAAAATCATCAAGTTCGACGGCTGCTACCACGGCCACGCGGATTCGCTGCTGGTGCGCGCGGGCAGCGGCGCGCTGACGTTCGGCAATCCTGACAGCGCGGGCGTGCCGCCGGCGTTTACACAGCACACGATTGTTCTGCCTTACAACGATGTCGAGGCGGTGATGGCGTGTTTCGCGGCGAACCAAAATCAAATCGCCGGCATCATCGTCGAGCCGGTGCCGGGCAACGCCGGACTTTATTTGCCGCAGCCGGGCTATCTGGAATTTTTGAGCGAGATCACGAAAGCGCACGGCGCGCTTTTAATCTTTGACGAAGTGATGACCGGCTTCCGCCTCGCACGCGGCGGCGCGCAGGAGCGGTTTGGCATCACGCCGGATTTGTCCACGTTCGGCAAGGTCATCGGCGGCGGGCTGCCGGTGGGCGCGTTCGGCGGACGCGCGGAAATCATGGATTGCCTCGCGCCGCTGGGGCCGGTGTATCAGGCGGGGACGTTGAGCGGCAATCCGCTGGCGATGGCGGCGGGGCTCGCGAATCTGGAGGAGTTGGAGGCGAGCGGCGCGTATGCCAAACTGGAAAAACTTGGTGAACAACTGGCGACCGGCATGAAGGACGCCGCGAAATCCGCCGGCGTGCCGGTGCAAATCAATTCGTGCGGCTCGATGTTCTGCACCTACTTCACGGGCGCGCCGGTTCACAACGTGGCCGACGCGATGAAAAGCGATCGCGAGCGGTTCAAGAAATTTTTCCACGGGATGCTCGACGCGGGATTTTATTTCGCGCCATCGCAGTTCGAGGCGGGCTTCATTTCCACGGCGCATTCGCCGGCGGACATTGAGAAAACGGTCGGTGCCGCTGCAAAAATCATGCACGGGCTGTAACCTTGCGGCGTTGCCGGCGTCTGACTTCATATCGCGCCGTCCTGAAAACGCGGCCGAAACACAACAAAACGAAACAACGATAATATGAAATCAACGAAAACATTGTTAATCGCCGCACTGGCCGCAGGCGCATTGTTCGCCGGCAGTTCTTCGCTGCTCGCGCAGGAATCCACCAACACCCCGCCCCCCGGCATGAAAGGCGGACGCCATGACATCGCCAAGGAACTGAACCTGACCGATGACCAGAAGCCGAAATTTCAGGAAATCATGAAAGGCACGCGGGAAAAAATGAAGGCTTTGCATGAAGACACGAGCCTGACGCCGGAGGATAAAAAGGCCAAAGCCAAAGAGATTCAGGAAAGCACCGCCACGCAAATGAAGGCGCTGCTGACGCCGGAACAATTCACCAAGTGGCAGGAACTGGTCAAACACGCACGCGGCAGCCGTCCGCCCGGAGGCGGTGCCGGTGGCCCGTCGACCGCAGGCACACCTCCGCCGCAGAACTGATTTGGGGAACTCCACGAACACAGGGACGGCCTTGCGCCGTCCCTTTTTTATTTTCGCGCGCAAATTGATTTGAGCAACCGCGCACCAACCGGTAACGTGAAGCCGGTGTCGCGCGCGTAGCTCAATTGGATAGAGCGTCGGTCTCCGAAGCCGAAGGTTGTGGGTTCAACTCCCGCCGCGCGCACCATTTTGACATTTGGTGTTTGACCTCCGAACACTGAATAAAATCAAGGGTTTTTTGGCAATCCGCCTTTTCTACCCGGTTGGAGATTGTCGTCTAAAAATGGATGGAATCACCCTCAAAACCAGAACAGAAACCAGAACAATTGGCCTGAATTGGGGGGATGGGAGTTTTGTCCGTCTGGCTTGAGTTTTGGCGTTTTCGGTGGATTCAGACCCCTTTGGGGACGGAAAACACGCCCCTGACCGTCTGGCGCAAGAATCCGACCCTACATGGCCTTGATAGCATCATTCCGTTCGGTGACTCCTTTCAGCCTGATTTTACTGAGTTTTTTAAAGCCGGTTTCGGCATCAGCAATCATCGTCTGAACGTAGAATGAGCCGTTCCGTTCCCATAAACCGCGGATTCTCCGGCGTGAACGGTCGAATACTTGATGGAATGAACTCACCCTTGAACCAGAACAAAATCCAGAACGGATGGCGAATCTCAGGATTTTGACCCGGAAAACCCTTTGTTTTCAACGAGCACGTAATTAGGTTGGATTTAACCGTCCGGTCTCCGAAGCCGAAGGTTGTGGGTTCAACTCCCGCCGCGCGCACCATTTTGACATTTGGTGTTTGACCTCCGTTCCCAAAAGGACGAAAACAGTCGCACCCATGAAACTGAACAAGTGGATGCTCTGGCTGCTGGTCGTGGCTTTTCTGGCCAGCGAGATTTTTCTTTTCTCCGCGCTCCGACAAAAGGAGGCGTTGCAGGTTTCCATGCAGACCCAAAAGCAGCGCGCGGACGATTTGCAGGCGCAGGTGGATGCACTCCAAAATTCCAACGCCGGTTTGCAGGGCGCGGAGATTGCCAAGCTGCGCGCGGACAACCAGGATTTGCCGCGCCTGCGCAACCAGGTCACGCAGTTGCAGGCGTCGAACCAGAAACTGACCGAGCAATTGAAGGCCACCAGCGCCTACGCCCAGCAGCAGCAGGCGCAGTTGCAGCAAATCACGGAAGCCCAGCAGGCCGCGCAGGCCGCGCAGGCGGAAGCGGACAACCGCAGCACGTGCATCAACAATCTTCGCCAGCTTGACGCGGCCAAACAGCAGTGGGCGCTCGAAAAAAGCAAGACGGCAACGGCGGTTCCCACGGCGCAGGATCTCGCGCCATATTTCAAAGATGGAATTTTACCGGTGTGTCCGTCAGGCGGCACCTACACGTTCAACGCCGTCGGCGAACTGCCCGCCTGTTCCGTTCCCGGCCACGAGCTGCCGCAGTGACATCCGGGCCGCGACAATTTTCAGTCTTGGCTTTCACCGTTCGTCCGCTAAACTTCGCGTTCAATGATTGACACCGATACTGAACTGTTGAAGGGCATCGCAAACCAACTGCGCATCCATTCCATCGAGGCGACCACGGCGGCGGGCAGCGGACACCCGACTTCGTGCTGCTCGGCGGCGGACCTCGTGGCCACATTGTTTTTCGGCCAGATGCGTTACGACGCGAAGAACCCGCACTTTTACAACAACGACCGTTTCATCCTTTCCAAGGGCCACGCCGCGCCGCTGCTTTACGCCGCGTGGGCGGAAAATGGTTTCGTGCCGATTCCCGAATTGCTGACACTCCGGCAGTTCACCAGCGAACTCGAAGGTCATCCCACGCCGCGCCTCGCGTTCGCCGATGTGGCGACGGGTTCGCTCGGCCAGGGTCTCGGTGTCGGCGTCGGCATGGCG
>Ga0181528_10001866_pt1 | contig 13021 bp, 11 predicted proteins | sample PEATcosm2014_Bin_47_FD_119742 | JGI IMG/M metagenome (GOLD analysis project Ga0181528, IMG submission 119742) | Peatland microbial communities from MTU Mesocosm Facility, Houghton, MI, USA - PEATcosm2014_Bin10_10_metaG | ecosystem: Environmental > Terrestrial > Soil > Wetlands > Peat | place... | reverse complement strand
TTCGGCGTGAACGGAGTCATCACAACCTACGACAACAACGGAACAGCAAGTCCATTGGCTGAAGGCGCCTACGACGCGCATTATTTCTCGGTCGATTGCGATGCGTTCGAGGAACTGGTATACCCGGCGTCGCTTGATGTAAGCCCCGGAACGCCCGGCCCCAACGTAGCGAAGTTTAAGACAGTGCCTTTCAATATCGATACGACCAAGCCGAGCGTAACTTCGATTACCCTAAACTCTCCGGGGGGGTATTATGCTCAGAATTCGACGGCCACTGCCACGGTCACTTGCACCGATCCTTCCAGCCCGACCGTCACTAACTTCTTTTCAGGCATTGCCTCCTGCGGATCGCAAACGTTCAGCGGGAATCAGCAAACCGTAACCACCTCGCCGATTTCGCTCAACACCGCGACGATAGGCACTCAAACGTTTACCGCAAGCGCAACGGATGTCGCAGGAAATTCCTCTCCGACGTCGAGCGTCACGTATCAAGTCGTCGGCTCCGCGGATCTTGCTACGGCGATGATCGGGAATCTCCTGGTCAAGACCGGAACCAATATGACCTACTACATCGCGATCGCGAACAACGGGCCCAGTACAGCCGATATGGTTACGCTGACGGACACTCTGCCCGCGGGCACGACCTTCGTGAGTTCAGGGTACGCCGTTGAGTCTTGCAGTTTCGTCGGCAGCCAGCCGATTTGTACCATCACGCCGCCGACGACATCCTGTGGCAGCGTTGCAGGCTCCTGCAGCATTCCGACGTTGGCCGCATGGACGAAAAAGAATCCCACCGGAGCGGTCGTACAGATCACGGTGAACGTCACTGCCAAGGCCAACACGACAATCTCCGACACGGGGGTGGTGAGCGAAGCCAACTCCGATCCCAACTCGAAGAACAATACGACCAAGTGGACAACGTTGGTGACAAAATGAGAACGGCGGCGAATGATCGGACGGGTGACTTCAGGTCCTGCGGAAGGATCAATTCGTAGCGGCAGCGAACTTTGAAGCTTCAGTAAACATGACCTTCAGGTCAGAGCGATCGAGCAGTTTTTCCGCTCCGGCATCCTTTCGCATGTCATCGAGCAAGTTCAACGCGAGCCGGTAGTGTTGCGACGCATCCGCTCGGTTTCCGGCCAGTCGCAGCGCGGTTCCCAGCAGATAGTGGATCCGCGCACTCTGATAACGCGTCCCCATTTTCTCGCTCGTTCCCAGCGCTGCCTGCAATTCCCGTTGAGCCACGGCGAAGTCTTTGCGTCCGATGAGGCCTTCCGCCGCGTCGACTGAACTTTCCAGTGACAAGTACTTCAGATTGCGGCGGTCTGCTTCTTGGGTCAATTTGCGGAATTCCGGCATCAGGAGAGACGAGTTGGCCCGACCTAGGCCAATCTCCGCAGCGTGTAGCCTGGAGATCAGAACTTCCTCGGGAGCATTGCCGTGCGAAGCTGATCGAAGCGCTTGTTGATAAAGCGCTTCAGCTGATTTCGTTTCGCCGCGGTAGCGCTGGATATCGGCCTGGGTAGTGAGCAATTGGGCCTCCAGGCTTTCGTTCTTCAAACCGGTCGCAAGGGTCTCTGCTTCTTTCAGCAGAGGAGCGCTTTCGGAATCACGTCCCGCTTGCGCGAGGGCGTCGGCAAGATCGTTCAGCAGCGTCGCCATGTCCGCACTGCGATCTCCTACCGTGCGGTAGCCCTTGACGGCATCCTGCATGGAATTGACCCCTGCCCCAAAACGCCCCTGACTTTCGAAGACCATGCCGATGTCATGGGACTCATCCGCCGCGCCGCGAGCGTTTCCCGCTTTGCGCCACAGATCAAGCGCGCGCATAGACGTCGTCAACGCCTGGTCATACTGGCCAGTGCTGATGTAAACCTGACCCAATGCGGACAAGGTTTCTGCGACCGCGGCCGGAATATTGAGCTTTTCCCGAAGCTGCAATGCCTGCTGCAGATACGTGAGAGCATTATCGGCGTCACCTTTTCCCAGGTAGACGCCGCCAATATTGTTCAAGCACAACGCCTGATAATTCTCATCACCAGCTTCGCGTTGGATCTGCAGAGACTCTTTATAGTTTTGCAGCGCTTGATCGTAGTCGCCTTTCGATTCGTAGACCACGCCCATATCAATCAACGTGTCTCCGATTTCCTTCTTCATTCCGATTTCGCGCTGCAACTCAAGGGCGCGCTGATAGTCGGACAGAGCGGCGTCGATTTTTCCCTGCGTGTTCTGAACGACGGCCATTTCCACCAGATTACTGGCGAGAGCGCGCTTCAGCCCAAGGCGCTCATTGATGGCCATAGCGTCCTGGTAATTTCGCATCGCGTCATCCGGCTTATTCAGCATCCGGTAGGAAATTCCGATCGATTGCAGGATTAACGCTCGCAGTTCGGGGACATCGAATTGCACCGCCAGCGAGAGTCCGCGGTTCAAGGGATCGAGCGCCGCTTGCGGATCGCCACTCACAATGCCCACCACGCCCATCTGCCACAATGCCTTGATGTTTTTCGGATCAGACGCCAACAGCTTGGATAACTCCGCACGAGCTGCCGTGTAGTTTCCCGTCTCGGTGTACAACCCACCTAGCGCTGATTCGACGTCGGAATTCTCGGGCATGCTCTTGGCGAGGTTCTCGAACGCTTCGATAGCCTTCTTGTTGTCCTTGATTACCCGCGCATGCGTCGCCTCGATTAGATACTTCTCCGCGACTGGTAACGATTGGCTCAGTTCGAGCGCTTTGCGCGACGCCTGTTCGGCATCGCCGTCGTAACCCAGGGCAGAATCCGCATCGGCCAGGCGCGAATACGCCAGTGCAAAGTCAGGATCTTCCTTGGTGGCGGACTGGAAGGACTTAATGGCGTCCATGTTCCTGCCGTCTCGAAGGAATTGAACTCCCTCGTTGTATGCCTTGAGCGCTGGCACGGAGCGCGAGCTCGGTTGGAAGGAACTCGCTTTCAGTTCGCGGATCGCATCCGACGAAATCGCCAGATTGTTGCGAATCAGCGCCGCCAGTCGATCGACCGCGCCGGGGATGTCTTTTTCGTCGACACTGTCGATCTTGATGGGAACGATCCGATCATGCTTGAGATCTTGTACGGTGGCGTCGATGCGAATCTGACCGCCAAATCTGGCGTACTGGCCCAATACCAACGTGTCCGCGCTGCTGAACTGGGCCAGACTACGCAGAGTCGTCGGATCGACGGAAGCGTTGGGAGCGATGCGAAGATCAGAAATAACCTGATGCAGTCGATCCTGCGAGATCGTGCGCAAGCTGGCGGACTGGCCGACATCAGTGTTCAACATTTCAGCCAGACTCGGCCCCAACCAGTCGAGGCTGGGATCCCCGGAAGCATTGCGAAAGGGCAAAATCGCCAGGGACAATGAAGGTCCCGACACCGCCTTTTTAGCCGGAGGAGCCAACAGCGAACCGCGGAAAACATATCCGACAATCGCCAGAACAAGAACGGTCGCAATGCCCGTCACCAGCGGCCAGTGAATCGTGCGTCCCCAAGGCTCAACGGCTGGCTGAAAGCCCAGCGTCGCTCCGGCATGGTTGCCTTGCCAGGCCTCGAGATCGCGCAGTAATTCAGCTGCAGTCTGGTAGCGCAGGTTCGGATCGCGCTCCAGGCATTTACTCACGATGTTGCTGAGCGCCGTCGGAATCGTTCCGTCGTGATCAGAAACAGGAATGGCCCGTTCGGACGTCCGCCGGATCAAGCTGGCGATAGCGCTGTCGGCCCGGAACGGAGTCTCACCCGTCAGCAGCTCGTAAAGAATCAAACCCAGGCTGAACAGATCCGAGCGCTGGTCAAGATTCTTGGCGAGGGCCTGCTCGGGAGACATATATTCCATCGTCCCAACCAAGGCTCCCGATTGAGTCATCCCGTCGCCTTCAAGCGTGCGCGCTAGCCCGAAGTCCATCACCAGAATCCGGCCGCTTGCGTCGCGCATGACGTTTTGCGGTTTGAGGTCCCGATGGATCACGCCCACCGCATGTGCTGCTTCCAAGGCTCGGCACACCTGCTGGATGATCTCAACCGCCTGCTCCGGCGAGAATTTCTTGTGCTCCTGAATGAGTGTTCGCAGATCCTCGCCTTCGACGAACTCCATGGTGATGAACTTCACGCCGTCGGCGTCGCCTAAGTCGTAGATCCGGATTACATTCTTATGGGTTACCTGGTGGGCAAGGAGTAGTTCCTGCTTGAATCGCGCCAGAATCGACGGATTCGCAGCCAATTCCGGACGAATCAACTTGAGCGCCACCGGACGGTCCAACTCCCGATCCGTGGCCTTGTACACTGCCCCCATGCCGCCTTCGCCGAGCAGTTGCAATATCTCGTAGCGGCCTCCAAGAACATGACCCGGTTCCAGCGTGGCGACGGCGGGATGCAAACGCGCGCGCGGCACGGGACGGGACGGGGGGCTTGTGTCTATCTGGGTGGCTTGAGGGTCCAACGGGCTGGCCCCAGAATCCGAAGTCGGCGCAGGGAAATCGATCAGAGTGGCGTCCGGGTCAAATGGCGGCCCTGAGCCAGAACTGTCGCCCTTGGTGGGGACACTCACGGCGGGCTGATTGGTCGAGTTGGCTCGATCCTGAGGATCGAACCCTGGATTCCGCTTTTGCATGATTCGCCTGGCTGAGGACCAGACTAAAGAAGCCAAAACCCCGCACTATCGCAGCAAAGTATATACCCGCCAGCAGGTCACCGGTAAGGGCTCCCAAGGCACGCCAGCATAGTATTGTGTCTCAAATGAACAGATCGTTTCTCTGCTACGCTCCGCCTTCCCTAAAGGTTGCAAGACCTTGCAACATCAGAGAGAGCCTTCTCTGATTGACAGCTTTTTTGACACTGCGGCGTCCGTGGAAGGAACGTTGAGAACGCTGCTAGGCTTTGAATGCGATTCTAAGCGCTGCTTACTTCTCCTGCAGCAGCACCACGTCGGACGCATTCTCGCTCCGGGCTACGGCAAGGGTTTTCCCATCCGGCGACCATCGAAACTCGGAAATTCGTTCCGAAGCGAAGTTTGTGACTGAGTGTCCGGGGGAACCGTCCAGAGGCTGCACAAAAATGTTATCCACTCCTTGATCACGAACGATATAAGCCACGAATTTTCCATCGGGAGTGAAGGTCACGGCGTTTGTGAATCCCGTCCCGCCGGCCGTCGCAATCCTGGGATCGGGTTCAAGCAAACGGGGAGAGAATTGCGAGGCCGATTCGAGGGGTACGAGCACCAATCTGCTTGCGGCTGATTGTGGATTATCGGCACCATTGACTTCCGCGTTGAAGATCAGCTGTTTTCCGTCCGGCGAAAGTGCTTCTCCTACTCCCACGCCATACATTCCATGAACATCAGAACCCGCTACGGGCTCGGGCGTTCCGCCCTCCAGAGCGACTCGCATCAAAAAGTGTGGACCGCCGCCGTCGTAGTAGTACACCCACTTTCCGTCGGGTGAGCAGACCGGAAACCGATCAAAAGTTCCGTGCGTTAGTTGTTTCGGATCCGAACCGTCGACATTGACTCGCCAGATTGCGGCCCGGTTCGTGCCGCCATGGAAGGCCCAGGATAGAACCAGGTACCGATCCCCGCAGCGCGCCATGTCAGCGATCCAAGAGTTCGGATCGCTGAGAATGGTGGATTGTTGGCCGCCATCCACGTTCATTCGTTGCACGCTCTGACCGTCTGTGACGAACAGCTTGCCATCGTTTGTCCACGCGACAGAGGACACATCCTGCCCCTGCGATGGCGGTTGGGCGGACGTATTTCCCAGAGAGCCAGTGCCGGGAAGTAGAGCCAGACTCCGTGCGATTCGTACTTGTACAGTCGCGGCCGTTTTGCCATCGGCGGAAAGTGTTAGTGTCTGATACTGGTTCGTATCCCGAGTGATGGGCTGAATCTGCCCCCCGGAGCGGTTTACGAGACCGATCTGGGTTCGCAGGTAGCCCGGCCCCTTTTCGTCGTATGGGACGAGAAGCCATTGCCCGCTCGGTACCCATGCGAGGTCGAAAAGCAGCTCGTTCTTGAACGACCCTAGCGGTCCGACTTGATTCGCGGCGATGTCGAACTGTTTGATCGCGCCGAGAGTGTCTCCTAGAACATAGACGCTATAGGCGATCCGCTTTCCATCCGGCGACCAGGCTACATGACGAGGAAGATCGCCCGTTTTGTCGTCCGCGATTTGCAGTACGGTCTCGTCGCTGCCGTCTGGATTCGCCGTCAGCAATCGATATTTGCCGAGCTCGGGATCGTTGGCGCGCACATATGCCATGCGATGCCCATCGGGTGAGAATGTGATTCCTGTGTCGAGATCGCGGACAAGAACCTGTGGTGTGCCTCCGAGGACCGGAGTTCGGTAAAGGTCCCACTCGCTCTGCGTGCTGATGCCGGCTTTTCGAAAGTAAACATAGTTCCCATCCGGCGAGAAGATCAGGGAACGGTAAATCGCGGCAGCCGGGGGGACAATTTGCGTGTCACTGTTCGTCGGGACGTTCCTTAGCCACAGGCTTTCCTTCCCGTTATCGCTTTGCACATTCAGGATGTACTTGCCGTCCGGGGAGATCGCCGCTAATTGCGCCTTGCCCGTGTTTGTGACCTGCGTGATCGTGAAATTCTGAAAGGGAGTTGGTCCGCTGCGGCTGAGATAGGAGTACACACCGAAGCCGCCAGCTGCAAGCAGAATCAATGTCACGATGATGATTGCTGCCAGACCGAACTTGTGCTCGCGCGCAACCGCACTTACGCTTGAACCGCTCGCGGTTCCTCCGGGTGACGACGCATGGCCGGCCGCAATTTCCGTTCTGGCCGCTGGTGTCCAGCCCGACGTACGGCTTGCCGGTGCGCCGCTTTCCGCGTCCTGCGACTGCAGTGCAGGACGCTGGCCGGAGGCACTGTCCCGCTGTAGTCGCTTTAGATCGCTTCGAATCTCCGAAGCATGCTGGTAGCGCATGTCGCGGTCTTTTTCCAGCGCCTTATCAATGATCTCTTCAAGCCTGTTCGGCACGTTGGGATTGAAGCGCAACAAAGGGAGCGGGGCGCGATTGAGGATCGCGTCGAAGATAACCGCTGACGTCTCTCCGCGGAACGGTACAGCACCGGTGACCATTTCATACAGCACGGCGCCAAAAGAGAACAGGTCTGTCCGCGAATCGAGTTCTTTTCCTTTTGCCTGTTCGGGCGACATGTATGCGACGGTGCCGATCGCGGTGCCCGGGCTGGTGAGGTACTCGAGGCTTACGCCGGCGGTCGCTTCGATTTCTGCGGGCATCGCTGATGCCGCCGCGGACGGCGTCAGTTTGGCCAGCCCGAAGTCGAGAACCTTCGCATGTCCGCGCTTTGTCACAAAGATATTCGCAGGCTTGATATCACGGTGTACGATGCCCTCGGCATGGGCGGCGTCCAATGCATCGGCAATTTCGATGGCGAGAGACAAGGTAGCGTCGATCTCCATCGGCCGTCCCGCGATCCGGTGTTTCAGCGTTACACCATCAAGAAACTCCATGGCGATAAACGCCTGGCTATCCTGCTCGCCGATGTCGTAGATCGTGCAGATATTCGGATGGTTTAGCGCGGATGCCGCTTGAGCTTCGCGCTGAAAACGCGCAAGCGCTTGCGGGTCTCGGGCTACTTCCTCAGGCAGGAACTTGAGGGCTACGAAACGGTGAAGGCGGGTGTCTTCGGCCTTGTAGACCACACCCATTCCGCCGCCGCCGAGTTTCTCAATGATGCGGTAGTGGGAAATCGTCTGGCCGATCACAGGTAGCGGAATCTTACGTCGCTGAAACTTCGCAGTCAAACAGATCAGGGGCGCTGAAAGCGCTGGCCATTTTTCAAGTCAACGCCTGCAATCGACAGGCAAGCTGATGTACACTCCTCGGCATTGTTCGTGACGCCTGGGGCGTTGACGTAAACTCGCCGCACAGTGAGGGGCAACCGATGCTCAAATCCATCACAGCCGTCATTGGCAGTTACCTGCTCTCGGTTCTTCTGGTCCTTGCGTCAGACCCGTTGTTGTCTCGAATATTCCCAGGCGACTTTGTTCGAGGAAACATCCCATCAAACTCTGCTCTCGCCGCGAGCACGGGTTTCTTTGTCGTCATCTCGATTCTCTGTGCCTGGCTTTGCGCGCGGTTTGCACCGCGCCGCGCCGCGAGGCACGTGCTCTGGTTCTTTGTCATCGGCGAAGTGATGGGTATTGCCGCAATCATTCCTAACTGGAGCAAAGGCTGGCCGCATTGGTACTGGTTGTCATGGCTGCTCACTTGGCCGGTGAGTTGCTGGATCGGCCTGCTGCTTTCTGGACGCCGAACGGACCAGGCATCCGCGGCAATCGGCTAGAGAAGACCGACACTGTTATTCGTTCCTCCGCCATCTGCCTTTCGTGCATCGACTCCGTTTCGTTATGTTCCCGGCTTTCACCAACCATTCGAATCCTCGTCCCCGGTGTCGAATGGTGGATGCTACGATTGAGTAACGCTCACGTATAGCAGCCATTCCTTGCTTACACTTGGAGAGACCTCGAATGTACGGAACAGCCTCTCAAACGAGCCAAGGCTTCATCGGCATCGACTTTGGGACAACCAACAGTTCCATCGCCTGTGCCAACGGGTCGGATGAAGTGCAGCTTGCGCGGTTCCCGTACCTCGGGAGCCTGACGGATTCGTACAGGTCGCTTCTATATCTTCAGCAGGCGAAGGAAAACGGCGTTCGAACGTTGAAGTCGTGGACCGGCCCTGAAGGCATCGAGCAGTATCTTTCCGCGGACACGAAGGGTCGTCTGATTCAATCCCTCAAGTCATTCCTAAGCAGTCGTAACCTGCAGAGCACGGAAGTTTTCGGTCGACGCTACACACTCGAGGACTTGATTGCAAGAATTCTCCGCGATCTGCGGGAAAAAGCAGAGCAGCAGTTCGGCATGAGAGTCACGTCGGCGGTAGTTGGAAGGCCTGTGCATTTTGTCGGGGCGGACAGCGCCGACGATGACAACTTTGCGGAGACGCGCCTTCGGTCGGCGTTCGAATCGGCTGGCTACGAGTCCGTGGTGTTCGAGATGGAACCTGTCGCGGCGGCACACTATTACGAATCCACGCTCGATCGCGATGAACTCATCCTCATTGGCGATTTCGGGGGTGGTACGAGCGACTTCTCTTTAGTTCACGTTGGTCCGGGCGTTCGCCGAGCGAAGGGAGAGTCGGGAAGCATCATTGGTAACGCGGGAGTGGGCATTGCGGGAGATGCGTTCGACGCGAAAATTATCCGGCATCTCGTCTCGCCGGCGCTTGGCGCGGGATCGGAACTGCGCTCACTCGGCAAGATTCTGCCGGTTCCGAACTGGGTTTATATCAGGCTCGAGCGTTGGCATCATCTCTCGCTGCTGAGGGGCAGAGACGTACTCGAGATGTTGAAAGGGGTTCACGCGCAATCGCTCGAGCCTGAGAAGATTGGCGCACTCATCCATTTCATAAAAGAAAATCTCGGCTTTCAACTTCACCGTGCGGTGCAAAAGGTTAAGAGCGACCTGTCGAACGCGACGCGGGCCACATTTCAGTTTTCGGATGGCTTTGTGGATCTGGCGACTCCGGTGGAGAGAGCATCTTTCGAAGAGTGGATTTCCGAGGAGCTTGAGCAGATATCGCGCTGCGTCGATTCTCTCCTCACGATTTCAGGCGTGGTGTCGAAGGATGTCGATATGGTCTTCCTGACCGGAGGTTCTTCATTTGTGCCCGCGGTAAGAAAGATCTTCGAGACGCGATTTGGGAAGAAACGAATTCGGGGAGGAAATGAATTCACCTCCGTGGCTCGCGGACTCGCGTTGAAAGCCAGAACCAAAGGTTCAGAGCTCGCCAGACGTCGCTAGTCTCTTCAGAAACTGAGAATCGGCTTTTCAGTCCCTTTGTGTTTTTCGCGGCTTCATCTCTTCGTGGTACGCTGGGCCGAAATGGACGAACTACGGCGCAAACAGTGGATATTTGAGCGGCTGAAACATTCGGTGCAGGCGTTGGAACTTCTTATGCCCGCACAACTTCCGCTGATGCCAGATTTCGTCGTGAAGACCGATGAACTTCTGCTTGAGTTCGATCACTGGCGAGAGTGCGCAGTCACGAACTATCGAGCCGACTTGACAGGTGAACAACTAGAATCACTGGCAGCAATGAACACCCACATCGGCAGTCCCAGCGGCGACCAAAGTGTTTGGGACGAGAGTTGCCTGTCAACGCATCCTTTTTGGACGGAACTTCGCAGACTCGCGGCAGTGGCCCTGAGTAGCTTCGGATGGCCTCAGGAGACACCCCCAAGCTATGCCCATGAATACGTGTCCGGGTGCGACAACGAGTGAAAGCTCCTGTCTACAACGGGTGCGTCGTGTCTGGTGATGGAATCGACAAACCAACCCGAGCCAAAACCTTTTGACTATCTAACCATCTAGATTCCCTCGCTGGTTCGGGGTCCTTGGTGCTCTTAGAATGCTGCCTTGATCATCGCAGTTTGATGAATGAGCTGAGGTGGGGATGAGCCGTCTTTTTCTCGGATTTTTCGTTTTCTCGGGTGTTCTTTCGCTGGGTGCGCAGACTGCTTCGTGGCAACCATCGCCCGGACATACACAACTGCCGATATGGCTGGGTACGGTGCCGGATGCACAGTCAGTCCCCGGGTCGGAGTTCGCGACGACAAAAGGGAACAAGCCAGTCGGCGGAAGGCCATGGGTCGAGGTGGATAACGTTTCGCAGCCTACGATGACCGTCTACTCCCCGAAAGTAGAGAATACAGGCGCTGCGGTGGTTGTATTTCCAGGCGGTGGTTATGTGAGACTGGCAATCGATCTTGAGGGCACGGAGGTTTGCGACTGGCTAACGTCTGCAGGGATTACGTGCATCCTGCTGAAATATCGCGTACCGAGCCTGCCCTATGACTGGCACTGCGATTGCCGACCAATGGACTTGCCATATCGACATTGGCACTGGAGGATGCGCAGAGAACGATCGGGCTCGTACGCCTTCATGCCAACGAGTGGCATATCGATCCTCACAAGATTGGAGTGCTAGGGTTTTCTGCGGGCGGCTATCTAGTCACAGAGATCAGCACTCATTTTGATCACCGGTTGTACCCCCCTGTCGATGCCTCAGACCAACAAAGCTGCCGTCCCGATTTTGCCGTCGCCATCTATCCCGGGCATTTGTGGACCGAAAAGAACCTTGAGTTGAATCCGAGCATTCGTGTCACCCGGCAAACCCCGCCTACATTTCTGCTGCAGGCCGAAAATGACCCAGTCGATCCCGTACAGAACTCGCTGGCCTACTGGGCCGCGCTGAAACAAGCTGGCGTTCCGGTGGAAATGCATCTGTACGCGGAAGGTGGTCATGCATTTGGGCTGAGGCGTACGGAGTTGCCGATTACGGAATGGCCCAAGCTGGTAGAGAGGTGGCTGCCAACGATTGGGATTACCCCGAAGTAGGCACCGCGCGCAAAAAACGGAGGGGCAGCATCGATTGCAGCTTGGTGAAAACATCGCGAATTGCACTCATCTGCGTTATCGCCCGCTCGCACGTCTCTTATCCTGATTCTCTGCACTTCAGAAGTTGTCTGTAGAGAGGACGCGATGAGAATACCTGAACTCGAAACAGCGCTTCGCGAGGCGCGGGAACGGGCTTTAAGAGCGGTTAAAGCACTTGCTCCGAAACATCGTGGGGGCGAAGTGGAAGAGTTCAGAGCAGCGCGCGAGGAGGTCCTTCAGGCCGAGCGGAGTCTCGCGGCGGCCAAAGGCGAGCCATACGCCGTTCCCGTGGAGTTTCCAGTTTCTTGGGATACCGGCGCCCCTTTGCCGTACTTGCTTCGAAACGACTACCGGACATTCCTCACATTCTTCGTGCGAGATATTGATCCAAACTGGGATGGATCGTACGTCGCGGTGCGAGACCATGGCAGCAACCCAAGCGATAGACTTGCGGTCGTAGAGTTCGAGTGCTGTATTTGCACAAAAATGGGCACGCCGAACGAGGAAGTTCTTTGTGGTCATCCGTTGAGCGGAAAGGGACTTGCCGGATACCAAACGATGGCTGTCAAGAACTCGATGTCGTTGAAAAGAGCTTGAGGCAGTCAACCCTGTTCACTCGTGCTACAAAGCGGCGGCCTGGCGTGATCTCAACCACTACGTTCTTCGTTTTCACGATTTGAGTGTGTAGCTCGTGGGTTCAAGATCGAAGCATTTGAAATGCCGCTGTCCGAGCTGCTCTTCGAAGTGTGCAGACGTTTGGTCCGATAGCTGGGCGAAGGATTTCGTATCGAGCCGACAGTAAAAACAGGGCATCCCGACTGGCAGAATCTGCACGGGCGTGCCCTGTTCGCATTAAACTGGCAATCCTCTACCGCGCCTGAGCCGTTTCCTTCGCGTTCTGGACGGCGTTCACGAAATCGTGGGCTTCGCCGCTGGGTGTCTGCACTTGTCCTTCAAGAATGTCTTTGAACGGGACATCCTTGCCGTACCACGTCTCCGTCGCCTTGTGGTCCTGCTGCAATTCGGCGCCATTCAACGATGCTCCGATGAATGCACCTTTGCTGCTGGAGTAGGTCAGGATGCCGGCTTTGTATCCGGCCTCGGCAGAAGCCGTCCGCCCGACCGGCCCCGCGGCGGCCGAGACATCCGCACCGAGTTTTATATGTCCTTTCATCAGGCCGTTCATTCCTTCGTCATTCATTATGAACATCATCAGATCTGTACTCTTGCCGCCGATCTGCGGTCCCCAGCTGACGCCTGAGACCGAAAAGGGCGCCGGAGCGCTCCAGTTATTGGCGGTTCTGCACGTGGCTACTCCGGTCCCATGCTCACCTCCAACGACGAAAGCACCCTTGATCAGTTTTGGAATCACCGCGACACACTTTGCTCCCTCCAACACATCCTTGGGAACGCCTTTGTCTGGTGACGCACTCGTGATGTGCTGCACGGTCTCGGTGGCGCGGGCGAGCTCCGAGTTATCGGCAGTACCTTTCTCGTCTTGGGCTTGAGCCGCCAAGAACGAGCCAAGACAGA
>Ga0181528_10001864_pt1 | contig 13024 bp, 4 predicted proteins | sample PEATcosm2014_Bin_47_FD_119742 | JGI IMG/M metagenome (GOLD analysis project Ga0181528, IMG submission 119742) | Peatland microbial communities from MTU Mesocosm Facility, Houghton, MI, USA - PEATcosm2014_Bin10_10_metaG | ecosystem: Environmental > Terrestrial > Soil > Wetlands > Peat | place... | reverse complement strand
TCCCCTGCATGCGAAAACCCAGCTCATAGGATTTGATGATTCCTTCCACGGGGTCTGGCGCGCCCGATTGGGCGGCGTATTCGCGATTCATGGCCTGGATCAGATCCAATTCCTTGCGTTGCAAACCAGCGGAGATGGGGGATTTCAGGTTGGGCAGGAAGCCCGCATCGTTGATACGCGTGCCTTGGTAGTAGGCAGGCAGGAACGCGCTGCCATAATTCACCGCGCCGCCAAAATTGGGGGGAGGATCAATGGTGATGTAACCTGGCAAATCCTGATTGTCCGTGCCCAGTCCGTAAAGCAGCCAGGCCCCAATGCTGGGCCGCGTCAGGGCCGCATTGGTGCTCCCGGTGTGCAACTGCACCACCGCCTGCGGATGGGCCGGGGTGTCGGTGTGTAGTCCGCGCAGCCAGCAAAGGCTGTCGGCATGCTGGGCTAGATTGGGCAAAAGCTCGGAAAACCAGGAGCCGGTCCGCCCGTATTGTTTGAAGGCAAACTTCGAGCCGGTAATGATGCCGCCACCCGGACCGGACTTGCCGTCCTCCTTCTGCAACGTGGGTTTGTAATCAAAGGTGTCAAACTGCGAGATGGCGCCGGACATGAACACAAAAATGACCCGTTTCGCCTTGGGTTTGAAGTGGGGCCGCTTAGGGACGAGCGGATTGGCGGCCGGCGGTTCCGACGCGAGGACTTTGGTGGCGGTTTGCCCCAACATTCCCGCCAAGGCGAGATAGCCAAATCCGGCGCCGGCGGACTTTAGGATCGCCCGCCTCGATAATAGCAATGGTTTCTTGTCAGTCATATTCTTTGGTTGTGATTCAGGTTAACGGACGAATCGAAATTCAGCCGAGGCATACAAGGACTGAGTGAAGCTCATCCAGGCCGCCTCCTCAGGAGTCTTCGGCTGGACCATCTCCTGCACGACGGCAACATCACTTGATTCAATGTCATCGGGATTCACCGGCACGACGGCCTTTTTCGCGCCGTCAACGACATTCTCCGAGTCCGCCGGCCCCACCGCCGGTTTGGTCGCTGTCGCCACGGGGATCGGTGCGCACTTGCGGTAGGCTGATTCATACTGGGCGATGAATTTCCTGGCACGGGAGGCTTCGCGGCGGTCCGGGGGCCGGCCCAGCACCAGTTCGTAAGCTTCCTGAATTCTTTGGTAGCCAGACGCGTCCCGGCTGGCGAGCAAACGCTCCGCGAGAGAAAGCGATTGCCTGCCGACAAACGCCGAGTTCAACATGAACAAGGCCTGCGTGGGCACGGTAGTGGATTCGCGCTGGCCGCTGACCAAGGTCTGGTCCACCGGATCAAACGCCGCCAAGGCCGCAGGCGTCACACCCCGCAGCAGGGGCAGGTACACGCTCCGGCATTGCTCTCGATCGGCGGTTTCGTGGATTTTTTTCGATTCTTCGCCATTGTCCCGGATTTCCACCATCGGGAGAAAATTAGCCAAGGGAACGCCGGACGGCTTGAGTTGCAGGTCCCCGGAAGTGGCCAGGATGCCGTCGCGAATCTCCTCCGCTTCCAGCCGCCTTGGTGCGTGCCGCCAAAGCCAGCGATCCTCCGGGTCAACCGTGGCATAATTGGCAGCAGATTCCGAACCCAGTTGATACGTGTGCGAAAGCACCACCGTGCGTACAAGTTGCTTGATGGACCAGCCGTTTTGCATGAATGAACGGGCCAGAAAATCGAGCAATTCTGGATGTGATGGCCGGTCACCCATCACCCCAAAATTATCCACCGTGGTCACAATGCCCTGCCCAAACAGGTGTTCCCAGACGCGATTGACGATCACGCGCGCCACCAGCGGGTTTTGGGGACTCGTCAGCCATTGAGCCAGTTCCAAGCGCCCGCTTTCATTGGTGCCAATGCGGGGCACGTCCGGCACGACAAACGTCGTGAGAAAACCGCGCGGCACGGTGGGGCCATGGCGTTCGGCCTCACCGCGAATCCGGACATCGGTGTCGCCAATCACTTTGGCCTCGCGCACCCCATGCACCGCGTGCCCTTGTGCCACCGGATCGGTCAAGGCCGCAAATTCTGATTGCAGCTTCTCATATTTCAGACGGAAGCGTCGTTGGAAAGGCACGCCATTGGTCAACGCCAGGCCCTTGGGCGTGCCACGAATCTCGTCCCACTGCTGCTTGGCCGCCGCCAAGTCAGCTTGCAAGGCAGCCACCTTCTCCTTTGGGACTTCTGCCGCCACATAATCGTTCAGCTTGATCAAGTTGGTGGGATCGTAATAATCCAAGCCGGAGCCACCCATCTTGTTCCGCACCCCGGCGCAATCTTCCGTGCTCGTAAAAATGCCGGCCAGGGCATAGTAATCCGTTGTCGGAATGGGATCGAATTTATGATTGTGGCAACGCGCACAACTGACCGTCGTCGCCAGCACCGACCGCGTCACCACATCAATTTGTTCATCCACATTGTCCATGATGAAGCGATTCTTGAACCGCTGGTTCACATCTTTGACGCCCAGCGCCAAGAATCCGGTGGCTGTGTTCAGCCGGTCACGTTCTGCTGGCGTCGCGGCCGGCAACAGGTCGCCGGCCACTTGTTCCTGAATAAATCGGTTGAAGGGCACATCCCGGTTCACGGCATCAATGACATAGTCGCGGTATTTCCAGGCGAAGGGATAAGGCACGTTGCGAGACGGGCCGGTGGATTCAGCATACCGCGCCACATCGAGCCAGTGACGTCCCCAGCGTTCGCCGTAGCGAGGTGAAGCCAGCAATTGCTCCACGAGGTTAGAAAAAGCGCCGGTGGATTTGTCGTTAAGAAACTTGTCCAACTCCGCCGGAGTCGGTGGCAAGCCGGTCAGATCATAGGCTACCCGCCGAATTAATGTCGAGCGATCCGCGTCCCCGACCGGCGCCAGACCATTGGTTTTCAATTTAGCCAGCACGAACCGGTCCAGGTCGCCCCGCGACCAGGTATCGTTAGCCACCGTGGGAACTTGCGAATGCGTCAACGGTTGCCACGCCCAGTGATTGGTCCGCAACGAACCGTAGTCGGCCCGGATCTTGCCCATGTTGGGCGGAATTTGCTCGCGCGGCCAGGCGGCGCCGTGGCTGATCCAAGCGGTCAAATCGGAGATCTCGGTTTCCGTGAGCAAATCGCCTTCCTTGGGCATCCGCCGTTTGGGATTATGACTCAAAACCCGCTGTAACACGAGACTGTCGTCGGGCCGGCCTGGAACAATACCCGCGCCTTCATCCCCTCCCGTCAACAGTCCATCGAAATCGTCCACGCGCAAGCCGCCGGCCGGTTTGGTGTCTGCAGAGTGACAGTTATAGCAATGCGCAGCAAAAATCGGACGAATCTTTTTCTCGAAAAACTCTACTTGGTCTGCCGGCGGGGGATTCGCGCCATCAGCCACCCGAAGTACGGTGGGCGTACCATTCGGCTGGCCGGACCGGGGCCCGGCGATTGAGGTGTATTGATCTGACCACACGGCGCCTTCCTTGATCCAAGTTGTGAGAATGGCAATCTGCTCGTCGGTCAACGGGTCACTGTTCTTAGGCATCCGCCGTTTGGGATCCGCCGGGTGCAGCCGCTGGAGGATCAAACTTTTGTCCAGGTCGCCTGGAACCACTGCCGGCCCCGTATCGCCGCCCTTCAAGATGGCCTCACGGTCATCCACTCTCAGCCCACCAGCTTGTTTCGAGTCAGCCGAGTGGCAGTCGTAACAATTATCCACCAAAATCGGGCGCACCTTCTTTTCAAAAATCTCCATCGCCTCAGAGGCGGGTTTTATTAAGTGGGCCACAACGGCAGACGCATTGGTCTGGTTATCCGTATCAGTCGAGTCAGCGGCCCACAAACCGTAACCCATCCCGGTCAGCGCCAAGAGCACATAAGTTTTTCCGGACTTGAATTTACGTTTGAGCATGGTGGAAACTATTGGGTTTTAAGTTGGATCAGAAGTGCATGGGCCAGTGAAAAATCCGGCTGAATTTCCAAGGCACGCGAAGCTGCCACCCTGGCTTCCTCAATTTTTCCCTGGCGCGCCAAAATGGTGGCACGGGCATAAGGCGCGTGCGCGTCCGCGGGATCCGCCGATTCGGCGCGCAACAAGGCCTCGACGGCGGACTGAAGTTGGCCAGCGGCGGAGCGTGCGAGGCCGAGGTTATACCAGGCGCGCGCATGGGTCGGCGACAGCTTCACGGCGGACTCAAAAGCAGCTTGCGCCTGCGCCAGATCGCCGGCTTCGTTCCAAGCGAGACCGAGTTCAAATTGATAGGCCGCTTCCCGGGGCGCCAGTTTGACGGCCGCCTGCAACGCCTTCACGGCATCCTGCGGGCGGTTCAATGAACTATAAACCACGGCCAGTTCGTACTGGACGGGCGCCGAAGATGCATCCCACTCGGCCGCTTTTTGATAATGCGGCAATGCGGCCCCCGCATTTCCACGAGCAAATTCAAAACTGCCCAGTTGCATCTGTCCGCCGGGCTGGTCGGCGTTCAAATTTAAGAAATTCTCTAATTCTGTTTCCACTGCCTCGCCTGGTTTCAATTCCGTCCGCAGATCCCAAGCCGCCGCCAACCGGACGCTACGGATGAGGTCGTGCAGCCGGCCGCGCAAGGCCATCTTGATTCTGGAATCATCACCCTGAGCCGCGGTATCCAACGCCTGTGCGGCTTTGGTGCGGACCAAGTCATTAGTGCTGGCCAGATTCGCGACTAGTGCCTCGGTCACGCGCACGTCCGCACTCCACGGGGCCAAGGCGTTTTCCGCTGCCGCCTTCCAATAGGGTTGTTCGTCACCCCGCAATATTTCGAGCAGCGCCGTGATCGCCCCGGCATCGCCGGAATTCGCCCGGGCAAAAGCCTGGGCGCGCGACCGACGAAGGCCGCCGAAATTCGTGCCATACCAGGTTACATTCGCCTCCAGCGCCCAGTCCGCCGACTTGTTCTGATGGCAGCGGTTGCAGGCGTTTGGAATGCCAAATTGTTTCGTCAGTAGCGGATCCGGACTGGTGAAGCCGTGATCGTGGCGCCAGTGGCGCTGCATGTACGGCGTCTGCGGCATGTGACAATTCACGCATTCGCCGCCGGTTTCCTTGACGGTTTTTGAGTCGTACGTGGTCAAATCCACATTCACCGGCTGGCCGTTGGTGTCGAAGCCGTGAACTTGGTGGTGGCTGTGCGTCACGGGATTGATCACCGGTGCGGTCTTGCTGCCCTCGGCATGGCAGCGCAGGCAAAGCCAGTTGCCCGGCAAAATGGTTTTGTAAGAATGCGGATTATGGCAGTCGAGACAATACACACCGTGCGCCTGCATCCGGCTGCTCAGAAAGGAGGCGTATTCATAATCCTCCTCGCGAATCTGGCCGTCGGAATAGTAGTAATCTTCCGTGCCGGCCATCTCCAGATCGTAGCGGTCCAGAAAATTTTCACCGGGCACAAAATCACCCGTCAGGTCAATGCGCCGCGAATGGCACGTCCCGCAATAATCCACGATTTGCGCGTGGCTCAACTTCGGGACCGTCGGATCGGTCTTGCCGGATTTGCCGAATTTCTCTTGCCATTCATTGTGTGTCTTCAGCGGCCCGTGGCAGGCTTCGCAACCCACCGTCGGTTCGGCCATCGCGGTGTGGTAACTGTCTGTGGCCACGTCGTAATTCTTGCGGACACGGGTGTTATGGCAGACGGCGCACATCATGTTCCAGTTCATGCCGCGGCCAGTCCAATGTCCCCACTCGCCGGGCTTCCGGTCTTCCTCCCCAAATGAATCAAACCATTCCTTGGCGCTTGGATCATAGGCTGCCTCAAGCGTTTGCAAACGACCGCCGGGAAACGCGACCAAGAATTGTCGCAGCGGATCCTGGCCAATGACACGCTCGATGGTGACATTCTCCGCGTGACCGGACAAACCCGTCGTCTTGACTTGAAACCGCCCATTCACCACGGACGCCTCCGTCGTCCCGTCGCCATGCCGGAATGTGCGCGGAGGTTCAAAAGCCGGCAGGTCGAACGCGGGCTGCACTGGACGTTCGGCCAGGCCGTGATGGGAAGCAGACCACAATTGATATTCCTGTACATGACAATTGCGGCAACTGCTTGAGCCGGCGTATGCCTGGGTGTCAGCCGCCGGCAGTTTTTCGCCCAACGACAGCCGCGTTCTCCCACTGGGCTTGCAACCCGGCAAAACGGCCACCAGAAAAATCGCCGCGAGCACAACCAAGCACTGCTTGGGGCGATGTGCCTTCCGTTGAGCTTCCAAATCATATGACTCCATGAAAATGTTTCGCTAAGCCGACCTGCGGCGACGACCTTGCTAAGGGCCGGATCCTGCACTTTGGCGGAGCGAGCTGCCCCACACAGCCCGCCCCGCCCGTGGTTGCCCAGTGGTTCCGCAGCGGGAACCCAGCTTGAACCGCTGCGGAATTGAGCAAATGTTTCATGGAATGATCCGGTCTTGGTCTGGCGATCGCACCATCGGGCTTATTGCCGGTTTCCGGCGGCATGTGCGATCGCGAATGGATTAACCTTCATGGTCGTGAATAGTCGGCTCTGTGCATTTCAGAGAGTGTTGAAGGTCACTTCCTTGATCACGCCGTTGAATGACTTCGTCGCCGCGATATCGTGGCTCACTGGCGCCCCGGGGTTGCTGCCGATACTGAGTGCGGAGCCGACGGGATTTCGCGCGGCGGCGCCGAACGCCGCCCCGTGAAACTCGCCGGTGTCAAATCGGCCGGTACCGACGGTTTGCCCATTGACGATCAGAACAATATCAAACGACTGATTGGCGTCATTTTCCGGGGTGACAATGTTCTCCGCTGTGTTCCCCGGGCTCGCGGCTTCGCCGGCAACCGCTTTTTTCGTCGCCACCACCTCAATCACCGACTTGCCGGCAGGCAATCGCTTGCTGGATACAATCTGAGTATGCGGCGCCGTGGCTGGTGACGTGGAAACCGGGGCAAGTTCAAAGACCGCGCGCCCGTCTTTTACGAATAGCGTGATTCCCCCTTTTCGTCCTCCTTGAGTGAAAATCACACCCGCGGGAATCTCCTGGCCCGCTTCAATCTCCGCCGAAATCCGATGGGATTTGCTTCCCAATCGCGGCGCATATTTGGCGGGAACCCGCTCGGCGCCGGCGCGGAAGCTCCAGGTATTCTGCGCCACCGGGGGCTCGGCATTCGTGAGCGGCCCAATGCCGCTTCGCCCGCTACCGCCCTTGGGATAAACATGGTTCTTGCCGGCTTCCGCGGCGTAAAGATCTTCCAGTTCCTTGAGTTTATCCGGGTATTGGGTGGCAAGGTTGTGCGCCTGGCTGAAGTCATTCGTTAGGTTATACAGTTCCCAAGGGAGTGGTTCGCCACGGTCACCTCTTTCCCAAGGCACGCCCAAGCGTGATCCCGCCCACCAGCCATCCTGGTAAATGCCCCGGTTGCCCACCATTTCGAAATATTGCAGGTTGTGCCGGCTTGGTGCCTGAGGATCGGCAAACGAAAAGGCCAGGCTGGCACCTTCCAAAGGCAGTTGCTTCACGCCGTCCACCTCGCTGGGAAACTGGACGTGGGCCAGTTCAATAATCGTCGGCGCAATGTCCGTCACGAAAGAGAATTGCGGCCGCAGATCGCCCGAGCCACTGATGTGCCCTGGCCAGGAAACGATCAGCGGATCGGTGGTTCCGCCCAGATGCGACGCCACCTGCTTCATCCATTGAAACGGCGTCACCGCCGCCCAAGCCCAAGCCGACTCCACGTGGTTGGCCAGATCCCGGGAACCGAACTCGTCAAGATGTGTCAGTTGCTCCCGAACGGTGGCCTTGTAACCAATCGTGCCTTCCAGCCCGCCCTCGCCACTGGCGCCATTGTCGCCCACGATCAGAAAGACCGCCGTATCGTCCACGTGTCTGGATGCCTTAAGATCGTCCAGCAACCGGCCCAATTCATAGTCGGTCTCGGCCAGATAGGCAGCATATAACTCGGCTTGCGCCGCGTAGAGCTTCTTCTCATCCGCGCTCAACGAATCCCAAGCGGGCAGTTCCTTCGGCCGGGGCGTCAGCTCGGCGCTGGAAGGAATCACACCCAAGGCTTTCTCTTTCGCAAAAGTCTCCTCCCGCTGTCTGTCCCAGCCCAAGTCAAACTGCCCCTTGAACTTGGCAATCCAGTCCCGCGGCACGTGATGCGGCGCATGAATGGCGCCGGTGGCAAAATAGAGGAAGAACGGCCGCCCGGGAGCGCTGGCGTCGTGCTGGTGGAGCCACTGTTCGGCGTGATCCACCAGGTCGGGGTTCAGCAGGTACCCCTGCTCCGGCGACTTGGGCAGCGCGGACGGCTTCGTATTCTCGTAGAGCACCGGATCATACTGGGTCGTGGCGGCACCGAGGAAGCCGTAGAAGTGCTCAAAGCCCAGGGAAGTGGGCCAGTGTTCAAACGGCCCGGCGGGATTCACCTCCCACGTGGGCGTGTTGTGCCATTTCCCAAAAGCGGCCGTACTGTAGCCATTGCGCCGCAGCACCTCGGCCAGAGGCACAGCATTTTTCGGCCAGATGCTGGTATAACCCGGCTGGCGGTTGGCGCTCTCGGTAATGGTGCCAAAGCCGATCTCGTGGGCGTTTCGTCCGGACAGCAGCGCCGCCCGCGTGGGCGAGCAAAGGGAATTGACATGGAAGTTGTTATAACGCAAGCCTCGGCTGGCAAGTCGGTCAATGTTGGGCGTGGCCACCGGGCCGCCAAAAACACCCGACCAGGCATAGCCCACATCGTCTAATAAAATCAGGACAATGTTCGGGGCGCCGGGCGGCGCTTTCACGACCGGCGGCCAGACGGGGGCATTGGTGGAGTCTGCTGCACCGGCAGCGCTAACGACCAGTGATCCGCAGATGGCGGCGAGGCTCAATAGCGCGGATTTAGCATGGCGGAGTTTGCGGTTTGAAGCCGGAATTGGGACGGTACGCTGGTCGTTCGTCCTTCGGCAAATCGAGGCAGATCTCATTTCTAATTTTCTTCCTTTGTGGATGTGTGTTTTTGGTGCCATAGGGAGTTGTAAATTCTGGCCGGGTTTAGTTCGTTTCCACATCATCCTCTGGGGAGGTGATGGCAAAGGTAACGGTGCCAATCTCACCGTTGAACGGATTGGGCACGACATAGTCATTGCTGACCGGCGTTCCCTTGTTGCTGCCGATGCTCAAGAGGCCACCAAAGGCGCCTCCGCCCCCCCCGTTCGGGACATTCGCACCCCGGAGGTTCCGCCCCAAGGTGTTGGTGCCTTGCCGGATCCCGGCCTGACCCGGGGACCCGCCGCCGAAGCCATTGGCGCCGCCGAACGAAATGCCCTTGAACTGGCCGGTGGCGACCGATTTCCCGTTGAGCAAGAGAGAAATGTTAAACACCAGATTGCTATCGCCGCCGCCAACATTGCCCAAGCCTGGGCTGTTCGGAGCGGCCGGAGCGGACGCGACATCCGGATCGCCTGCGGGCGATTCGACCCGGGCGGCGACCACTTCAACCAACGATTTACCTTTTGGCAGCGGCTCGGTGGCAATGATTTGCGTGTGCGAAACTTTCGCTGGCGAAGTCGAACGCGGTGTTCCTTCGTAAATCAGTTGCCCGTTCTTGGCAAACAGGACAACCCCGCCAGTTCTTCCGCCATAGGCAAACAGGACGCCATTGGGCGTCTCATCTCCCACTTCGACTTCGGCAGTAATCCGGTGTGAACGGCCACCGATCCTCGGCCCCAATGGTCCGGAAATGCGCTCGGCTCCGCCGCGAAAGGTCCAACTGGTCTGGTGGCGGGAGGCATTCGCACCCCCACCAAACGCTCCTCCAACGCCAGGACCCCGATCACCCACGGGATAAACGTGATTGCGTTTTGCTTCCGCCGCGTAGAAATCCACCAGTTCCTTGAGCTTGGCCGGGTTTTGATCAGCCAGATCGTGCGCCTGATTGAAGTCGCGGGTCAAATCGTAGAGCTCCCACTTGCCGGGTTCCGCCGGCGATCCCGTTGCCGAAGGACCGCCACCCCACGGCACGCCCAAACGCGAGCCAGCCCACCAACCGTCTTTGTAAATTCCCCGGTTCCCCACCATTTCAAAATATTGCCGGTTATGTTTGGTGGGCGCTTGGGCGTCGTCGAACGTGAACACCAAACTGGAGCCTTCCAAGGGGAGCTGCTTGACACCATCCACCTCCTTGGGGAACTGGATATGGGCTAATTCGAAAATCGTGGGTGCGATATCCGTCACGAAGGAGAACTGGCTGCGAACGCTGCCGTCACCCAGAATGTGTCCCGGCCAGGAGACGATCAACGGATCGGTCGTTCCCCCCAAGTGCGATGCTGTCCGCTTCGCCCAAGAGAAAGGCGTGTTCGCCGCCCAAGCCCACCCCGACTGCACGTGAGTCGTCAAATCCCTAGAGCCAAGCTCGCCGATCCGCGCGAGTTGCTCCTCCACGGACGCACCCCGATTGCCAACCACCGGTTCCAGCCCGCCTTCGGCGCTGGCACCGTTATCTCCCACGATAATGAAAAATGCGGTGTCATTGGTATGGCCAGCGGCCCTGATATCGTCAAACAAACGCCCCAGCTCAAAATCCGTCTCGGCCAGATATGCGGCATACACTTCCGCTTGGGCGGCAAAAATCTTCTTTTGGTCAGCGCTATACGAGTCCCACGGGCGCAACTCCGGATGACGCGGCGTGAATTCCGCCGAGGCCGGAATGATGCCCAAGGCTTTTTGCTTGGCAAAGGTCTCCTCGCGCTGCTTGTCCCAGCCTTTATCAAACTGCCCCTTGAACTTGGCAATCCAGTCTTTCGGCACCTGATGCGGGGTATGAATCGCGCCGGTGGCAAAATAGAGGAAGAACGGTCGGTTCCGAGCGCCGGCATCGTGCTGATGGACCCACTGCCTGGCTTCATTTACCAAGTTGTGGTTCAGGATGTAACCTTGCTCAGGCGTTTTGGGAAGGTCTGCCGGCGCGGTATTGCGATACAATACCGGGTCGAATTGAGAGGTGGCGGCACCAAGGAACCCGTAAAAATGCTCGAAGCCCAAGGACGTTGGCCAATGCGTGAAAGGTCCTGCCGGATTTACCTCCCACGTGGGGGTATTATGCCATTTGCCGAACGCGGCCGTGCTGTAGCCGTTGCGCTTCAGAACCTCCGCGAGCGGGACGGCGCTCTTGGGCCAGATGCTGCTGTAACCGGCCTCCGGGGTGGCCGATTCCGTGATGCGGCCAAAGCCGATCTCGTGCGAGTTCCGCCCGGAAAGCAAGGCGGCGCGGGTGGGCGAGCACATGGCATTGACGTGAAAATTGTTGTAACGGAGACCCTGACTGGCCACCTTGTCGATGTTAGGCGTCGGTACGGGCCCACCGAAGACGCTCGAATAGCCATACCCCACATCGTCCAATAAAACGAGCACAACATTCGGCGCCCCGGGCGGACCTTTTACGACCGGCGGCCAGGCGGGGGCATTCGTTGCATTTTGCGCACAGCCGGTGCTGGCGAGCAGTGCTCCGCAAATGGCCGCGACGCCAAAAAGCGACCATTTAGCAAGGTGAGGTTTGCGTATGCGCCCCACGGCGAAAGTTCCGGAAATAATGTAATTTTTCATGTCCATTCCTGTAATACTTAATATCCTGCTTTGTATTGTTATTGTTTGTCTTGCAATTGCTTTATGTTGTTCGCTACGAGATTGGTTCCGGAAACCGACCAAGCCGCCGGCCGGGTTGCTGGGCTAAGATTATGGCAATGATGCTTTTCGCTTTTTCTGCTATACCTGCGTCTGGGCAGGGTGGGCCACCCCAATCAGCCCACCCCGCCCGCGCGCCACTCAATCACGTCTGACTCGCCTCCTGAACTGAACAAAGATTCAGGAACGCCTTGCGATTGAGTAATGGGTTCATGCTTGGTTACTTTCCGCAGTTATTGCACCAAGCGGAAGAACACTTGGTCATTCGTCGTCGGTTCATAATAGGGACTCGTCGCGTTGGTTACCGTGCTGAACGGACCGCCCACGTTGGTCGCGCGCTGCAACTGCGCCGTGCCACTCCAATCAATGCCCACGGTGCCATGAGCCAGCGTATAGCTGCCGAAGATCGGCGGCGTGACCACCACCACTTGTGGCGGCGCCAACGGCGGCGTCAAAGCGGCTTGATAATGCGCTGCGATGCGCTCGGGGCTCAACAACGAGTTGTAATAAACAATGTCGCCGATGACCCCGTCAAAGGTGTCACTGGCGGTGAAGGAATAACCATCATGGCGAAAATCGCTGGCTCCCTGCCCGATGCGGATGGTGGTGCCAGAGTGGCCGTAGAGCAGGCCCGCTGGCTGACCGGATTCATCATCCGAGAGATCTGCCAGCACGCCATTGGTGTAGAGCAGGATATCGCCCAGCGGATTGCCCAAGGTGGCGGCATTGGTATCTGCAGCGCCATTCAGCTGGGCGACCACGTGATACACCTGGCCGGTCGTGATAACGGCTTGCGCATACACCGCAAAGGCTGGTCCGCCGCCCGATAAGGTGCCCCATTGCTGGTAAGCTCCCGGGCCGTCGTTCGCGATGTTCCCGCCATTGACCACCAATAAGGCCTGACCGGGGTTGGTGGTGGTGGTATCCGTGCCATATAGGTAAACCACGAAATAACGGGCGTTCGCCCCCTCGCTCCACAGACCGTAGGCATGGTTGGTAATGGCGGGGTTTCCATTCGTATCTGTGAAATTCTGAGCATACGGTAGGGAGTTGGCCTTGAACCAAAACTCCACGGATTTTTTCGCCCAGTAATGGGGCGCGCCGGTGTTGGTCCAAGTAATGTCATATTCCTTGGCCGTAAAGGTAATGTAGTTGGTGTTGGCATGCTTCAACTGAATTGCCCGGCCGATGGAATTGGTGAACAGGGGCGGCACCGCCAGCACCGGACTATTGAACGTCGTGCCCTGGGCCGTGGCCAGCGGATCGAGCACGGAGATGTCGCTATTGACGACCGTGCCGTTGGTCTCGGTGAACCGGTAATGACGCACCGGGCCATCCACCAACGTTTCCTGATAATAGCTGATACCCGACTGGA
>Ga0181528_10001863_pt1 | contig 13026 bp, 11 predicted proteins | sample PEATcosm2014_Bin_47_FD_119742 | JGI IMG/M metagenome (GOLD analysis project Ga0181528, IMG submission 119742) | Peatland microbial communities from MTU Mesocosm Facility, Houghton, MI, USA - PEATcosm2014_Bin10_10_metaG | ecosystem: Environmental > Terrestrial > Soil > Wetlands > Peat | place... | reverse complement strand
GTCCGATTCCTTTTGAATGCGGTTCAAAGCCGCGTCCAGATTTTCGCCGGAGCGCGCCAGCTCCACGGCGACTCCTAATCTGGCCAGCGGCGATCGCAGTTCGTGCGAGATATCCAGCAACAAACGCCGTTCGGCCGCGAGGAGCGTTTCGATCCGTCCCGCCATGCGGTCGAAAGTGTTGGCGAGTTGGCCCAGCTCATCGCGGCGCGTGGAACCCACACGCGCCGTAAAATCGCCGCCCCCGAATCGTTCCACGGCTTTCTGCAAAGCGCGCACCGGGCTGGTGAGATGCAGCGCCAGCCAATAACACAGCAGCACGGCCGCGGCCAGGAAGAACAGGTGTTCCGCTGTCAGGAAGGAAGGCGCCAGCGAACTGCGCGGCACGATGAAGAAGAACCAATAGCGTCCATCGCCGGAGGCGCGCGCCAGCGTCGCCACGCCCACGGGAATGAATCGATAGAGCGTGAAGCGCGGCGCCCCCAGCCGTGCGCGGCGCACCAGGTTGGAGCGATCCTCGCCGGTGAGAACGTCGCGCCCCTTTTCGTCGGCCAGGATGCCCTGGGCATCGTAACTGCGATGCAGCGTGTCGAGGTACGCTTCCAGCTCCGGCCGTCCGCCGGTTTCGTAAGCCGTGCGCGCCTCTTCCAGCTGGAAGCGCATCAGCCGCGACCACGGCGCCCGCTCGTCGTTATCGTTGGGGTTCATGCTGAGCGCGGAAATGAAAGCCGAGCCCACCAGCGTGATCAGCATGGTGCACCCGAACCAGGCCAGAATCTTGGCGAACAGCGAATTCATTCGGCGCGGGCGCCTTCCGGCGAACTGGCAAACTGGTAACCCACGCCGCGAATGGTTTTGATGAGTGCGTCGCCGTTTTCCAGCTTCTTGCGCAGATGGCTGATGTGCATGTCGAGCGAGCGGTCGAACGGCGTAGCCTTGCGGCTGTAGAAATTCTCCATGAGCCGATCGCGCGAAAGCACACGGCCGGCCGACCGCATGAGCAGTTCGAGAATATCGAACTCGAACGTGGTCAGCTCCACCGGTTTCCCGTTCGAAAATACCTCCCGCGTGCCCGGATTGAGCGCGATGCCGTTCATTTCCAAGCGGGTCGAGGGCGCCGGCGGCCGCGGCGCATAACGCCGCAGAACGGCGCGGATGCGGGCCGCCAGTTCTTTGGGATTAAACGGCTTGGGGAGATAATCGTCGGCGCCCAGTTCGAGCCCCACGATACGATCGACGTCCTCGCCGCGGGCGGTCAGCATCATCACCGGGACTTTGCTGCGCTGGCGGAGCCGCTTGAGAATCTCGAACCCGTCGATACCCGGCAGCATGACGTCGAGGACTACCAGATCGACCTCCGGCTTCTGCGCCATCTCCAAACCCCGATGCCCGTCGTAGGCGCAGTCCACGGTGAAGCCCTCGCGCCGCAGAAATTCGGTGAGCAGGGCGCAAAGCTCCGTGTCGTCGTCCACCAGCAGGATGTGCACGGCTAAAATTTACCATGCCCGGGCGGGGAAGTCTGTAAAGCTCGGCCGGCAAACTGTAAGAGTTCGTAAACCGGGGCGATTCGCCCCGGAAACGACATTTGGCAATACTCACGGGTACTCGGCGCCGGCGGCGGCCCAGGCTCCGGCGAAAGCGCATTCGCGCAAAGGCTGCAAGCCAGGACCATTTTCCGGAACAGGCGCCAAACGGTACATCCGATGGTCCAACAACTCCAGCAGACGGGCCATCGCTGAAAGCCGCAGTCCAGGCGGGCGAGAGCGCGCAACCCCAGGCGCTATCGGCGGCGAGGGGCGCGCTGTGCACAGACAAATGCCAATTCTACGCTTTGCTAGGCCCGAACAGAAGGCCAAAGTGCAGTGCGGGTCCAAAGGGAGCGGTCGCCCTCCGCATTTTTTGGTTAATGCTATCCTTCGGACAAGGCGTCACGGATGAAATCTCAGAGGGCTCTGTGCCTGGCGGGTTGCAGTTTCCTGGTGATCGGCGCTTTGTACGCCTTCCAGAAACCGTTCCGCCAGTACCCCAGTATGGAAGGGTACGACGAAATCGCCCTGCCGCCCGATTATCAGGAGCCCAGCGAGTGGGTTTTCGCCCGCCTGATGTACCCGGAGCATCCCCAAGGGCTCTTCGGCCCTTTCAGCCGCCGCGGCTGGTTCGAGGGCTTCAGCAAAGACTGGCGCGAAGGTTTCACCAGCTGGACACAGGATTACCCGCGCGCCGACCGGCATTTCGCCGCCGCCGTCCGCCGGCTGACCCGCGTTCATGCGCGTTCCAGCGAGCAGCCGTCCAATCCCGACGATTTGGACGACTTCTTTAACTGGCCCTGGCTCGCTGCCGGCGAAATGGGCGACTGGAAACTCACCGATGCGCAGTGCAAGACCCTGCGCGAGTATCTGCTGCGGGGCGGCTTCCTGATGCTCGACGATTTCTGGGGCGCCGAGGAATTCGCGCGCTTCGATGAGAGCATGAAGCGAGTTTTCCCCGACCGCCAGGTGGTGGATATCGACGACGCAGATTCCATCTTCCACGTGGTTTACGACCTCAACGACCGTTTCCAGATTCTGGGAACCTGGGCGATGCCAGGCTGGGGCCGTGGCGGAGGCGGAGGCATGTGGCAACGGGCGGTGGGCACCAAGGCGCACTGGATGGGCATCTACGATGATCGCCAGCGCGTCATGGTGGCCATCTCGTTCAATTCGGATATCGGCGATTCCTGGGAGTGGGCCGACGATCCGCGCTATCCGCAGGAAATGGCCGCCCTAGGCATTCGCATCGGGGTCAATGACGTGGTTTACTCCATGACGCATTGATCCGCAAAAACAATATTAGCCACGGATGGGTGTCCATCCGTGGCCAGTTTGTTTTTCGCTCGCCTTACCGGAACGTCGATTTACCGGCGGAATCCGCCGTGGAAGCCATAGAATCCGCCGAATCCGAAACCGAATCCGAACGCCGGACCCCAATAAGGATAGCCCCAGCCGTAATACGGGTAGGGATAGCCATAGTACCCGGGGCCATAAACATAAGCCGGACGGGTAGCGACCTGCGTGTTCATCGTGGGGCGGTTATAATCGTCCGGGCTGACATACCGGAACGCAGTGTTATTGGCGGTATCGATGGTGACGGCGTTTTCGTTCCGGAACGTCAGCAGAGTTCCCGGATAGATCACGCTGTCGTGCCCCTTGGTAGCCAGCACTGGGACGGCGCCGGCCGGCGGCGTCGAACCATCCGCGGCAGCAGTGGTGATGGACCCCTCCGCTTGATGCCCATACGGCATGATCGGTCCCTCGCGCGAGATCAATCCGGTGTGGACCGCGGCTTGCGTGCCATCGGCGAGCATAATGCTGGTGACTTCAATTCCCAGCCGATGCACGTTCTTCACTTTTTGCGCCTCGGTCACACGGCCGTAGACCATTTGGCCCCGTTGCGCCACCAGAATCCCATTGACTACCACCGGCTGCGTCAACGTGCCGGAGAACGTGTCGCCGACGGAATTCTTGTTGTCCGCCAGTTTTTGGTTGATCCGCATGCTCAGGAACGTGCCCGGCTTGAGGGTCACGTGCGCGGGCAGGCCGTAAGCGGGACGCGGCGTTTGCGCCGCGGGCGGAGCGTTTACGGAAGGTTGCTGCGCCTGACCATAAGCGTCGCGCGCCGCCGGTGCCGGATCGGCTTGCGCCGCGGGCGCGGATTGGGTTTGATCGTCGGCCCGCCGCCAGCCTGAATTGGAAGCCGGCGCGTTCGGATCGACGGGAGGTTGCTGCGCCAAGGCTACGGTGGAAGCCGCCAGAAGAATTAAAACGGAGCGAAGGGAAATTTGAGTCATATGGGTGCCTGTCACTACAGACGTATGACCCTGAAGCATGCGTTTCGCCATCCCCGTATATTATTGAAAACGAAGCACGCAGTCGCGTGGCGCTGCTGGCCGGGAACCACCGGGCTGGTGGATTTCAGCCACCGGATAGTGGAGCCGCGGAGGCGAGGGAGAGCCTCCGTGCCTTTTGGTGTGCCGAGCATGTTCGACGGCTCGGGGGTGAAAGTCCCTTTGACAACCTGATGGAGGTGAAGTCATAGCGAGCGCAAGGGCGTCGTCGTGAGGCGGGGTCTGAAAGAAGCGTGGAGCAAACGTACGAGCCGATGTACAAGAACCGGATCTGAGGCATACGGTGCCGGGCGAGCGGGCTAATGACCGCGAAGCCCATATCCATCAAAGGCACTGGTTGTAAATCCGGCGGTTGCGTGCGGAAGGCAGTCGAACTTACCTCGGGAGATCTGCCGTTTGTCCCGGAATCGGGACTGAGGATCGAGTGATCGGTCCTGACCGGGCGGCAGAAGTCAGCAGCGGGCGTAGTAGTCCGGCAACGGATGAAGGCCCAAACGGTCCTCCGCAAGGAGGGTAATGGGAGCGGTGAGTAAACAGCGCGACTCATGGACGACAAGCGGCAGAAGAACCAGCTAGTGTTGGCCTTCATGGAGGAGGATAGGGGTGAAGCCCCGAAGGGCCTCCAGGAAGGGACCGAATCGTCTGCGGGAAAGCGCGGGATGGAAAGCCCGGCCATCGCCGAACAGTTGATGGAGGAAGTCTGCGGGCGGGAAAACTGCAAGCAGGCATTGAAACGAGTCAAGGCCAACAAGGGAAGCGCTGGCGTGGATGGGATGACTGTCCAGCAGTTGCCAGAATTCCTGAAACAGCATTGGCCAGCCATCCGGGAACAGTTGTTGAGTGGGACCTATAAGGCGCAACCGGTGAGGCGGGTGGAAATCCCCAAGCCGGACGGAGGGGTACGAAAGCTTGGTATCCCGACGGTGCTGGATCGATTTATCCAGCAGGCGGTGATGCAGGTTCTGCAAAGCAGGTGGGATCGGACGTTTTCCAATCACAGCTACGGGTTTCGACCCGGACGCTCGGCGCATCAGGCGGTGGAACAAGCGCAGCAGTATATCGCGGCAGGCTATCGCTGGTGTGTGGACTTGGACTTGGAGAAATTCTTCGACCGAGTTTCGCACGACAAACTGATGGCCAGAATCGAAACCAGGGTCGGCGATCGGCGACTGCTGAAGCTGATCCGGTCGTTTCTGAAGGCCGGGGTGATGGAAGGCGGGTTGGTGAGTCCGGTGGATGAGGGGACGCCGCAAGGCGGTCCTTTGTCGCCCTTGCTCAGTAATATCGTGCTCGACGAGTTCGACCGGGAGTTGGAGCGGAGAGGTCTTCGGTTTGCGCGGTACGCGGACGACTGTAATGTGTACGTTCGAAGCCGGCGGGCAGGGGAGCGAGTGATGGAAAGCCTAAAGCGATTCATCATGACGAAACTCAAACTCAGGGTAAACGAACAGAAGAGTGCGGTGGCACGGCCATGGGAGCGGAAGTTTCTGGGCTTCAGTTTCACTGCGAATCGGGAACCAAAACGGCGGATAGCGCCGAAAGCGGTGCTCCGGTTCAAAGAGAAAGTCCGGGAACTAACGCGACGGACGCGGGGCGTGAAAGTGGAGAAGATGGCTGAGGAGCTGAGCCGTTATCTTCGCGGGTGGATCGGCTATTTTGGTCGATGCCAGACGCCCTCGGTGTTGGAAGACCTTGAGAAGTGGACCAGACACAGGCTACGGTCAGTGATCTGGAAGCAGTGGAAACGGGGTACGGTACGGTTCGCTGAACTGCGGAAGCGGGGAGTGGGCAAAGATCTAGCCGCGCAAACGGCGGGCAGCGCTCACGGTCCGTGGAGGCTGGCAAACAGTCCGGCGCTGGCATTCGCGCTGCCCAATGCTTACTTCGATTCGCTCCAGATTCCGAGATTGACTGCCGGCCGATAGCTCAACTCGCCGAACCGCCGGATGCGGACCCGCATGTCCGGTGGTGTGACAGGGAAAGTAGGCAACTACCCACCTATGTCGATTTTTGAGAGCCGGAGCGAGCCGTCCGCTTGAACAAGCTGATGAAGCTTATCCCCTAAGCCGCCTGGCGCGGCAGCGCGCGAAAAGTCTGCCACCAGACATACAGGCAGATCAGGTTGCCCGCCACCGCCACCACCGCTCCCGTGAGCGCCAACGCTTGCGACATGTGCGCCGCCGACAGGTTCACGATGGCTTCGCCGATGGCCTCCGCGGTGAACTGCATTCCCAAAGCGCCGCAAATCAGCAGGAGCGCCCGATCGCTCTTTCGGGAGGCGATGAGGATCATCCACAACCCCAGATCCAGAACCGTGGCGCAAACGCTCAGGTCCCTCGTCCAGGGCGTCATCCACAGCCCGTATTTCGCGGGCGCCGGCCGATACTGAACCCACAGACTAATCCCCGCGAACAGCAGCGCTCCCGCCGACAGGGCGAAACGCATGGCGCGCCGCGAGCGGGACAGTGCGGTAGCCAGATCGATCAGGCTGAGCACTGTCATAAAGATCAGCACCTGCAGAATCCACTCGTTGATCCAGTAGACTTTGGCCCCTTGCCGGATGACTTCAGCGTCGTGAGTGAAGTAAGACTGCGTGATGAACGGAATGTCTACCAGCGTAGTCACGAAATTCACCAGCAGGTAGGCAAACACCACTGGATAACGCCGGTATCCGCCATGAAGCAGGGCGACGATGACCAGGATCTCCAAAGGGAGTCCCAGGCCCCATCCGAGCACCTGGATCACGAATCGCGGGATCGTCACGTTTCCGATTGTAAGACGTGAAAAGGTTTATTTCGAGGGAGATTGTAGGAATGGGGGCTTTTTCTGGGGTTTTCCGGTAGTTTGTGGCAAAACTCAAGTGATCGAGACACTCACGCCGCCGGTGGCGTGAGTGCCTGAGAACTTCTCTGATCAAGCGGGGGCCGGCTAGACGATTCCGTCCCACGGTTGCGGGGGAAGCGTCGGACCAGTCTTCGAGGTGGGGGCAACTCCGTCCCACGGTTGTGGCGGCAGCGTGGGGCCGGTGCGGGCGACGGAGACATGAGTGGACTCGACGGCGAACCCTGTCGGGACCAAAACCAGCGCGCACAGCGAAAGAACCACGGCAAACGCGAATGTACGTTGACCAAATCGAGGCATTTTCCAAGAACTCCTTTAACGAAGCGAGGGCGCGTGCGCGCCAATCACCCATTGACCACAGCGAGCTGATTTTTCGGTACGAGACGCACCAAACTCGGGGCCTACCTAGTACTTTGTAGGAAAGTGCCTAGTTCAAATATCGGGTAAATACCCTATTTAAGGTCCAGCAGTTTAGGACTATATCGCTAGTTAATCTCCCTGGAACCGTACTCGGGACTGCTGAATAACGGTTTCCGGGAAGTTTGGAGCGATTTGGAGGGGGCGGGCGACGGGATAATCCAGCCGCATATCGGCAGAGACTTCATTCAGCATTTCCTGGGTTGCCACCCGGGTTTCCTGAGCGAAGCAATTCAACAGGAGGTTATCGCAGACTGCATTGATAAGGCGGGGAATGCCTTGCGTGCGCAGACGGATTTCCTCCATCAACTCGGTGGAAAAGACCATCTGGTTCGGTAAACCCGCGCGCGCCATGCGCGAATTCATGTAGGCGGTGGCGTCTTTGGTATCGAAGCCGCGAAGCGAACAGCGCAGGGCGATGCGCTGCTTGAGCTGGCGGAATTCCGGGGCATCCATTTTGCGGTCCAGCTCCTGCTGTCCGGCCAGAATGATCTGCAAGAGTTTGCCGCGGCGGTTTTCCAAGTTGCCCAGCAGGCGGATTTCCTCGAGGACATCCCATTCCAGGTTGTGGGCTTCATCCACGATGAGAACCGTGGTGCGTCCGGCAGCCGCTCTTTCGAGCAGCATGTTGTTGAGCGAAAGCAGGACCTCGGTTTTCGACTGGCGATTGCACCGCAGTTCCAGATCGTAAGCCAGAAGCTCGAAAAACTGTTCCACCGTCAGTCGGGAATTGAACAGCGAGGCGAACGCGACCTGCTGCGAATGCAGGAAGTCGCGAAGGCATTCGAGCATAGTGGTCTTCCCCGTGCCCACCTCGCCCGACAAAAGCACGAAGCCCTTGCGGCTCTGCACGCCGTAGATGAGGTTGGCCAGAGCTTCCTCATGCTGCGAGCTGCGGAACAGGAACGAAGGGTCCGGGCTCATGTTGAACGGGTTTTGGGTGAATCCGAAGAAGGCGTTGTACATGATCGCGCGTACGAAGACCTTCCCTCAGCTTATCACGCGCCTTGATGTCCGCCAAAGCCTTCTGGTACTAACTGGGGAGAATTCAGACTGCATTACTTAGTACATCTCGCGGGGTTGGTACGCCTCTTCGCGAAAAGCGGATCACGCCATCGCGGCCGATCAGATAAACGGTGCGTTTCACGATCAGGCCGTTGGTGTGGTAAAGCGCTCCCACCTTCTGACCCTCGTCCACCAGCAGCCGGAAAGGGAAACCGTATTTCCGCCGGAATTCGGCGTGTTTGCGCGCGCTCTGCGGATTCACTCCGAAAATTTCGACATCGCGCGTTCGCGCCGCGTTCCAGTCGTCGCGGAACTGGCAAAGCTGTTTGGTGCACACGCTGGTGTCGTCGCCGGGATAGAAGACCAGGACCACGTGGGAGCCGCGCAACTCCGCCAGGTGAACCATACTCCCCGATTCATCGGGTAGAGAAAAGTCCGGCGCGGCGCTGCCGGCGGGAAGAGGATCGGACCAGAGCCAGGACAATATGGTTGGCATCCAGTTCTCGATTATATAATTCCCCGAGTAACCAAAACGCCATTGGTTCGTCTTACTAAGTGAAGGCAAGAGGAAAGTAACCAAAGACTTTCCGGGAAGCGGCCGGCGCAAAGCTCGCGCCCACGGGCCGGTTCGACTCAACTTCAAACTTTAGAACACGAGGTGGTACCAATGCAGAGTCGTATTGTGTCTATCGCCAGCCTGATGGTGGTTGTGGCTTCGGCGCTTTTCTTTCTCTCCGGTGCGTGGGGAATCATGTCGCAACGGCTTGACGAAGGTAGCGGCGTGTTGTATCTGGTGGGCTGCCTGCTGGCTGCGATTGTGTTTTCGTATCGCTTCGCCGACCCGCAGTGGCTGGAGCCTGTGTCGATCGTGAAGACGCGGTAATCTGCCAGCTGTGGCTCCTTGGGCCCTCTCGAACGCGCCGGCGGTCGAGAGGGCATTTGTGTTTTAGCGGGGTACTGGCGCGGACGCCTGCGGGAGGGCACGCCGCCGCGAAGATGGGAGCGGCCTTCGCCCGCCCGGACACGCTGATGAAGCATGTCCCACGGCCTGCATGGAATAACCTGTGAGTATCACGAAATTGGTTATTATAGTGGCTTCCTTTTGCGAAGATCCATTTCCATAATCATTCCTGCATACAACGAAGAGAAACGGCTGCCGGACACCCTCGCCGTTCTGCAGGCGTACCTGGCTGCCACTCCGTGGGAATTCACCGAAATCGTAGTAGTCGACGACGGCTCGCGCGATGGCACTGCCGAGGTGGCGCGCGCGGCCGGCGTGGGCGTGCTCCGGAATCCCGGCAATCGCGGCAAAGGCTACTCGGTGCGGCACGGCATGCTGAAGGCGCGAGGCGATTGGCTCCTGTTTTCCGATGCCGACCTTTCCACTCCTATCGAGGAACTCGAAAAGCTCTGGGCCGCCATCGAGCGCGAACGCGCCCAGGCGGCGATCGGCTCGCGCGGCCTTGACCGGTCGCTGATCGGCGTGCGCCAACCGCTGTTCCGCGATGTCGGAGGCCGTTTCTTCAATCTGGTAATCCGTCTGCTCACCGGCCTTCCATTCCACGACACGCAGTGCGGCTTTAAGCTGTTCGAAAGCGCGGCCGCGCGCGAGATTTTCCGCCGCCAGCGCGTGGAACGCTTCGGTTTCGACGTGGAAGTGCTGTTCATCGCCCAACGGCTGGGGTACCGCATTCTCGAAGTGCCGGTGCGCTGGAACGACGTGGCGGGCACCAAGGTGAAGATGCTGGGCGCGCTGGCCGCTTTTCTCGACCCCGCAAAAGTTCGCTGGAACGGCCTCACCGGCAAATATAGATAGCCAAGGTTTGAATTCCATCCCCTCTGTTTCCCAGTCCTCAAACCCGGCCCCTGCCAGGCCGTCCGGATCTGCGCGTCGACGCGGGAGACGATCAGGCCAAACAAGCATCGAAATTCCTCCTCATGTATAAGCTTCGGAGGCGGTGCCTGACGCCGCAGATGCGCATCAAATCAGCTTCGAGAGCGAAGAGCGCGCGGTAGTCGGCAAGCCTGAGCCGGAACCTGCCCGCCATGTCGGCGTGGAGCGTGATCACATCGCCGGCGCCGTGCGCGCAAAACGGAGAATCCCTTCGAACAGGCGCATGGCGGTGGGCTGGTCGATGGCGCGGACGGCCCCTGGCATCAACGAGCCACAGGATGCCGTAGGGCAGCATTAATAGCTATTTCCCGGCATCCGAGGGGAAATCTTCCGGCTTGAGGCCGCACTCGGCAAGGACGTCCACCATCGGGATCCCCTTGCCGCCGCGCTGCGCAAACCAAGCCTGGCCGGCGTGAAAACGTCGGCGGTCCTGCTCCGTCACGGGCTCATCGTCAGGCGGGCCCATAGCCACAGCGCGGGCACGGAATCGAGCAGTATGAACTCCCGGAAACGGACCGCCGTCTGCGAGTCAGGCGCCTCTCGATGAGCTCGTACGCGTGGTGTTTCTCCATAGCTCCATTCATGGTTTACCTTTGGCCGACCGGCGAATCCCTGCGCCCGTGAGCCACGTGTCGATGGTACGAAGGAGTGCGGCTCAGGCGGCCGCGCTGCCCAATCCAGACGACCGAACCCGGTGGCTCCCCGCCGTCAAGCTACCCCCGCAGCTGCCATTCCTCCTGAACCGGGCACCGGGGGCGCCGCACTATGCCGGACTCGACCCCGTAAAGGTTCGCTACGGCCTTGACCGGCGAATACAAAAGAACCAACGTTCCGCGCTCCCGATCCGTCTATTGAGTCATGTGGAAGGATCTTGTGTTTTCATTGCGCACGCTGCGGCGCAGCCCCCTTTTCAGTTCCATCGCGGTGCTCTCTCTAGCGCTCGGAATCGGCGCCAATACCGCCATCTTTTCCCTCCTCGACCAGGTGACCCTGCGGTCGCTCCCGGTGAACGACCCGCAGCGCCTGGTTGTGCTCCACACCGAGTACCATGCTTCCGGAAGCAGCTCCAGCGACAACAACGAGACAGTCTCTTCCTACCCCACATACCGCGATCTGCGCGACCGCGACCCGGCTTTCAGCGGCGTCATCGCCCGAATGGGCTTCGGAGTCACCCTGGCGCGCCAGGGGCAGGCCGAGCAGGTCTCGGCCGAACTGGTGTCCGGTAATTTCTTCCCGACGCTGGGCGTGGGTGCGGCCCTGGGCCGCGTGCTGGCGCCACAGGACGATGGCGCGCCCGGCGCCAATCCGGTGGTGGTGCTGGGCCACGGCTATTGGTCCACCAAGTGCGGCGGCAACCCGGCGATTCTGAACCAGACGGTCACCATGAACGGCCATCCCGTAGTGGTCATCGGTGTCGCTGAAGCCCGTTTCCGCGGACTTCGGCCAGGAAACACACCCGACCTCTACGTCCCCATCGCCATGCAGAAAGCCGTCAAACCGACCTGGGACATCATGGAAGATCGCAGCTTCCGATGGCTCAACATTTTCGCGCGACTCAAGCCGGATATGCCCCTGGCGCGCGCGCAGGCGGCCACCGACGTGACCTACCGCGCCATCCTGGAAGCGGACATGGCGCGCTCCAAAGACCTGCAGGATCCCCGGCACCGCGATGAGTTTCTGCAGTCGAAAGCGCAACTGAAACCTGCCGCGCAGGGAATCAACGGCCTGGACAAGCAGTTCGGCAAGCCCTTGCAGTTGCTCATGGCGATGGTCGGACTGGTGCTGCTGATCGCCTGCGCCAATGTGGCCAACCTGATGCTCGCCCGGGCCGCCGGACGGCAGCGCGAAATCGCCATCCGCCTGGCCCTCGGCGCCGGACGCGCACGCCTGCTGCGCCAACTGCTGGCCGAAGGGCTGATTGTGGCCCTCGCGGGCGCCGTGCTGGGCTTGCTGATCGCTCACTGGAGCATGGCTGGCCTGCTACGCGTGCTGCCAACAGATTTCGCGGGCCCATGGCTCAGCTCCCAACTGAGTCTTCCGCTGTTGGTCTTCACGCTCGCGGTGGCGCTGGGCTGCGGCGTGCTGTTTTCCCTGGTTCCCGCCATGCAAGCTACCCGCCCCAACCTGTCCGGCGCCATGACCAATCGCTCCGCCAGCACGCTTTCCGGCGGCGCCGCGCGATTCCGTGCGTCGCTGGTAGTGGCGCAGATGGCGCTTTCGCTGTTGCTGGTGGTGGGCGCCGGATTGTTCTCCGGCAGCCTCATCAACCTCAACAAAGTGAACCTCGGATTCCGCACCGAGCGCTTGCTTCTCTTCAACGTGAACGCCGCTTCCACGCGTCCGGAACTGGCATCCGCCGTCAGTTTCTATCGCGATCTACAGGACCGCCTGAGCGCGATAGCCGGCGTAACCGGCGTCGCCGCGGCCGCCGACGGGCCGTTCGGGGGCGGCAATACCGGCGGTAATCTGACCATCGAAGGCTACCAGCCGAAGCCCGGCGAGTACGTGGGTTCGCAACAAATCGCCGTCGGCCCGGGATTCTTCCAAGCCATGGGCATCCCCTTGCGCGCCGGCCGTGAATTCAGCCAGCGCGACGACAGCGGCGCGCCCAAAGCGGTAATCGTCAATGAGACCTTCGCCCGCAAATATTTCGCGGGCCGCAACCCCATCGGCGGCCATCTGATGACGGGAGGCAGCAGCCACCCGGTCTTCGACCATGAGATCGTCGGCGTCGCAGCGGACACGCACATTGATGTCCGCGGCAAGCCGAAAGAGACGTTCTTCTTTCCATACACGCAGTGGGACAAGCCCGAGCTGCTCTCTTTCTATGTACGCACCGCGGGAGACAGCGGCGGCCTGGCGAGCACCATCCGCCAGGTGGTTCGCGCAGCCGACTCGAATGTGCCCATGGGCGAGTTGGAATCGATGGATGTGCGCATCCGCAACGACATCTACACCGACCGCCTGATTGCCATGCTCTCCGGCGCCT
>Ga0181528_10001862_pt1 | contig 13032 bp, 11 predicted proteins | sample PEATcosm2014_Bin_47_FD_119742 | JGI IMG/M metagenome (GOLD analysis project Ga0181528, IMG submission 119742) | Peatland microbial communities from MTU Mesocosm Facility, Houghton, MI, USA - PEATcosm2014_Bin10_10_metaG | ecosystem: Environmental > Terrestrial > Soil > Wetlands > Peat | place... | reverse complement strand
TAAAGCCGGCTAAACATTGCTAGTTGAGTGTGGTCTTCCTGTTGCTGCTATTGACCGCATTCCCTGTGTTGTTGAGAAGATGGGTGATTTCGGTGCCATCCTGACCGGTGATCCAGACATCCATCGCGTGATACAGATTGATTTCTGACGTGATTGGCGTCTCTATTGCGCTGAAGCTTTTTGTGGTTGTTTTTGTGAAAACACCATAGACGCCAAGGCCATAAGCCTGATGGTTTGTAACTGTATCCGCAATTTTGTATGCCGCATAACCATTACCGTCATCATGCGACCATTCATTCTGGGATCGCGCGTCATAAGGCAGTTCCCTCTGCTACAAATATACCCTCCCTCCATTGCCATTCCACAGCGTCTGATATTGCTCATGATGCTCGACGAAAAGACCATAAATCGTCACGTCATTGCCATTCACAACCAGGCCGTTATTGCACGCATTTTGATTCCAATCCACGCCCCTGCCATGATCCGCCCGCCACAGCCATAAATTGTCGCCTACAACATCATTGGCATTGATCACAAGGCAACGGGTTGTATTTCCAATTTCCGCTCCTCCTACTCTCATGACAATGTCGTATAAAAAGATCGGATTGCTTGAATGATCCAAGGAGCTGCCGGCGATCCCAACCTGCAACAGTGATGGCGACTGAACCGCCCCAGCATCGAAAATGAGCCCGGCCAATTTAACGCCACCGACATCAGAGATTACCATGGCAGGCGTTCCATTATCAGGAATCAATGTTGCGTAGCCCAATCCCATGACGACAGTATCCGGTCGCTTCACGAGAATGCTGTTGGTCAGATGATAGATTCCGGGCGCAAATATCAGGTTTTTGCCGGCGCTTAGTGCTGCGTTGATGGTTGCGGCATTATCAATGTCTTGGTGTGCAATGTAAAAATGGTCAATGGGAATCGAAATTCCGGATGTTGGTCCAGATGCCCAGGTGGTGCCTATGCTGTTGGTCTGAAGGCCCGGCACCATGACGACATAGTGATCATTGTTATCAACACACAAATAGGGCTTTTCCCGGATTAACGGTGTGTTGCTGATGACCGTATAAGGAATGGCCGGCCATGTTCCTGACGGCGGATTTGAAACACCAACGAACACCATGTTCCAATTATGCCCGGTCCAATTTCCCCAAGCATCATTTCTGGAGAGCCATTGTTGTTGGGTCAGCGAATTGACTGCTGAATCTATTTTTGAATCGGCCAGGAAACCGCCACTCGACCAGGCTCCAGCGTTGGTATTCGCCAAATTCAAGGTTCCTTTTATATGAATCCGGCGAAGCGATGTGCCTTGTGACACGGCCCAGGTAATGGGATTATCGTTAATTGGAATCACGGACAAATTTTCGGCACCCCTGGTAAAATTGACGAGGGCGATGTGCCTGGCTCCACGACCTTCAGAATGCAGCGAACCTTTTATCGAGACATCATCAGGCGATCGCCCCAAACCGAGCACCTGGGTGTAAAAACCAACGTTGATATCCAGTGAATACTGTCCTGGCTTGAAAAAAATGGCGTAGCGATTGGTTCCAAATTCGCTGCGAGACTGCTGGGCAAAAATGACACCAAGATTACTTTGAATGGTCGCACTGGGCATTGATGCATCAAATATGATAACGTTCGGACCAAAGTTCGGATTTGTCTGCGAAAAGGCATTCAGAAAAATCAATACAATGGGCAAGGTGACGATCCTCGTGATATAACAAAACCTGGGTTGACGGATTAAATTCATGCTTTAGCGAACTGTTTTAAGGAAGAATATCTTGCAGTTGGTAAAAATCGAGCCCGGTTTTTTTCCGTCTTTGCGGTTGACATCAAACAACCAGCAAGGTTTTGTGGGTCTCGGTGAGATTATGAGCGAATGCCAGTTTCCATCCGGTCAGTGGTTCGGCTTTTATACCTATGCCAACCGTCCAAGGAGATATTTGATGGATCTAATCCTTGATTTCAAGAACGGGTCAATCTCAGGGGAAGGAGCAGATGGCATTGGTTTTTTCGTCATTTCAGGCTTTTATAACACCAGCAACGGCGAATGTTCCTGGATCAAACGATATATTGGCCTTCATTCTGTGGATTATCGTGGTTTCAGGGAAGCAAAAGGGATTTGGGGAACCTGGCACATTACCAAGACAAAGGGTGGATTTCATATCTGGCCCCTTTCCGAAGGCGAACCGCTCACTGCAACTGAGGTTGAAGAGGAAACGGAACAGCCGGCGAAATCGGTTGTTAGCATGAAACAGTGACTATTCCGCCAGCTCAATATCTCGCACCCACATAATAACCGGCGTTTTGTGATGGACTGTGAATCCTTGAGTCAGCTCACCAGTCACCACTACCCGCTTATCCAGGAATTGTTGATATGCCTTGTAATTAGCACCGAGGTAAACGTCCAGATTTAACTGGAGATCGCGCACATTCAGTTGCGGGCTGTTTTCATCAGGCACGGGATATTCAGGATCTTCAGCTACATCAATCGGTTCATTTAGTTTAAGAATCCAATAACTTTCAGCCAGATCCCCATTCGCCAGGTCTTTGTAATTGGGTGGTCCGGGAAAAACCTCATTCTTAATCGTCCCCACCAACTTCACGATATTGGTTTCGCATTGAAGGAACGCATTGGTTTGGCTGGTTGGCTCTGCTTTAGGTGGCAGCTATATTTTGGAGCAGCGATCGTTTCCGGTTGAGGCTGGCAGTGTCGACTTCGTCAGACGGCGCGTGGGAAGGGGCGAGCATCAATACTACGGATACAGCTGGATCGTCCATTCGTCCCAAGCTGATTATCAGTTTATTTCCTCGCCCAAGGAAGAAATGACACCCGTTCAATTGGAAATGCTGGAAAACATGGTTCACCGCTTTCGCTTGACCAGGAATGCTTGATTGATTGAACTGGCTTCTATGAGAGCCCTGACAACGTCCGCCCCGGGGCCCTGTTCGGATGAGATTCGGGAGGCCGGCAGCGCAAATGTAAAAATCGAGGCGGCCACCTTCCGCGCGCAGGAGCCCCTGACGCGATGCCGAAATTGTTCCGCTCTGGCCCGGCCGAATATTTTGATGTTCGATGATTGGAAGTGGCACACCTCGCGTTCCGATGCCCTGCGACGAGACAATCCAGGCGCTGAACAATTTGCCGGTGCGCGTGCGGTTGAAGCGGAAGTAACGAGGGGCCAACTACTCATTGACGCCGGTGTTGGAAATTGATATTCGAATCTGACATCAATCGTATGGGAACCGCGCTCACCATCCACGACGAGACCACTTCCGGCCAGAAGACCAACACGTTCACGATCGACTGCCTTACGGAACGGCTGACCGTGCGCGACCTGATCAAGGCCCGCATTTATCAGGAGGTGCAGGATTACAATTTAAAGGAGCCGGAATATTTTCGCGGCCTGGTCGAGCCGACCAACGCCGAGCGCGTGCTCAACGGCTTCAAGCTCAAGGCCAGGCGGAAGCTTGACTGGAAGGAGCAGTATCAGCGCGCGCTGGAGGCATTCGAGCGCAACGGTTTTTTTGTCCTCGTCGGCGACCGTCAGGCGGAAAGTTTGGATCAGGATTTTTTGGTCAAGGTGGACACGGAAGTGTCATTCGTGAAGCTCGTGCCGCTGGTCGGAGGTTGAACGCCGCATGAGGTATGTCAGCTCCCGGGAATTCTGAATCGGCAAGCGGGGCGCAGACAGCGCCAGCCATTGCCGAATCTCTGGAAGTGGTTTGGCGGCTATTCAAGCAGGGCACCGCGCCGAATTCCACCGGGCGTGACGGTTTTCCGGTCTACCCAGAGGATGCGTTCGCGGGCATTCATCAGGAGCTCAATGAGTATCTCCTGCAGACCCGCGACGCATGGGGATCGTTTGGCATCAGGTCATTCCACCCGAAGGATTTTCCGACCGGCGTCACATTTCTCGCGCTTCCCGTCAAAGGCCGGCTCGCTGTTTTTCGAGCCATCGTCATTCGCATCCTGTTTTACGGACGCAAGCAGGAGGAGCGTCTGGGCGAGGGCAGCCACCGGCCGTGGCTGGCGGATCATTTTCGCCTCATGAGCCGGCTCGTGACCGCGGCGCAGGCGGTGAAGTCGCCTGCGGCGGAGCGGTTGGTGGACCCCGAGGAATTCAGCTCGCTGGCGGGCGAATTGGTGCGCACCGATCTTCCCTTCACCGACGCGGACCTGATTTCATTTATCGGCATCGCCTCAGAGCAATCGGCCAGCGCCTATTTTCAATCACTCTCCAATGAGTCCGTCCTGCGCGCCGTGGAGCGGCATGTGACGCGGAACGAACTTTCGCCAGCGCTGCGGCAGCAGCTGGTGAGCTGGAAGGAAAGGCTGCAGTCAACCGACCGCATCTCCAGCCCGGCGCGAAAACTTCTCACCCGCATCAGCGGACTGCTCGGCAAGGGCGATGAGCCCGGGATTGAGGGCGGGGAGGCCTGGAGCAATGCGGCGATCGAGGATTTAAACCGGATGCCGACCGACGAGCGGCAGCGCTGGTGCCGGCTGCTGCAACATTGCCAGCAGGCCGAAAGCTCAAAGCCGACGCTCAAATGGCTGAAAAATGCCAGGGAGTGCGTCGAGGCCGTCGGCCGCGAAAAACTCAAAGCCCAGCTGCTCCCTTGGTTTGACCTCGTGGCGCTGCCGCGTCCCGTGCACCAGGAGCCACGTCATCCGCAGCACGAACCAGACCCCGATCAATTGATTGCCGACGTCAACTCGGTGATTTTGAAGGGGCTGGTCTGGGCCTGCGCGGAATGGGAAGACGCCGAAATCACGCGCGCCGTGTCGCGGCTGGCGCAGGTTTGTTTTAAAAAGGTGCGCAACCTCGGCGCGCGTTGTCCGCGGATTGGCAATGCCTGCCTTTACAGTTTAAGCGTCACCTCCACCGACGAGGCCGCGGCCGAATTGACCAGGCTCAACCAAATGGTGAAGCAGCCCTCCGCTCGCAAGCTGATCGGCAAGTCCTTGGACAAGGCGGCGGAACTGACCGGTCAGACCCGCGAAGATTTGGAGGAGTCCACCGTTCCCAACTATGGTTTGGATGCGGAAGGTTGCCTGAAGCAAACCTTCGGCGATTTCACGGCGGAGTTTCACATCTCCGGTCCTGACGCACTCCAATTGCGCTGGCGCAAAGCCGACGGCAAGGTGCAGAAGGCCGTGCCGGCGGAAGTGAAGGAACATCACGCCCCAGATTTCAAGGCGTTCAAGCGGACCATGCTGGATATCGAGAAGATGCTGCCCGCCCAGCGCCAGCGGCTGGAGCGGCTGCTGGCCACGGAACGGGAGTGGGAATTTGGCAAATGGCGCGAGCGCTATCTGGATCATGCGCTGCTGGCCCATCTGACCCGCCGGCTGATCTGGCATTTTCGCGACGGTGACCAAAAGGCCGCCGGCATCTGGCTGGCTGGAAAAATCGTGGATCTGCAAGACCGACCGATCGACTGGCTTTCGCCGCAAACCCGGGTGCGTCTCTGGCATCCGCTTGGCCAGGAAGTGGAGACGGTTTCAAGCTGGCGCCGGTGGCTGGAGTCGCACGAGATCACCCAGCCCTTCAAGCAGGCGCACCGGGAAATTTATATTTTAACCGACGCGGAGGTGCAGACCGGGACTTACTCCAACCGCTTTGCCGCCCACATCATCCGGCAGCACCAGTTCGCCGCCCTGGCCAAAGAGCGCGGCTGGGCCTACCGGCTCATGGGCAATTTCGACTCGCACAATGTCCCGACCCTGATGCTGCCCCGCTGGGATCTGGCCGTGGAATTTTGGGTGGAATCACCCGAAACCCAGGAGGGCGCGTCCGATTCAGGGATATTTCTGCACATAGCGACGGACCAGGTCAGGTTCTGTGACATGACCGGAACCGCGCGACCGCTGCAAGAAGTCCCGGCGCTCATCTTTTCCGAAGTCATGCGCGACGTGGATTTGTTTGTGGGCGTTTGCAGCATCGGCAATGACCCGGCGTGGCAGGACCGGGGCGGGGACGGGCAGTTCGGCGGCTACTGGCAACGATTTGCCTTCGGCGATTTGTCGGTGCCGGCAAAAACGCGGCGGGAGGTGCTGGAGCGTTTGCTGCCGCGCTTGAAGATTGCCGGGCAGTGCGAGCTCCAGGAAAAATTCCTTGTCGTTCGCGGGAGCCTGCGCACTTACAAGATCCATCTCGGCAGCTCGAACATTTTGATGGAACCCAATGACCGCTATCTGTGCATCGTGCCGGACCGGAGCCGGGCGACGGGGCACGACGGCAAGCAAGTATTTCTGCCCTTCGAGGGCGACAACACGCTGGCCGTAATTCTCAGCAAAGCGCTCATGCTGGCAGAAGATGCGAAAATAAAAGACCAGAGCATTTTGAATCAAATCAGAATCTGATCCGGGCCAACTCAATCACCGACGATGATTTTTACAAAGTTATTTTCCAAGACACCGCGCATCGCCATCGAGCCGCTGCGCTGGGAAGCGGGTGATCCACTGGCCGCCGAGCATGAATTGGTTTCACAGCTGGTCGCGGAGACGTTCAATGGTGGTGTATCCACCATGACCGGCCATCACCTCAAACTTTTCACGCGAATTCTTCCGGTCACGGCGGATACATCACTTGGCATTGTGCCGTGTGATTGATAATGCCGAGTTCGACGGGCGATTCTCCAGAACACTGGAAAATCGCTCATTTTTAGTTTTTCAACTCGGCATAATCCGGGCACCATTCGCCGTCCCGTCCAGCGAAGCGGTGGCTTACAAAATAAAAACTAACGGCCCGGCCTAATCACAACATGAATCCAATCAAAGTTCCAATCGACGGCGGCAAAGCCGTCAACATCCTGGGTATCCCCATGCTTATCCGGGTGAAGGGAAGTGATACCAACGGAATTATAAGCGTTGTCGAATCGCACGATGTGCCGGGCGGCGGTCCACCTCCGCACATCCACCAGCGAGAAGACGAGACGTTCCAGATTCTTGAAGGCGAATACGAATTCACCGTGGCAGGGAAAGGCTTCGTTGCCAAAGAGGGCACGACGATCTTTGCCCCGCGCGGCATCCCGCATACCTACCGTTACCTCGGCCAGACGCCCGGACGACTCCTGTGCGTCATCACGCCGGCAGGTTTCGAGGGGTTCTTCGAGGAAATCGGCGCGCTTAGCCCACAGCAACAGCAGGACATTCCCCGGGTGATGGAGATTGCGAAAAAATTCGGGCTGGAAATTCTGCCACCGCCCGGTTGACATTGCCCTATTGAGGTGGTCCGTGGCCCGCTTTTCGTTATCTTGCAGGCCCTCTGATAATGCCGAGTTGAAAAATGGGTGATTCCTCAATGTTTTGAAGAATCACCCCAGCATCATCACTCAGCTCAAACGCCAGGTTGACAGCCGTCCGGCTATATGGTATCCATTTGGATACTATATGACTGAATTGACCAAAGCCCAAAAGCGGGTGCTGGATTTCGTCCAGGCCGAGCTTGCCGCCAGCCGGCCGGTTCCCACCTTGCGGGAAATTGCCGCGCGGTTTGGTTTTGCCGGCCACCGGGGGGCGGCGGTTCATCTGGCGGCGCTCAAGCGCAAGGGTTTCATCGAGTCGGACGCCGGCAAGGCCCGCTCGCTGCGTGTCACCTCGCCGCTGCAAAAGCTTCGCGGCCGGATCATGGACATTCCGCTCTTCGGCACCATTCCGGCGGGCTTTGCCCAGGACAAGGAGCAGGAGGCCGAAGGCTGCGTGTCGGTGGATGTGGCGAGCATCGGCTTCAAGCCGACGAGGAACACGTTCGCCCTGCGCGTGAGCGGGGAATCCATGATCGGCAAGCACATCCTGGACGGCGACATCGTGGTGCTGGAGCACGGCCCGGAACCGCGCAACGGCCAGGTGGTCGCCGCGTATATTGACGGAGCCAGCACGCTCAAAACCTTCGTGCTTAAAAACGGCAAGCCGCACCTGAAAGCCGAGAACCCCAAATATCCTGATCTCATCCCGGTGCAGGAGTTGACGATTCAGGGCGTGTTCAAGGCGTTGATCCGGCGCGCAAAGGAATGAGCCATGTCCCGCACCATCGTCCATCTGGACGCGGACGCATTCTTCGCGTCCGTCGAGCAATCCGCTGATTCCCGGCTGCGTGGCAAGCCCATCGCCGTCGGCGGGGAAAGCCGGGGCATCATCGCCTCGGCCTCGTATGAGGCGCGGAAATTTGGCGTTTACACACCCATGCCGACGGCGCGGGCGCGAAAGCTTTGTCCCAAGCTCATCGTGCTGCCCGGCGATTACGAGCGCTACGAGCAGTTTTCCAACTGGATGTTCGGCTACGCCTATGACTTCACGCCAGACGTGGAGCAGACGTCCATTGATGAAGGCTATTTTGACATCACGGCCAATCACAACAAGCCGGCGGTTGAAATTGCCCAGACGGTCAGCCGGGCGATCCGGCAATCGCTAAAAATTACGGTCAGTGAAGGTCTGGCGTCGAACAAGCTCATCAGCCAGATCGCCTCCAAGCTGAACAAGCCCGCTGCGTTTCATTCCGTGCCCTTCGGCGAGGAAAAGCTGTTTCTGCATCCATTATCAAACAAATGGCTGCCGGGAGTCGGCCCTAAAACTTCCCTGCGCTTGAATGCGGCGGGCCTTGCCGACATCGGCCAGATTGCCGCGACGCCGGTGGACATGCTGGCGCTGCTGCTCGGCAATCAGGCGCCGATGATGCGGCAGTTTGCCAACGGCATTGATGAGCGCCCGCTGGTTCCCGCCAGCCAGCCGCAGAAATCGTTCAGCCAGCAGGAGACGTTCAACGAAGACGTCACCGACGAGGAATATGTGGAAGCCGTGCTCCGGCGCATGGCCGATAAATTATTTTCTACCGTGCGCGAGGAGGGCCACAGCGTGCGGACGCTGAGCGTGAAGGTGCGCTACAACGACCGTGATGAAAATCAGCGGGCTGAAAGTTTGCGGGAGCCGACAGATTTGGAGACGGATGTTTACGGACGGCTGCGCGGATTATTGCGCGAAGCCTGGCAACGGCGCGTCAGCCTGCGGATGGTGTCGCTGAAATTGTCAAACGTCTACGACGGTGTGTTCCGGAGCGAGCTGGCGCTGGAAACCGGCGCCCGAAATCACGAAGCCCATGAACGGCTCGCCATCGTGCTGGACGAACTGCGTCGCAACAAAGGCTGGTCGTCCGTCATGCGCGGACACGATCTGCGCTTGCGCGGTGCGCCCCGCGACATCGTGAAGGAGCGAGAGAAGCCGCCGATTAAAATCCGTTTCCAGATTCAAAGGCGAATCACCACCGGCGGCCAAATCACGACTTATGTTCCGCTGCGCGTCCGCAGTCATTATACGTTTCTGGATTCGACGCTGTCGCCGGCGGCGATTGTCCGATTTGCCCAAGGGCACGGCATGACCTCCATCGCCTTGACCGATCTTGGCAACTTGCACGGCGCGGTGGAGTTTGCGCTGGAAGCCAATCGAGCGGGGATCAAGCCGATCTTTGGAACGGAGCTCAACGTGAATGGACAGCCGCTGCTGCTCTTTGTCGAGTCCGCGCGCGGCTATCATAATCTAAACCGGCTGTTGTCACGCCGGGCAGAGCAGGGGAGCGGGGAGGGCGCCGTCGCCACCCGGCAGCGTCTGCCGATTTCACTGAAAAGGTTGGAAGGTTTGGGCGAGGGACTGATCGCGGTGAGCGCCGATGTTCGACTGGCGGAATTATTTCCGGGCCGTTTCTATCAGCTGGCCACGAAGCAAATCGCCACCGGCAGCTTGCCGGTCGTGGCCTGCCCGGCGATTCATTACGCGGTGCCGGAGGAGCGGATGAAATACGACATCGTGCAATCCATCCGCACGCTGACGCTGTTGCGTCAGGAGCATCCCGAAAAACGGCTGGAGGGACGGCTTCACTTCCGCGCTCCGTCAGAAATGGTGGCCGCCTGCAAGGATCATCCCGAGTGGCTGGCGCATTCACTGGAGATTGCCGGACGCTGCAATTTTGAAATGCCCTTCGGCAAGCCGCAGTTTCCCGCGTTCGTGCCGCCGGATGGTTTCACACCGCACGAATATCTTCACGAGCTGGTCACAGATGGATTGCGCCGGCGCTATGGCGATCGGGCCGGGGCAATGCGCCCGCAGATCGAGCAGGAGCTGCACATCATCTGCGCGGTCGGCTACGAGGAATATTTCCTGGTGGTCTGGAACATTCTGCAAGATTGCCGCGCGCAGGGCATTGAATGGATCACGCGCGGTAGCGCGGCGGATTCACTGGTGTGCTATTGCCTTGGCATCTCGGACGTGTGCCCCATCCGCTTCGGCCTCTACTTCCGCCGGTTTCTCAATGAGGAACGGATGGCGCTGAACAAGCTGCCGGATATCGACATTGATTTTCCGCACGACCGGAAGGACGACGTGGTGGACATCATCTTCGCCAAATATGGTCGCGAGCATTGCGCCGTGGTGGGCGGCTTCTCGACGTTCCAGGCGCGGAGCGCATTCGCCGACGTGGCCAAGGTTCTTGGCATGGCCGAGCGCGAGGTCCGGAGATTCACGCATCATTTTCCGTGGAGCTTCGGCGGCGGCTGGGTGCCGGACGAACCCACGCCCAGCGGCGGCGCGCGGTTGCGCGAGATGCTGGCCGCCAGTCCGGAGAACCGCGACCTGCCGCTTAACGAGGAACCGTTCAAGACGGCATTGGATATGGCGGAATTTTTGGACGGCGTGCCGCGCTATCCCAAGATGCACCCGTGCGGTGTGGTGCTGTCGCGCCAGCCGATGCACGAATTGACGCCGACGTTTATTTCCAACAAGGGCTATCCCACCACGCACTATGATATGGACGCAGTCGAAGTGATTGGCCTCGTGAAGGTGGATGTGCTGGCCCAGGGCGGCTTGGCCGCGATGCGGGATGTAAAGGCGTCGCTCGCCCAGCGCGGCATCGCCGTGGATTTAAATGCGCTCGAACCGTGGCAGGATCCGCAGGTTTGGGAGATGATTGCTGGCGGCGGCGGGCGGGCGGTGCATCATATTGAAAGCCCGGCGATGACCGGGCTCTGCCGCCAATGCAACGTGCAGGACATTGACACGCTCATCGCCATCGTGAGCGTCATCCGGCCGGGCGCGGCCAATGAAGGCAAGAAGCTGGCGTTCACGCGGCGCTATCAGGGGCTGGAGCCCATTACCTATCCACATCCGTCGCTGGAGCCCGTGCTCAATGACACGTTCGGTTTGGTGGTCTACGAGGAACACATCCTGCAAATCTGCGAGGCGTTTGCCGGTTTGCCGCCGGGACGGGCAGACATTTTGCGGCGGGCGTTAAACAAACAGAAGCGCGCCGTCATCGCCGAGATTCAGAATGAGTTCTTCGTGTCGGCGTCGGCGCGCGGTCACGCGCCGGAGAAGATTGAGGAAGTGTGGGGACTGGTCACTGGCTTCGCCGGCTACGCCTTTTGCAAAGCTCATTCCACTGCCTATGGCGTCGAGGCCTATCAATCGGCGTGGCTCAAACGGAATCATCCGGCCGAGTTCATGGCGGCCGTGCTGACCAACGGCAAAGGGTTTTATGATCCGCTCGTTTATGTGCTGGAAAGCTACCGGCTCGGACTAAAATTTCTGCCGCCCTCCGTCAACGAACCCGATCCGATGTTTACGGTGCACGGGAATGCGATTCGCGTTCCGCTGACGCGCACCAAGGGACTCACCGACCGAACTATCAAACGACTGCTGGCCGAGTGTGAGCGTGGAAAGTTTGATTCCCTGGCGGACTTCCATCGCCGGGTAAATCCGTCGCCGGAAGAAACGGAGGCGATGATCCGTGCCGGCGGCTTTGACGAATTTGGCGAAGCGCGCACGCGCCAATTCTGGACGGCACAACAACTTCAAAGAACAACAGGAAAGAGCGGCAATCTGAAATTCAACTTTGACGGCGCGACGGATTCGGTTTCAGATTTCTTCGCCGATCATCCAGGTTTGCTCCGCGAGCCAGCCCGGCGGGAACGGCTGGAAGCCGAGACAGAACTGTTTGGTTACGCCGTCAGCGGCCACCCGCTGGAATTATTTGGCGATGTCGCCTGGGACACCTATTGCCCCGTATCGCGGCTGGGCGCGCATGTTGGCGAGGAAGTGGTCGCCTGCGGGCTGGTGGTAGAGCAGCGCACGCATCACCAGATCACCGGCGAGCCGATGAAATTTCTGACGCTGGCGGATTGGACGGGTCTGGTGGAAACCGAGCTGTTCGCGCAGACTTACAAGAACTATGGCCTGGCCACGGTGCGGTATCCGGTGCTGGAAGTGGTGGCCAAGGTGGAGCCATTCGAGAATGGCCGTGGATTCTCGCTACGAGTTTTGCGGGCGGGCAAGCCCAGAATGATTTCGCTCCCACAAAAATAATCCTGACTTTGAAACGGCCATGATAATTTAACGACGCAATGTTTCGAGTGATTCTTCATCTGGACATGGACGCATTTTTTGCCTCCGTGGAGCAGCGCGACGACCCGAACCTGCGGGGCCAGCCGGTGATCGTCGGCGCGCCTCCCACCCAGCGCGGCGTGGTTTGCGCTGCCAGCTACGAGGCCCGGAAGTTCGGCGTGCGCTCGGCCCTCCCGAGCGCCACCGCCGGCCGGCTGTGCCCCAAAGGAATTTTCGTGCGCCCGCGCATGGACGTCTATCGCGAGGAATCGCATCAGATCATGGCGATCATTGCCACCACCGGGGCAATCGTGGAACAGATGTCGGTGGACGAGGCCTATGTTGACGTTTCGGCCATCTGTCAGGCGGAAACTGCCGACGCCTCGCTGCTGCTGGCCCTGCCATTGGCGCGGGAATTGAAGCAGAGGATTTTGTCCGAGCGCCAGCTGACGGCCACCATCGGCATCGCGTCGAACAAGCTCCTGGCCAAGATTGCCAGCGACCACCAAAAGCCGGACGGCCTGACGGTGATCACCGATCAGGAAAAAGTTTCATTCCTTCGCCCGCTGCCGGTGCGAACACTTTACGGCGTGGGCAAGGTCACCGAGCAAATCCTGAACAAGGTGGGCATTGCCACGATCGGCGATTTGCAG